>Ga0208852_1000519_pt1 | contig 10668 bp, 18 predicted proteins | sample LakMenEpi18Jun09_FD_150711 | JGI IMG/M metagenome (GOLD analysis project Ga0208852, IMG submission 150711) | Freshwater microbial communities from Lake Mendota, WI - 18JUN2009 deep hole epilimnion ns (SPAdes) | ecosystem: Environmental > Aquatic > Freshwater > Lake > Epilimnion/Euphotic zone ...
TTGCATGTTGACCAATTGACAATGTTGTATTGGTTCTTGGATCAACAATGGTTGTCTTACTAAGTTCGTCGACAATTTTTGCTCTATCTTTAAGAACTTGTTGGACATCAACGGCTAGACCTTGACGTTCCATAATGACTAATGGATAGGTAGCATTACTAATTCGTTTAAGCGTATCAACTTGTTGTAGTTGTACTGCTTTTGGAAACCATAGTTTAAGTAAACCATGGGTCAATTTAATATCTGTCATACCATACGTAACAACGTTAGAACATTGTTCATAGGTAGGTTCAGGATTAGATTGTAGGAATGCTTTACGGTGTTGTGTATATTGTGGGTATAAGTGAAACACTTTATTCCAGTTAAGATAAATGTCATTAATTAACTTGGTTTGATTTGTTTGTGTTAGCTTGCTATCCCATACACTTTGTGCTACAAAGTAAGCTTTCATCTTTTCTTTGTGTTCTGATACTAGTCGGCTTAGTTCCATCTTCAATGCACGTTCTTCTGTGTTGGAATCGATACCTAAGTATCTGACACCAAGTGTTTTAAGACCGGCAGAAAATGTTTTATCCGTTTGTGTATCATGGTCTACGACAAGTCGTGCTAATACAGACGTATCAATAAAGTTTTTATTCATAAAGATTTCTTTATCGAAGCCTGCATTGATTGCCATGTGTACGTCAAACTTAATGTTATGACCGACGATTGTATTGAGAGATAGTAAGTGTTGTTTAAACACATCCATCTTGGCTTTATCTTTCACGTGAAACCAATCGCTTGATACAAGCTGCAGGTTGTGATCGACTAATCCATATTGAAACATAAACGGTTTGTCTGAAATAATATTGAGACCTGTAGTCTCAGTATCATATACTAAATATTTAATCATACAAGTCTCTCCTTTATTTTAGTTTTACTAAATTACTATATTGTGCTTTAAATTTTTCTTGGCATAAATCGAATGCGTAATCGTCATAGCTTTCTTTAAGCAGTAAGACATTGACTGTGACTTGTCTTGTTTGTCCACGTCGACAAATGCGAGCATTGGTTTGTATCCACTTTTCAGTATCCCATATTGGGCTAAACCAAAAGATATCTTGGCAATCACTGTATTGTAAATTGAGACCGTGTGCTGCACTGAATGGACTAAGGATACCTAGTTTAATTTTGTTGGCATTCCAGTCTTCAAAGTCTTCTTTACTGGATAGTATCCTTGCACCAGGTAGTTTAAGTAGTTGTTCTTTATCGAACACATACGTATAAGCTACGAGGATTGGTGTTTGAATGGTGGCAATACGTTGTTGTAATACACGTATTTTAATATCGTTAAGATGGACTGTTTGATTTTGATTGTAAACATTACCACTTGCGATCTGATTAATTTTATTAATCAATTGTGTTTTACTAAAGGCAATAAGATTAGATCCATTACTTAACTTAACTATAAAGTCTTGCTTAAATTGTTTAAGCAATTGTTCAGTCGTAGGATCTGGTTTAATAATAATCTTTTTGATAATTGGTTCGGGGAACAACGCTTGTGCTGGTTCAGGTATGCTAGTTGAAACATCCTTAATAAGATTAAGAATATGATTCGTTGCTTCAATAGAATATTGATAACGATTCTGCCCATTCATTAATGGTACAGGTATAGCATAGTTTGTTCTGAACTCAGTGATGGTACGACCCAATCTTTGTCCACCGTCTAGTAAAAATATAGGTGCCCATATATCTTCGATGTTTTTAGGTGTTGGTGTGGCTGACAAAATCATAACGTTTTTGATTTGATGTGCCCACTTCTTAATAAGTTTAAAGCGTTGTGAACGGTAGTTCTTAAACAAACTTACTTCATCAATGATAAGCAAGTCGAATCGATCTAATAGATCTTGTTCGTCATAGTGTAGTTTAACACCATGTTTGTTATAGGTTTTACGTTTAACGTTTGTGGTATGACTGATGTACCAGTCGATCATTTCGGTATTCATTCCGAAGATATCGAATTGCTGTGTAGCAATATTGATTCTATCTTCTTCTTTAATCTTACCGGTTATGTAACCATAACTAATTTTATCTTTATACCACTTATCTATTTCACCTATCCATGAGGATTCAATGACGTTTTTAGTACTAATAAGTAACGTTCTTGGTTTGGTAGGAGCAGCCATAATTTTATCTAAACACATTTTAGTTTTACCGTAACCTGTGTATAACAGATAGGCGTGTTTCATATAGCTTCCCTTTCTTTAGAAGTGGCAGTTAACCTATACACTGCCAGGTGTTTGATTAGAATGGTAGTTCGACTTGTTCTGTTTCGATCGTGGTTGTTTCTAACACTGGCTTATCTTTGAATGAGATAGCGTGTTGAGTTTTACCAGCGTTCTTACCAGTCTTAGAGACGTAGTTATAGATCGTAACTTTGAATGTAGAACCAATAGCACTGTTAGCAATTTCTAATAATGAAGTTGTTTCTTTAACAGGGATAGTAGCTAATGCTTTAATCCAGTTGATTAAGCTTGCGTCTAAGTCAGTTGTATTACGTAAGTAATAGTTGTAAAAGAAATTAAATTTCTTCTTGTTGATTTCAACTGAAACAAATTGGTATGCTTCTTCTTCGGTGAAACCTAAGACCTTAGCTAAGTAAGTTCCTGGTGGTAACACTTCGTTAACGATACCTCCTTGAGTCTTGGCTGTGTTTGCATCCTTAATAAGAATGTCTTTTAATGAAGGTTTGTTCATTGTTTTTCTCCTTGTTTTTCTTTCAGTATAACTACGAGTTGATCTATCTCATCAGGTGTGAGTTTAGATACAAGCTTTTGTAATTTAGATTGTGCCGTTTCTACCTCGGCTATGTAAATAGGTGTGGTCTTAAACAGATTATACAAATCTTGCGGTGTCTTTTTATGTTTAACAAAGAAGTCATTGAGGTCTTCGGCATCGCCTAAACCTAGATCAATAACTTTAACTTTGCATTTAAAACGTTCCGTAAGAATTTGCGCATCTTGTTTTGCACCAGCTCTACCTGCTTCATCGCAGTCATAAATTAAGACAACGTTTTTGTTTTCTAAATTTTTACCTCCGATGATATAAGACTTGGCACCACCTAGTTTAGCGACTGCATTGGTGATACCTTGGGATCGCGCAGTCAGCATATCTTTTTCGCCTTCACAAATAATTAAAGTTGTGTTGGCTTGAACTACATCATATGGTGTAAGCATTCCTGCGAATACTCCTGGACCATACTTGTACTTAGCAGCAGTAGCATTGTGATTAGATAAACCTGGATTGTTAAACCAAGTTGTACCTATTCTAACACCATTCCATTTGTGTTCGTACATTAACTTACCTGTGGATGCCATAAAGAAATTATCTTTTATGATTGCATCGCTTAAGCCTATGCCTTTAAGGTAGTTGTTTTGTTCTTCACTAATGGGATTCTTGTTATACTTATACTCTTCTGCTTTAATTAAAGCTGCTTGTATTGTAGCTGCATATCTTTGACTGACACTAAAGTACTTGGATATAAATCCAATTTCATTGTGCGCTTTAGCGTTACATGTTAGACAATTGTATTGCCCTTCATGACTTATACCAGCACTAGGTTTGGTATCATCATGAAAGACACAGTTGACTTGTCCAGAGTCAACACCGAAGACGAGTTGATAAATATTCATCTATATAATTATACTCCTTTCTGAGTCTAACTTCCAGATATATTCAACGTTTGCATCGCGTTAACTATGTCATTGATTTTAGTTGCGTCTTTGATTTCAATGCCATTAACACCTTTATCAAGGGTGCCATGTACTGCGATAGCGAATACGTTTTTAAGTAGGGCATTGATGTTATCTCGTCCCATTAAACTATTTAAGTCACCATCTGTGATGATGATGTTCAACCACTTATCACTAAGTTGTTGTGTCATGACGTCAGCAATTGCATCGCTATTAGTACCACCTCCGAGTTGTTCAAACAAAGGATTGCTTGTGTACTCTTTAGGTTTATCATTATCATTTTCCCATTTAACATAAGGAACTTCGACAATGCTTACCTTACCACTTGCATACAAGTAGTAAGTAATATCTACAGGAATATTTTCAAATAACTTTTCAGTTACTTGACTCATAAGATAATGAGTTAGTCCTGATGTACTACCAGATATATCTCGGTAGATAGCGACGTTCATATACGTGTGTCCTCTTTCAAGGAACAAACGTTGGTCGACAATACGATTAGGATTAAAGAAATTAACAACGTTAACTTTAGGTTGTATGATCATTGACTCAACATAGTTAGGAGTAAACAATCCATCGAGTGTGTGACGTTGTGTTTCAGGACGAACAGACATGTCTAACATTTCTTTATCAATTAAAGTTTTTTCTTGAACTAAATGTTCTTGTAACATATCTGTTGATTGTTTGATGTGTGACATTTCTTTGTAACCACTAATGTTTATCTTACCTATATTTTTACTATGGTCGCTGTATGTACCATCAGTTGAATTTGTTTTAGGTCCGGTATCTTTAATATGATTTTTATCATCAAACATATTTTGTATGCTTTGTAAAAAATCTTTAGGTGTTTGACCTTTACCTGGTTCAAGATGTTGATTAGGATTACGTAATGGTGGAAGCATGCGTTCATCACTAAAAATATTTTTGCTTACGCACCAGTTATAAAATTCAATAATGGTTTCTGCAAATAATGTTTCATTACTTTTCTTAATAGAAAGTGTTGTAAGAATACCATATCCAAATCTTGTTTTGTTACTGTCTCTTAACTGTAATAGTTTGTCGAGATATTTTTTAAAAATAATTTGATCTAGGTATACTAGCGATGGAGTCGGTGCTTCATGTACATAATAGTAGTTGAATGCGTATTGTATTTGACTAATGTCATACTCAGGAGGCATCTTACGAATGCAATCGATAACATCCGTAAGATAAGTATGTTCACGTTTTAATCGGGCTTCGATATAATAATCTTCAACCCAATTAATTAAGTGATGATAATTTGTTTTCCATTCAAGTGGTCCACTTGTTTGCTTTTGCCATGTGTCAATAAGATTGAACATGCCTTTGCTGTACAAATGATGACCAAGTTCATGGTAGTATACTAAGAATCTTGGAAGATTTAATTTACCAAACGCGTCTAATAATTGTCCACTAAGTACAATTTTTTTACCATTGTAGAAATTATTTTCGATAGATGTTTCATCTATTTGAATAGTAATTTCTTCTCCTGGTTGTGTATAAAAATTGTTTGTAATAAACTGCAAGACATTAGCGTATGCTTGCTTGATTGGATCAAGCTTTTTAATTTCTTCTTGTTCCATGTTAGTCCGTTGAATCATGGACACGATGGCGTAGATATAAGTTGCCATCTGATTCCCAGATATCATACTTATCTACATAGCCACGATAGTAAATAGTTTCATCTATTCCACCGACAGTGTAAATTAATTTAAGATTATTTAATTCTTGTCGTTGCATTGGACGTTCTGTTTCGTATCTTTTTATACCTTTAATTCCATCTTGTTGTATACGAACGAGTTGTTCTTCTGTGATGGGAAAGAAATCTTCGTAGTCCATGATTAACCTCCTTTATAATTTGTTAATGAGTTGTTGGACTTGTAATGTATCAAGTAACTTATCGTCTGTCTTTGTCATTTTGCATAAACCATAGAGGTGATTTTTAATTCTCTCAATTGTTTTACCTGACAAGATTTTAATTTGTCTTGTACCAAAAATGTTGGTGATGCCTAACACTTTATAAATATTAAATAGATTATTAATCCATTCAATAGGTACACTTGTCCATTTAGAAATCACATTGGTTGTAACAGGATCAAAAAATGTAAGTTCAACACGTGATAAAATTGCGTCAGGCACGACACTAATACCTTTATCTTTATCGTTAAGTGTAACAATAAATTTGCAATTCATATTTTTCTTATACACTTTACCACGGTATTCGAATGTGGTTGAAGTGTCATCAAATAATGGTTGCATCGTTTTCATAACACCAGTTAATAGTGTATTGAATTCGTCAAAGATAATAATGTGTCGATCATTATCTGTCATATATTTAATAGCTAATGATTCATCGAACACTGGTTTACCATCGATTAATTTGAAGTCTTCTAATAATGTTTCGAGATTTAAATTATCTCTACACATTTTAAAGAGTGGTGTAATACCACATTGCTTAGCAATTTCTTCTGCTCGATATGTCTTACCAGTATCTGGTTGACCTACGAACATAGACACGCGTGGCATTGTACTAAACAAATCTTTGTTAGCTTCTTGTCTTGCTTGGCTTGCGTTTATAATTATACGTTCGTACAACTGTGCCGTTTCATCTGGTGTTGTAATAGGAACGATGAGTTGTTCTGTAAGTGTGTCTGTATAGTATCTATACCCATCACTTGATACAACTTTAACAATACCTTTAGCAATATCGTCGCGCATGCGAACAATAATATCTTGTGTTGTCATGTTAATCCTCCGTTGTCATACCGACACTAAAGTTTTGTTCATCAAGTTCTAATTGATTAATTAATTCATTAATTACAGGTAAGGCATTTGATAATTCTTTTAATAGGCCAAGTCTTTTAGAAAGAATACTTAAATTTTCAGTAGGAATATCATTAAATTCACGAATGATTTTAATAATATTTTTAGATAAAGTTTCTAAACGTTTAGTCGTTTTCGTCATAAGGAATACCATACCAATCTTTCATGTCTTGTTCAGACATACCGTATTGCTTTAACATCCATACTAAATTTTTGTACTCATATCCTAAGTCAAGAAGTTCTTGAATTAGATTTGCAATGAGTGCATACAATTTACTTTTAGTCATAAGCTGGACCTCTTTCTTCTTGTTGATTAACAACAATATATTTATCAACTTGTGGATTGATTGCGAGTCCACCCCATGTACCATGAAGTTGACCGATGTCATCAACGTGATTAACAATACCTTGTCGTCCATTGTAATGTGGTTCACCGTCCATATAGACGATGACAATTAATTTACCAATAAGATGGTGTTTCATTTTTGTTTACCTTTCATATAATTAGATATAATTTCTGATTCAATCTCGGCTAGTAGTATCTCAAAGATTCGTAACATCATAGGATCATAGCTCTTACGAGTACGATATGTTGTTATGAATCGTTTGAGATATTGATACATAATTCTTTTTTCCATAAGATTAGGTTGCACTACAAGGGAATCGAACCCAAGATGTTTCGGTTGGTGGGAACCTGTCGTTGTTAAAAATTTTATAAACTCCTAGAGTTTAGTAATCATAGTTAACTTTGAGCTTGTCCCGAAGCGAAAGTAATAAACCAGTCAGTGCAATAGTCTTACCACCAAGCATGGTAGTAAAACCGTTCTCCTTTTTCTTTTGTTGAAAGTACAGTACTTAATTTTTCAATAGTATCTTCGATATCTTTAAGATACCATTCGTCTATATCATAGTTACCAAAGAAGAATCCTTGGGTAGGTGGTAGTAATTTTAATGCAACTTTAGTATTTTTAAAGTGAGGACGTGGTTCAATTTTTCTATATGGTTGACCGTCTTTAAATCCTTCTTCAATAACAGTGTCTTTTAATTCTGTACCACTTGCAATAAGAGAATCTTTGACACTGATGCAATCCATTAATAGATCTTCAAGTGCATCATAAGTTACTGCATGTTGTGCTTGATTATCAACACCTTTTAGTTTACGTTCAAACCATCCATGGATATGATTAGCTTTACGCCAAGTCATAACTTCACCACGTTTACTAGATAATAAATACATATCAAGACCCATAGTTATTCTCCTGTGGTTACTTGAACTGAAGTTAATTTAACACGGCGTGGACGTTTAACTTTTTTAATAATTGTTTCTTGAATTGTAGGTAACATTTCAAGAGGAATAAATTCTGAAGTATTAGCAATGTGACCATGACCTAGTGTTAATGAGCTAACAAAGCGTTCATTAATCCAAGCAGCTGCTTCATCTTTACTGTTTGCATGAACACGAATGGTTACATCCATACGTACGATAGTGTCGAAAACTTTATCAATAACTTTTCTTCCCATGTTTATATCCTCCTTTGGATTAAATGGAAAATTGTGTGGAAAGACTTACCGTTATTTCTAGGGGGAAAGGGTACGTTAAGTCTTTTACGTGGTGCTTATGCACAACCACATATTATTTATTGCATTTCAGATGGTACATTACCGCTTGTTTGCGGTGTAACTTGAGTAAGTTTAGCTAACTCTTCAGCAGTGCTGATAAGTAATGCTCCATCTTTAGCTAGCTGTGTGGTTCCATCTGTTTTAACTTCTTGTTGTGCGAACACACCAAGTGGTTTACCAAGATAGAGTCCATAGCCTGCAGCAATAAGTGTATCTTCTTTACGCTTGGCTTCTGGAATAAGTAAAGCATTTGAAATGCCTACTAAGATACGGTATGCCCAAGGTGTATGTTCTTTTTTATTGTTTGATTGACTTGGGTATTCAGAGATGATAAGGTCTGCGTTTTTATCGAATTGTTCAATGCCTCTGTTAAACACTAAAATTCTATTCTTTCCATAGATTGAATAGATTTCGTTATCATAGGCACCAGATACAAGAGACGCAATTGTAATTTCTTTATACTTACTTAATGTTTTCTTTAATACTTTGTTTAGTAATTCATAAGTATAAGTACTTGAGTCGTCTGATCCTGCGATAGAAACATTCGTACCGTTGATAAGGTTTAGATCACCTTTATAAAATAATACAAACGGTGGCTTGTATATTTTTTTAAGTTTTTCCGGATAGTTATCGTCGATAATGGTAACGTATTTTCCTTCACACTTGTTAAGTGTTTCAGATACAGTTACTTCATCAACAAGTTCTTTATTTTTAATTGCTTGATAGACTTGGTTCCAATCGCCTTGATATTTGATGGTTAAGTAAACCAAAATATCTTTACCTTTGATTGCCATGTTTACATTCCTTTCAGTTCAGCATATAGCTGATCGATGATTACTTGTAGTTTATCTTCATAGCGTTTGACATCTTTACTACGGATTTTACTACGCGCTGTAAGAAGTGCTTGGAGCACTTCGAACAGTACGTAATCGGGCTCAGTACGTTGGGCGTATTTAGTTTGAAGTTTTTTCATTATCTTATACCTCCATTAATAATATTAAGAAGTTCGTATGCAAGTCTAAGGGCTCTATCTGTGACGGTTTCATTTCCGTCTAACATGTCAGTATAGCCTTCTTCGATTGCACTTAATTCTTTTTGAATTTGGTCAATACGAATAAGGTCGTCTACAGTAAGTAAAATTTGTTGGGCTTGAATATTTTCCATATTTAATTTACCTCCCAGTAAATATTTTTTCAAAACGTAATGCTTCTTGTTCCAAGTCATATCCTAATTGTAGTGCTTCTCTATAAGCTTGTTGTTCTGAATATCCTTCGTGAAGAAGTGTATTCATTTCGCCGAAGATCTCCCAGGTAAAGGGAGATGCTTCAGCTTGTTTACAGAATTCTTCGAAGGTCATAGTATTTCCTTATGAAATTCAATCAAACCTTGTTTCATTTCGGTATGAAGAGATTCATCAGAGAAGTAAGCTTGGTCTTTGTTATGTGAACGAAAATCTTCTAATAGTTCTGAGGCTTGAGTATGGTTAAACACAGAAGCGTTTTGTTTATCCATGACAAGATTTAAAACATAACGTGGACCATCTACATTAACAACTTTAATATAAAGTTTTTCTAATGTAGGAACATGGTAGACAGATAAGATCATTAATTGTTGCATATACCCTCCTAGGTAAGCGTAATGGTAGGTCATTACCCTATTGGTGAACTGTTAAGGGAGTTACCCTGTTAGTTCATAATGTACTTTTTTATGTGGAAAGTACTAAAACCTAAGTGGGAACATCCCACATTTGATTACATAACTATTGAATAGTTACTATGTTATATAGTCGAGATCAGGCTTGGCCTGTAAGAGGCGAACGCCTCGGACTTACTTGTCCGAGGGTTCAGAACCTTCCTTGAAAAAAGTTTCAAGGTAGGAGATAACGGTTGCGTCAGCAACTCGTTTTCCTAAGTCCTTTATATCATAAAGGGCAGTAACTGGGTTTCCCCTACGGGAAACAAGAGAAGATACCTTGCCGGTATTCTTACCGGTCTTGGTATTGTACCCTTCGCGGGCGCGAACTTCACTGAGTTCACAGAAGTCACGTTTATCAACAACTTTTGCCATAATTTTTCCCTCCTTTTGGGTATGTGGCTAGAATTAATGACGTGGACGAAGTCTTAAAGCAATCCTTGCTGGGCTCGGTCGGAACGGCAGTGACGCAGGGCGGGGAACTTTGGTGTGTGGGATAGGAGTATAAAAAGTAATAAAGGGTTAATGGAAAGAGTGCATATACATAGTATATGTAGTGACAAATAGAGGTACTCGAAAAACTTATGAATCCAAGGGTATTAACACGTGTGGAGCCTAATAACATCTACGATGCACTAATCGTAAACTGGAAGTTTACTGTGCCCTGCGGGTTATTGTGGCTCTGTCGCGCGGAAAAGGTAGATACCTTGCGGTATGACGTTTTTACGTGTACCTATTGTTGTAGTACATATGTTATTTAATATGTGGTGTGTGTAGAGAGAGG
>Ga0208852_1000525_pt1 | contig 10564 bp, 7 predicted proteins | sample LakMenEpi18Jun09_FD_150711 | JGI IMG/M metagenome (GOLD analysis project Ga0208852, IMG submission 150711) | Freshwater microbial communities from Lake Mendota, WI - 18JUN2009 deep hole epilimnion ns (SPAdes) | ecosystem: Environmental > Aquatic > Freshwater > Lake > Epilimnion/Euphotic zone ...
TGATGTCAATGGCTCGGCGCAGCAAAACGCCTGAATCGCCTATCTGCTCGTTGACCCCGCGGTCGTACGAGCCGGTGTCGTCATCAAAGTCGTCGAAATCTGGTTTCATGATTTTCTTTCAGAACTGGGTCGGTGATCTGCCGCAGGCTCTCCAAAGATACCTGCCAGAGCGACGGCGACTGGACCAGGGACCAAATGACCGACTTGGCCCTGATGCTGGGCGATGTCACGAATAAACCGGCTACTAATAAATGATTGTCCGTGATGACACGGCAAATAGACCGTACGCACGCCTGATACCGAGTAATTAGTGTGAGCCATCTGTTGCTCAACCTCAAAATCTCCGGGGGTGCGCAGACCTTTCACGATGAAATTCACCTGCTCGGCACGAGCGGCATCAACGGCCAAACCAGGGTGCGCCGCCACCTTGACCGTGGGCAAATGAGCGACACAGGCTCGGATGAGATCGACCCGACGGCCCAGATCGATCAGACCACTCGGCTTTTGCGGGTTATGCATGACGGCAATGACCACAGATCCAAAGAGTTCAACTGACTGTTCAACGACGTCAAGGTGACCGTTATGAAACGGATCAAAACTGCCCGGATACAGAGCGGTGAGAGCTGATGAGGCGACCATCAGTACTTACGGTAGCGGTTTTAGTCGTCGGTGCGTTGCAAAAATGCCACCCAGGCTCGCCCGTATCGCTTTGACCTGATGACTCCCCAACCTTCGGGAGGTTGGATTTCGCGTCCGCTTTCAGTCATCACTACCCCACCTGGCGCCATGACGAGGTGAAGCGCCGTCAAGAGATCGGCCCAACGTTCGAAATCGTATGGCGGATCAGCCAAGACCAAGTCGGCATTGCGGAGCGCGACAACATTTGTCATGACATCTCCAGAAAGCACTGTCGTGGTGTCTGTGAGTTGCAACGTCTTGATGTTGTGGCGAATTGAATCAAGTGCCTTGCGGTCGCGTTCGACAAACGTGCACGACGACGCCCCACGCGACAACGCTTCGATGCCCAATGCCCCACTCCCGGCGAACAAGTCGACGACCTTCGAACCAACAACAGCCCCGAGGCTCATCAACGAATTAAATGTGGCTTCGCGGGCACGGTCGGTTGTCGGACGAGTGGCATCACCTTCAGGGGCAACGATCGGGCGACCTCGCAGGGTTCCAGCAACTACACGCATTACTCCATATTACGGCAGACTGTGCAGGTGACTCCCGAGGCGGAAATCGTGTGCGTCGATTGTGGCGGTCGTTGCTATCTCACTTCGTATCCACCCGAAGACGGCTTGTGGTTTCCTGGCGACATCGTGACGTACAAATGTCGCGACTGTCTTGACCGCTGGGACCTGGTATTACCTGAAGAGGACAATGACCTTGATAGGTGATTGTTGGCGACGCTGGAGGCGGACAGATCGCTCACTTACTGTTCTGACATTTGGAGTGTTGCTCTATTTAGTTCGTGTTCTCGGTCCGGGTTGGAAAAAAGGATTTCCCTCCTTCTTCCCTGACTCATCTTCGTATGTGAAGGTTGCCAAACTCGGACCATTCAGCCCGTCATTCTGGTTCACCGAGCGACCGACCGGAGTGCCATTGATGTTGTGGCTCACCGCGTTCAACACACGTGCGTTTGTTCTATTACAAACATTCATCTTCGCGATAGCAATCGCGTTCTTATGCCACACGATTCTGCACATCATGAAAGTACGACCACTCGCTTGGTTGGCGTGTATGGCAATTGCCGCTATCGCCATTCAGCCCCGCTTTGGTATTTGGAATCTCGAAGTATTGAGCGAATCACTCGGTATGTCACTTTCGGTGATCGCTTTGACGTGTTGGTTGCGAGCATCACAACGCATAACTGCAAAACGTGTGTGGATTGCGACAATCGCCACGGTCGCCTGGATGTTGGTACGTGACTCACATGGCATCCCAGCTCTAGTACTTGTCCTGGCTTTGGCGATTTTCGCTTGGCGAGCGAGTGATCTGGCATTACGAAAAACACTCGTCAAGTGTGTGGGCGTATTACTTCTTGCCTTTTCATATATTTCGATCGCCCAGGCCGTAAGTAACCGAAACCAGTATCCGTTAATGAACAACATCGGACTACGGATATTGCCCGATCAAGCGATGACCAATCATTTTGTTGATCGAGGAATGCCAACTAATGAAACGCTAATCGGACGCGTAGGCCGCAATACATGGGACGACGGAGAAGTCTTTTTACAGTCTCCAGACCTCGCTGATTTCCGTTCATGGGTCAATGGTTCGGGCCAAACCGATCAACTACTTTCACTGGTAATTGACGCTCCGTTCTGGCTTGACATCATGAACAAAGAACTACCCACCGCATTGGCGTACGACTTTCACGATTATGACCGTTTTGAAACTCTTGATCGTCTGCCCGCTCAAACCTTTGGCTTTGACTCACCGCGAACAACGACAGCCCTAAATTTGTGGCTCCTCACTGGAGCCATATCGATTGTCGGACTCCTATATCTCGCAAAGGCTCGCAAACTTGCCATTGTTTTGGTGGTCGCGTTAAGCGCGGCGCTTGTTGAACTGTATGCCTCCATCGCCGGCGACGCAGTAGAAGTTCAACGTCACCTCATCGGTCCATTCTTACGACTGTTCTTGATTCTGATTCTTGCGACATCTTTTGCGATTGAAATGATTTACCTCGGTTCAAGGAAACGTCAGGCTCCATTGACAGTCGACGCAGAAACCAAAAAGCGACAGACTCGCTTCCCAGCCGCATTTGCGCAATCTGCTTTGGCCATCATTGGGCTAGGTGCATTGATATCGAATGAACTGCGTTCGCAAGACTTTGATCCGCAATACACCAAGACGATTATTGAACGCGCCGCCAAGTTCGGCGGAACGTACTACCAAAACGGTATTCACAATAAGGGCCCGCTTGAAACAGTGGTTTACGACTCCGCTCGAATCTTCACATCTCAAGGCAGTTATTGGTTTGGAATTTCGTTCTACGTCTTAGCCATCGCTTTCATTCTTTCACTCGCAGTCGCGGCGATTGCACGAATCGTCGGAGGTTCTAAAACCGTTGCGTTGAGTGCATCCGTGCTCGTGTTCTTGCATTTCAGCATTTCATCAAGCGACTACGCCGGAGTCATTTACAGCCGCAATATGACAACTTGCGTTCTCGCCGTTGTCTTCGCTGCTATGTGGTGGGCACCCGCATGGTCGAGTGTCCGACGCAGTCAATGGACCTATGTCGCCTCGTTTGTTGTACTCGGGCTCGCCGTTCAAACTCTTTTGACAACAGTCTTTGCCGCAGTCGTACTCGGAATTGCCTTGCTCGCCCATCGCCGACAGGCACCTCATTTTGACCGACCAATTGCCGTTGCCATCGGAGCATTCACCTCAGCAATCTTGACGGCACCAGTCTGGTATTTACTTCGCGGTTCATTCAGTGAATTTTGGTCGGGCTGGTGGACTTACGCAGGCTTTATGAGTGCTGGCACCGGTCGTAGCTTCATGAATCAACTGGGGCTTGGTTGGAATCAATTCGTTGGGTATTACCAAGATCGCCCACTCATGTTGATCCTCATCATCGCTTTCATTTTTTCATCTTGGTATCACTGGAAATCACTGGCAAAGTTCCAACAAATCATGCACGTTTCACTCGTTCTGTGGTTCGTGTGTGGTTGGATTGAACTCGTATTAGGACAGCGTTACTCAAGCCACTATTTCTCAGTCTTAGCTGTTCCGAGTGTGTTTATGGGTGCGATTTTGATGACGCAACTCGAAGCTCTCATTGCCAATCGTGAAGTCAACAGATCGCTAGAAGACCGCCAAGACAGGCCGCGCAAGTTTGGACTACCGATAGCGACCGCCATCATCATTTTGTTCTCACAGTGTTCTGATCAGTTTTGGACTGGCGTCCAAAAGCTTGGAACCTTCACAACAATCGGCAATTACAACGAGGAACGAACCCAGTCACAGGGCGGAGAAGGTCGCACTACTCGCGCCATTATTGATCTGGTTTCACATGATGGCGATCCGTTACTCGCTTGGACGATGTACCCATGGACATACTTAGAGCACGGCCGAGTGCCGGCAACAAGATTCAGTTGGAAGTCATTCATGTTGGGTGAAATCTACTTAGGGAAGACATCTCCAAAATATGTATTGCCCGATACCTGGGATTGGTTTGCCCAAGATGTGAAACAGGCTCGACCCCATGCGTACGTGAGACCCAAAGAAACAGTCTTGAATGAACAGACCCCATTTGCTCAGTACGTCACCAGCAACTTCACCCAGGTCTATGACGGCAACTCAATGGAAGTCAGTCTTTTTAAAGATGACTGGACGAAGATACTTGTGATTCCCTCAACCGCAACTGATATTAAATCGGACAAGATATTCAAGGAGACATCACCATTTCTCTTGTCTGACAAGAACTGTGTTCGCATCGCTGGCACATTGAGTTCTGAGGACGCCAATGAAGAAGCTGCAATCATTTTCAATCTCACTGATCTGACTCAGAGTTACGAAAACGTATATCTGTCACTGTCTTCAACCCGTTCATCATCTTCAAGTGACAATGTTGAATTCGCCGCAAAAGATCTCAACGGCGACGAAACGGCGCCCATTGAATTCTTGGTCGTTGTCGGTAAACGTTCTGCAGTCCTCATCGTTGATGGTGAAGTTGTATCTGCAACTCGACTTGGCGAACAGGCCCAAATATCGGTGGCTCGTAAATCGGGTCAACCGACTCTGAGCAATTTGCGTGTTGATGTGGCACCAATGCTGGATGGTTGCGCTAACTCTTAAACAAGAATTCTTCGTCCTCGGGACGTAGGAACATTGATAACTCTGCTCGAAGCTCGGGTTGCTTTGTCAAAGTGATGTCGGGGTCAACCATTTCGTAAGCCGCTTCGCGCGCCAACTCAACAAGTTCACGATCTCGACGAAGCGACGCCAACTTGAGATCGCTGCGGCCTTTTTGTTCTTTGTTCATCAATGTGCCTTCACCACGCAATTCGAGGTCAGCTTCGGCCAAATAGAAACCATCATCTGACTCGACGAGAGCATCAATCCGCGGATTTGAGTCAGATATCAAACCCTCATCATTTTCCTTAATTGATGTGACGAGCCAACAACGTGAAGCGTGCACTCCGCGACCGACTCGCCCACGTAACTGATGCAGTTGTGCAATTCCAAATCGATCAGCATCAAGTATCACCATGATCGTGGCATTCGGAACGTCGACTCCAACCTCAATCACGGTTGTCGCAACAAGCACATCGGTTTCACCGGTGCGAAAAGCCTCCATAACCGACTCTTTTTCGGCTGATGACATGCGGCCGTGAAGCAAAGCCAGACGAAGACCCTTCAATTCATCAAAGGCCAAACGCGCGATTGTTTCTTCGGCCGAGGCGACTTCGAGTTTTTCGCTCTCCTCAATGAGTGGACAAACGATGTAAGCCTGCCGTCCAGCAGCAACTTCAGCGCGAACATCAGCCCATACCTCAACTTCTTCGTCTTCTCCCAATGCATGCTTCGTCACAATTGGCGTGCGCCCAGGCGGCTTTTGATCGAGAACACTCACATCAAGATCGCCGTACACAGTCATTGCTGCGGTTCGCGGTATCGGAGTTGCAGTCATCACCAAGACGTCAGGCACTGCCCCGCCGTCTTGGCCCTTGTCGCGTAATGCGGCGCGTTGCTCAACACCAAAGCGGTGTTGTTCGTCAACAACGACAACACCAAGGCTATGAAACTGCACCGAATCTTGGATGAGGGCGTGAGTTCCGATTGCGATATCGACGCTGCCGTCGGCAAGGCCTGCGAGCACATCACGTCGTCGCTCGGCGGTCACGCTGCTCGTCAATAGTTCAACTCTTACTTCTCGTTCACCAAATAGGTTGTCGCTAGCCGGAATATGAAGACCCGCCAACAGTTTGCGAATGCCCACTGCGTGTTGTTCGGCCAACACTTCAGTCGGGGCCATGAGCGCTCCTTGATGTCCACCTTGAACCGCCGCCAACATGGCCGACACCGCAACAATCGTTTTGCCGGCGCCCACGTCACCTTGCAATAAGCGATGCATCGGATGCGGACTTGCCAGGTCAGCTTCAATTTCGGCAATCACTCGATGTTGTGCCTGCGTCAACTCATAGGGCAGGTGTTGGTAAAAGCGTGCAACAAGCTGACCATTCACTTTGTGCTGAATCCCGATTGAGTCTCGTTCGATCAAACGCTTACGCATGACCAACACCAGTTGCACGCGCAATAGTTCGTCAAATGCCAAACGTCGACGAGCCATTTCTTTTTCGGCGAACGTTTCAGGGATATGGATACCAAACAATGCGTCTTGGCGATCCATCAACTTGAATTTCTTGCGCATTGCCTTCGATAACGGATCACTGATTCCGCGAGCTCGACACCGATTCAGGGTTTCATCAATTGATTTCAGTACTACCCATGAGGGCAAATCAATCTTTTCGCTTTGCGGATACACCGCAACAATGGGACGAGGGCGTTCATCGGGATCACCCAACACGTCAACAGTTGGATTAGCCATTTGCTTCGTGCCGTTGAACGAACCAAGTCGCCCGAAGACAGCAACATAAGAACCAATCTTCAACTGTCGTTCGCGCCAGGGTTGGTTGAAAAAGACGATCGACAAACGTCCGCTCTCATCGGCAATCGTTGCAGTGACACGCGAAGGGCCGCGACGCGCACCCTTGGGCGGACTCGAGACCGAACGAACTTCGCCGATCACCAATGAATCTGTGCCTTCTATTGCTCCGGCGATCGTGGCTTCTTTTGTGCGGTCAATCCAACGACGCGGATAATGAGTCAAAAGATCGAGCAAATTCTCCACGCCAAATTTGGCGAAGCTCTCCGCTCGCTTGCCTGCTCCAACTGATTTAAGTCGCGTCATCGGCATACCCGACAACTCAGAAAAAGTAATCGGGCCAGTGGGAGCGGATTCAGTCACTCGTCACCGCGTCATTCGACGCCAAAGAGATACGGATACAAAGGCTGTCCGCCTTTGTGACATTCGATCTGCACATCGGGTCGTTCTGTTTCGATCCAGGTTCGTAATGCTGCCGTTGTTGATGCTGACGCATCGACTCCTTCGATGATCGTCACGATTTCACGATCATTGGTGATCAGATGTTCTAACAGCGAAATTGAAGCGCCCTCGAGAGTTCCGTTGACAGTCACAATTCCGTCGCCTCGCACGAGACCGATCCAGTCACCGACTGTGATTGGGCCGGCGTCGCTATTGGTGTCGCGAATTGATTGCGTCACTTCACCCGTCACCATTGCTTCAGTGGCTTCAGCCATTTCGGCCAAGTTTTCATCGGCGCTGGCTTCAGGGTCGTACACAACGAGCGCAGCAAGTGCTTCAGGCATTGACTTAGTAAGCACCACTCGAACTTCTTTTGTCGTCAAGGCGTTGAGTTGTTCGGCAACAGGAATGATGTTCTTGTTATTGGGCAGCACAATGACTTGTTGCGCATTCACGTGCTCGACTGCATCAAGCAACTCTGCAGTTGATGGGTTCAGAGTTTGCCCACCGGTGACAACGCCCTGCACACCAAGCTGCGCGAAAAGTTCTTCGAGACCACTTCCGCTACATACGGCAACGACTGCAGTAGTGACTGCAGGCAAACCAGCAGCGGCACGTTGTGCATCGTGCGTCGCGTGGCGTTCAGCAACTTCTTCAAATAGGTCAGTGACACGAATTTGCTTCGGACGGCCACCGAGATCGATCGCCACTTCAATGGCAGCACCGATGTCATTGGTGTGAACGTGACAGTTCCAGATGCCGTCGCCGCCGACAACAACGATGGAGTCACCGATTTCGCCCCAGTCATTTTTGAACTGATTGATCTTTCCGTCTTCGAGATGCAAGAAATACATCACCTCGTAACGCAGATCGGCAACTGACACTTCGCCGTGCGAGTCGGGAGCAGTCATCGTCATCATGGCGGGCAATGGTTCGTCCATGACATCGCCACCAATTGAGTCTTCGGGCAAAGGCATGGGGTCACCGTCAACCACGTTGAGCGCAGCGTCTAGCAACAACATGAAACCTGCACCGCCAGCATCAACGACTCCGGCATCTTTCAATACGGGCAACAGGTCGGGTGTACGGTCGAGCGACAATCGCCCAGCGTCGCGCGCTGCTCGCAATGTGGCACCGAGCGTCGCTCCTTCAGCCGCCGAAGCTTTGGCTGCTTCGCTGGCCTCGCGCACGACCGTCAAGATCGTGCCTTCAATTGGTTTCAGTACTGCTTGGTAAGCCGAGGCCGAGGCAGCGCTGAGGGCTTCAGCGAACTCACTGGCAGTACTGCCCGCTTTGGCCGAGAGCTTTCCCGACAACCCGCGCAGGATCTGCGACAAGATCACTCCCGAGTTTCCGCGGGCGCCCATGAGTGACCCGTGCGAAATGGCTTGACAGGTCGGCTCGATCTCGGGACCGGCTTGGTCGAGTTCGGCAACAACGGCATCCAGCGTGCGGGCCATGTTGGTTCCGGTGTCGCCATCGGGCACCGGATAGACGTTGAGGCGATTGATTCGGGGGGCGTGCGCCTTCACGGCGTCTCGAAAGGCGATGACCGTACGACGAAGCCGATCGGCATCGAAATGTTCAGATGAGCCCTCGGGGCCGAGAACAGGTGGGTTCACCTGACCGATGGTAGTGGTCAGGGGCGTGGCTGATGTGACTGATGGAGCCCGAAAATCCTGTCCTGGATCTTGAATTGTGCTTGGGGGTCGGTCGAATCCGCTGGTAGCGTTCTGTGTCCGAGATCGTGCTTGGACGTCCATCCAAGCAAATTCAAGTGAAGAGAAAGAACGTGTCATGGCAGCAGTATGTGAAGTCTGCAATAAGCGCCCTTCGTGGGGCATGTCAGTGTCGCACTCCCATGTGCGTACCAAGCGTCGTTGGAGTCCAAACATTCAGCGCGTCCGCGCCATGATCAACGGCACCCCCAAGCGTCTCTATGTGTGCACCAGCTGCATCCGTGCTGGCAAGGTCACCAAGGTCAGCCGCGGCACTGCCGCATCGGATAAGTGAACGACCTCCGCTCATGCAAGGTGTGATCAAAGCCTTCGACCCCACTACGGGCACCGGCCTGATCCTGCGTGACACCGACCTCAGCGAACACGAACTGGCCGCTGACGCTCTTGAGGGCAGCATCTTTCGCATGCTTCGTCCCGGACAGCGCGTGGTGTTCGATCTCAATGCCGACGGATTAGCAACTCAACTGCGTCTCGGTTCAGAAGTAGATATGGGAACACCCGGTTTCTAACCGGGTGTTTTTGCTTTCCCCCGTCCTTTTGTAATAAGCCTGTCTGTACGAATTCTGTAGCCCCCAACAACAATCCCCCTATCCATGGCGAGCAATCGCCTAAGGAGCACATCATGAGCGGTTCAAGCAACAACGAACGTTTGAATAAGTGGGTCGCCGAGTGGGCCGCAATCATGCAGCCAGACGACATCTATTGGTGTGATGGTTCGGCCGAAGAGTACGAACGCTTGTGTCAGCAACTCGTTGACAGCGGAACGTTCACCAAGCTCGACGAGGCCAAGCGCCCCAACAGTTACTGGGCTCATAGCGATCCGGGCGACGTTGCGCGCGTTGAGGATCGCACATTCATTTGCTCGGCCGAAAAAGAAGATGCTGGCCCGAACAACAACTGGCGTGAAGCTGCCGACATGCGCGCCGAAATGACATCGCTCTACAGCGGATGCATGAAGGGTCGCACGATGTACGTGGTCCCGTTCAGCATGGGACCGCTTGGCTCGCCGATTGCGCACATTGGTGTGCAGCTCACCGACTCGGCATACGTTGCCGTGAGCATGCGCATCATGACCCGCATGGGCCAAGGTGCACTTGATGTTTTGGGCAACAGCGACTGGGTGCCCTGCTTGCACTCAGTTGGTGCACCGTTGGCTGCTGGAGAGAAGTCATCGTCATGGCCGTGCAACCCCGATAACAAATACATCGTCCACTTCCCCGAGACCCGCGAGATCTGGTCATTCGGTTCGGGATATGGCGGAAACGCGTTGCTCGGCAAGAAGTGTTTCGCACTGCGCATCGCTTCAGTGATGGCCCGCGATGATGGTTGGTTGGCCGAGCACATGCTCATTCTCAAGCTCACCAATCCGGCCGGCGAAGCCAAGTACATCGCTGCGGCATTCCCATCGGCATGTGGCAAGACCAACCTCGCAATGTTGGTTCCGACCATTCCGGGCTGGAAGGCCGAAACCATCGGTGACGACATTTGCTGGATGAAGTTTGGTCCTGACGGTCGCTTGTACGCAATCAACCCCGAAGCCGGATTCTTTGGTGTGGCACCCGGAACTGGTTACGACACCAACGCCAATGCCATGCACACGTTGTGGGGCAACAGCATTTTCACGAATACCGCACTTACTTCAGATGGCGATGTGTGGTGGGAAGGAATGTCTGATGACGCTCCGGCCCGCGCCACCGACTGGAAGGGCAATGCCTGGACCCCCGAGACCGAGACTCCGGCTGCGCACCCCAATGCTCGATTCACT
>Ga0208852_1000527_pt1 | contig 10550 bp, 12 predicted proteins | sample LakMenEpi18Jun09_FD_150711 | JGI IMG/M metagenome (GOLD analysis project Ga0208852, IMG submission 150711) | Freshwater microbial communities from Lake Mendota, WI - 18JUN2009 deep hole epilimnion ns (SPAdes) | ecosystem: Environmental > Aquatic > Freshwater > Lake > Epilimnion/Euphotic zone ...
AAACCATAGGGAAAAGCAAACCCTCGTGAGCGTCGAAGTGTAGAGGCAAGGTGGGGTTCAGGTCTAACTCGCGCCTGAAATACGGCAGAATTGCAGGCATGACACCTCGTATCTCAGCCCGAATCGCCGCAATTGCAGAGTCAGCTACTTTGGCAGTTGATGCAAAAGCAAAAGCATTAAAAGCAGCAGGTCGTCCAGTTATTGGTTTTGGTGCAGGTGAACCAGATTTCCCAACACCCGATTACATCGTTGAAGCAGCTGCTGCTGCGACAAAGGTTGTAGCAAATCATCGCTACACACCAGCCGCGGGACTACCAGAGCTGCGTGAAGCGATCGTTGCAAAAACAAAACGTGACAGCAACTACGAAGTAACTGTTGATCAAGTTTTAGTTACAAATGGTGGAAAGCAATCTGTCTATCAGGCTTTTGCCGCAATTGTTGATCCAGGTGATGAAGTACTTTTGCCGTCTCCGTATTGGACAACATATCCAGAGTGCTTGAAATTAGCTGGAGGAGTAACTGTTGAAGTCTTTGCTGATGAAACACAGAACTACTTAGTTTCAGTTGAGCAGTTAGAAGCAGCTCGCACACCAAAGACAAAGGTTTTACTTTTTTGCTCACCCTCTAATCCAACGGGTTCTGTCTATTCCGTTGAACAAGTAAAGTCAATTGGTCAATGGGCGGTCAAGCATGGAATTTGGGTTATTACAGATGAAATCTACGAGCATCTTTTATACGACGGTGCAACCGCTCCCTCACTTCCAGTTCTAGTTCCCGAACTTGCCGATACATGCATCATCATTAATGGTGTAGCAAAAACCTATGCAATGACCGGATGGCGCGTGGGTTGGATGATTGGGCCAAAAGATGTCATTAAAGCTGCAACTAATTTACAGTCACACTTAACATCAAATGTCGCAAACGTTTCACAGCGTGCAGCCATCGCTGCTCTTAATGGAAACCTTGATGCTGTTCACAAAATGGGTGAGGCCTTTGATCGTCGCAGAAAACTAATTGTTAGTTTGATCAATGAGATTCCAGGTTTTGATTGCCCAACTCCAACTGGAGCGTTCTATGTTTATCCATCTGTTAAGGGCGTTCTCGGTAGGATTATTCGCGGTAAAACTCCAAAAACTTCTGCCGAACTTGCAACTTTGATTTTGGAAGAAGCAGAAGTTGCTGCAGTTCCTGGAGAGGCTTTTGGACCATCTGGGTACTTACGTTTTTCTTATGCCACAAGCGATGAAGACATCATCGAAGGTATTGGGCGAATAAAAAAACTTATAACAGAAGGTTAAATCTCTACCCCGATCAGATTTACTTCTGCTACTAACGTAATTCCAAACTTCTCTTTAACCCGATCACGGGCTTTCTTTGCAAGGGCTGCAATATCTGATGCTGTTGCCGTACCTGAGTTAGTAAGTGCTAACACGTGCTTGGTTGAGACTTTTGCTCCACCGATGGTTTCACCTTTTTGTATTCCAGAGTTTTCAATTAACCAAGCTGCAGAAATTTTGACTCGACCATCATTTAAAGGCCACTTTGGTGCAGCGTTAGGTAATCCATCTGCCATCTGTTGGGAAATGATTGGATTAGTAAAAAATGAACCAGCAGACCAGGAATCAGGATCCTCGTTGCTAATGAGCATCCCTTTGCTTGAGCGAAGTTCCAAAACTGCTTTGCGCGTTGCAATTACATCGGCTTTTTCTCCAGGTTGGATTCCAAGTTTTTTAGAGAGCTCAACGTATGTGATGGGATCACTGAACTGACCTTGTCGTAGTTGAAAAGCAACATCAAGAATTACATAGCGCCCAGGATGTTGTTTAAAGTGAGAGCTTCTATATGAAAATTCACACTGACTGTGAGTAAATGTCTTAACTTGTTTATCTTCTCGATCATACGTTCTTACCCGTGTTATGAACTCTGAGACTTCATGACCGTAAGCTCCAATGTTTTGGATGGGGGCTGCTCCAACAGTTCCCGGAATTCCACTTAATGTCTCCAAGCCAGCTAGGCCACGTTTGATGCTTATTTGAACTAATTGATCCCAATCTTGGCCAGCACCGATAGTCAATGTTGCACCACTGCATGCATCTACTTCTGACTGGATTGAATCATTAGAAATATGAATAACGGTTCCATCAAAACCACTATCTGCAATCAAAACATTGGTGCCTCCGCCTAATATCAAAATAGGAGAGCCCTCTGATTGTTCTATTGCATCAATAATCTCTTTTTCACTAGAGACGTGAATGATTTTCTTTGCAGGACCACCCACACGCAAACTGGTGTATTTGGATAGATCACTCATAAAGCAAGGTTACCTGCGCGGGGACAAAATTGCGGTTTTGCCTCTGTACTTATCCAAAATACGATCGTAATTCTTCTTTGATTGAATCTCACGAAACTCTGGATCAACATCGTGGTAGCCATGGTGTCGGGCTTGCTCTAAAGGAAGTTGCATCTGCAAAAGCTTGCCACCTGCTTGGCGAATCTTGAGTGAGTACTCCATATCGGCATTTCGATAGTAGAGAGCGCGTGGATTAAATCCACCAACTTCAATCATTGCCGAACGATTAAAGGCCATGAAGTATGAGAACAAAACATCGACTTCACCGTCGCCTTTGTCATCGACGCTTCGCCATTGATCGTCGATATTTACTAATCCACCGCGCCATCCAACGCAGACATATTCGCCCTTATCAAGTTCTGCAACTATTGGATTTATCGCATCACCTGTGAAACGCGTAGATGGATCCATAATCACGACATAGGTGCTCTGGACTTTTTCCAAAAAGACATTTGCGCAATCTCCCCAAGCCGCGCCAGGGTTTACTGCGATTAAATATGTCCGTTTATCCATTACCTCAGGTAATCGTCCGGCATCTCCAATAGCAATAATTGCAATCCCGCAATCGCTATTTTCTTTAACTGCATTAACTGTCTCTACGGCATCATCGGTAAACCCATCTACAATCAAGCAGACCGTAATCTTTTTCTCTAAATTGATAGGACGAATATCTCGCGGATATGCCAGAGTGATATAAGGCTTTTTAGGGTGTAGTTCAAAACCACCTTCAACATCTACGACTTCATAACCTTCTCGCAAAAGTTGATCACGATATTTATCGGCTGAGGCATAATCTTTTGCAGCACGCGCATCAAAGCGCAACTGAGCAATTTGTTGAACTGAATCTGGAACCTGCGAAGTGCTCCCGAGCGAATCGGGGTTTGGCATTAGCGAGTTTCGCGGTGAAGAGTTGAAAGCTTGCAACGTGGACAGAACTTCTTAAGTTCCATACGGTCTGGATCGTTGCGTCGGTTCTTCTTTGTAATGTAATTACGTTCTTTGCAATCAACGCAGGCCATGGTGATCTTTGGACGAACGTCCGAACTCTTGCTTGCCATGGTCGTGCTCCTTTATAAATTGTTGAGGGGCACAGGTTACCTGAGCCATCTCATTGATGGAAATTGCGCCAGTTCTGATCAAACTGGAACCTAACTTGAACGTAACTTCTGCGTGAAATGGTGCATGTAGAACTAGTAGCGGAGGCGGGATTTGAACCCACGACACAGCGATTATGAGCCGCTTGCTCTACCAAGCTGAGCTACCCCGCCAAGGGTTGTGCAATGTAAAACTTTGAAAGATAAGTACTTCTTGGTGAAGGACCTCTTTCGAGCCCCCCACCGGAATCGGACCGGTGACCTTTTCCTTACCATGGAAACGCTCTACCAACTGAGCTAGGGGGGCAGATCAAGTGCTGAGAATACCTCTTTAAACAGTAATGCAAAAATCCCCTAATTACTCCATTGGATTTAGCGTGATTTTACCCATTGTCTCTCGGGCAAGCATGCTCTTATGCGCAAGCGTTGCTTGACTCAAAGGAAAAACTTCACCAATTACTGGCTTCAATTTTCCTTCTTCAATAAGTTTAAACAACTGCTCAATTACATCATTCATTAACTCTTTTTTACCAAAACAGTGTGACAACCAAAAGCCACTAATTGTTTTGCTACCACCCATCAATGTTGCAGGTTGGATTAATGATGGCGCAGTACGTGATGCCATTCCATAAGTAATCAATCGTCCAAATGGAGCAAGAATTTCTAGACTTTCATCAAAAGTTTTGCCACCAACCATTTCTAGAACTATGTTAACTCGCTTACCAGCATTGGCTGTCTTTATCGCATCACCTAGGTTCTCTTGTGTGGCATCTACAACTGCATCTGCTCCAAGTGATTTTGCAAGTGCTCGCTTGCTTTCCGATGATGCAACAGCAATAACTTTTGCTCCCCACATTTTGGCCAATTGAATTGCTATCGATCCAACGCCACCGGCAGCTGCATGGACAACAACAGTTTCGCCAACTTTTAAATGACCTATTGTTTTTAAAATATGCCAGGCCGTTGTGCCTTGAACCAGCATAGCTAAAGCTTGTTGGTCGGTAACAGTGTCAGGAATTGGAATTAAGGCCGCCGAATAAGCAACAGCTTTCTGCGCATATCCCCCGCCATCAATTGGTGCAAGGACTCGCACACCTGCAGCAGTTTTTCCTACGACTTCGATACCGGGAATTAAAGGAAGTTTCTGTGCTGATAAATATGAGTTTTCAGTTTGGTGTGTATCGGCATAATTAATTCCAATCGCCGTTACATTTATTAGCTCTTGACCCTCACCAATAATGGGATCTTCAAGATCAACAAGCTTCATAACCTCTGGCCCACCGAACTCGGTGATCTGAATTGCTTTCATCATTAAATCATCCTACTTTAAAGAAAGTCGAAAAAGTCTTTCGCTCAAGGCCAGTAACTACTGGCTAGTCTTGTCTGCAGCAATCTCCTTGCGGATCTCATCCATATTAAGTGCTGAAACTTGAGAAATTAGATCGTCTAACCCTGATGCAGGAAGTGCACCAGGCTGACTAAAGAGCAAGATTCCATCTCTGAAAATCATTAATGTAGGAATAGATGTAATTCCAGCTGCTGCGGCTAGTGACTGCTCTGCTTCTGTATCTACCTTTGCAAATGTCATCTCTGGATACTTGTCCGATGCAGCTTCGTATACAGGCGCGAATGATCGGCAAGGACCACACCAGGCGGCCCAAAAGTCAACTAAAACTGTTCCTTCTTTGAGAATTAATTCTTCAAATTGAGCTTCAGTTACATTAATTGCTGGCATCTTTTTCTCCAATCGATATGCGTGAATTTTGAAAAGGTAGGGAGCATGAGTACTCATTATTTAGTCGCATGCGAAGTGAATACATAAGCAAGGCAATACCTATAAGTGCCAGGTATGGCTGAATCGGTGCGAAGTATTGAATTGCACCTGAATATCCTAAAGCTATCAAAACTAGTTTGTTGCAAACTGGACAACCAACTGCAAAGAAAGATAGAAATGCTCCTGCGCTACCAATTTTTAGCTGTCTCGGATTCTCATCTGAAAATTCATTTTTGACGTAGGTGGCTGTCAATAAACCGGTGAGTATTGATGTAATCACAATGACCGTTACAGACCAACTGGTAACTCCAATTTCACGACCAAAAATAGGATTTTTTATCACTGCAGTTGGGAGCGCTATAAAAAGGTAGGTTAGAAATCCAACACTTATAGCAACAATCCAGCGCTTCCTGCTCCAGGAGAATAAAGACGTAAAACAGTTAGGCATTTTTTCTCCCTAATAAACCAATGACTTTTTGTTGATAATCAAGAGCATTGGAATGGCGAGTTCTCAATAAACGATCTTCGTAATTTGCCTTTATGACCATATTTACGGAAAGAGCAATAAAGACTAAAATTGAAGCGAGATTGATGTTGTTGATTAGCATTCCTACGCCAAACATTAAAACACCTAAATACATTGGGTGACGAAACCATTTATATATACCCACAGTAATTAACGGTGCGCCTGGTTTTGGAATTGGTGAAACCCGTAATGAAGGTCGTAACGCTAAATAGGCGAAAGCAAATATTGTTAAGGCTCCAACGTATAGTCCAGAGGAAATCCAATTAAAATAATCAGATTGAACAACTATTGCTCCAGATGGCTTTAGGAAAAGTGCTCCTAAGAGGCCAAACTGGAGTGCAACGAGAGCTCTTGCTTTAAAAATTATTTCTTTCCAAACATTCTGCTGAAGAAGCCTGGCTCTTTAGGATCATTTGCATGGCCCTGGCATCGATCTCCCTTTGATACTCCCTTAAGGGCAATCTCGATGTGTTGACCACAACCTGACCATGTTGGCTTTCCACATTTACGACATGTTGTTCTACTGCACATTTATCTACTCATTTCTTTAATCGCTGCTGGAGAATTACTCCAGGTGAGATACCCACCATCAAGATTTACTGCGTTATAACCAAGTTCCTTAAGAAGCATGGAGCCCGTGTGCCCTCGTAAGCCAACTTGGCAATTGACCAGAACATTTTTATTTTTTAACTCCCGATAACGATCACGAATCTCATCAACGGGGATATTGATTGCTCCAGGAATGATGCCATTGCCACACTCACTAGCAGTGCGAACATCTAGCAATTCAAAACCCTTTTCGCGATACTCATCAATTTCATGCCATTGAGCAACTTTTGATACTCCGGAAAGAACATTCTCTGCGACATAACCAAGCATGTTTACTGGATCTTTAGCTGATCCAAATGGAGGCGCATACGCTAATTCAAGGTCGGCAAGTTCTGGCGCCGTAATCTCTCCGCGCATTGCAGTTGCAATGACATCAATCCGCTTGTCTACACCTTCTATTCCCACACCTTGTGCACCCAATATTTCACCGGATTTTGGATCAAAGATTAATTTCAACGCCATTTGTTTTGCATCTGGGTAATAGCCAGCATGGGAGTTTGGGTGAATATGAATAGACTGATGAGAACGGTTAGCAGCGGTCAATCTTTTTTCATTCCAACCTGTTGTCGCAATCATGAGATCAAATACTTTAACAATTGCAGTTCCAATAGTTTTTACTGGACGAGTTTTTAGACCACAGATGTGATCAGCCACAACACGACCATGTCGATTTGCTAAATTTGCAAGCGGAACAAGAGTGGCATTGCCATCTAGGGCATCTGTTTTCTCAGCAGCATCACCAATCGCATAAATATCATGGTTGCTAGTCCGATTGAAATCATCAACCTTAATTCCATTTCGTACACCGATTTCAAGACCAGCTGCCTTCGCTAGTCCGATCTCTGGGCGCACACCGATCGCTAGGATCACAATTTCTGCGTCAATTACTTGGCTGTTTGCTAATTCAACGCTCGTTGGAGAAATTTTCACAACACTGGAACCAAGATGAAGGTCCACGCCCTTAGAACGCATTTCCTTTGCCACAAGTGTTGCTAGCTCTGGATCTAATGGCATGAGAACTTGATCAGTTGCTTCAATTAAAGCTGTAGGAATTTTACGATGAATCAAGTTTTCTGCAATCTCTACTCCAATAAAGCCACCGCCAATAACAACGGCGCTCTTTGGATTTTTCCCAACACTACTTGAAATTTTTTCAACATCTTCAACTGTTCGCAGAACCATTCCCCGCTCTATACCTGGAATAGGTGGAACTACAGGTGATGCACCTGGACTTAAAATTAACTTGTCGTAATCTAATTCTGTCGTTTCTTGAGTAAGCAAATCTTTTACAGCAACAGTTTTCTTAGCTGAATTAATTGCTAAAACCTCTGTGCTTACACGAACATCTAGGCGAAATCTTGCGTGCAAACTGGCAGGTGTTTGAAGTAGTAAATCTTTTTCGTTCTCAATGACTCCACCAACATAATATGGAAGTCCACAGTTTGCATACGATACATGTCCACTTTTTTCAAGAACAATAATCTCTGCAGTTTCATCAAGGCGACGTAACCTTGTTGCAGCAGACATTCCACCTGCAACACCACCAATAATTATTACTTTCATTAGTTCAGCACTAATGGGAGGCCAGCATTAGTCCAATCGATAACTCCCCCATTGAGGTTTGAAACATCATGGAAGCCAGCTTTATGCATAATTGATGCTGCTTGACCAGATCGACTACCGCTTCTGCAATAAATTGCATAATTCTCAGAAGGATTTAATCGTGTTATCTCATTTGCAAAATTGCCACTATTAAAGTCAATGTTCAGCGCGCCTTCGATGTGACCGCTAACAAACTCTTCTGGGGTTCTAACATCCAAAATAATGACACCTGGCTCAGTAATCTTTTGTGAGAATTCAGAGACATTGAGGTTCACTGTGGTAGCACTCCCTGTACTAGAGCAGCCTGCAAGAAGAATGATGGCTGCAAATGATGCAATTAACTTTCTCACTGTTGATCTCCTTATGCAAGACTTAGAAATAGTTTTTGAAGTTGGGCACTAACTTGCTCTGAGTTAGATTTATCATCTACCAAGCACTCTTTTAAACTGGCTGAAATTAACGTAAAGGCGGCTGTATTTACTGCCTTAGAAACAGCAGACATTTGGGTAACAATTTCTTCACAGTTGCGACCTTCTTCTAGCATTCTTGCAACTGCTCCTAATTGACCCTGAGCTCGCTTAATCCGCTTTGAGATCGCATCTACCTGTTCTAAATCACTTAGAACATGGGCAATTTTTTTAGCTGCCATTGGTCAGCACGCACAGCGATCTGACTCTGGGACTCCAGCCAACGCTTGCTCAATGTGTTCTCCGCAACCTGACCATGTTGCTTTTTTACAGACATTACAAGTAACTCGTGAACACATCTTGTCGACTCCTTTGTTGTAGGTACAAAGGAAAACTACCATACCCCTGGGGGTATATGTCAAATCTACAAACGCCCGGCCTGGTGGACGCGCTTTAAGAACTCTTGGGTCTTTGGATTAACTGGGTTTCTAAGAACTTGCTCCGGGGTGCCGCGCTCGATGATGCTTCCTGATTCCAGGAAGCAGACCTCATCGGCTACTTGTGTGGCAAACCCCATTTCATGGGTAGCAAGCACCATGGTCATTCCATCCAACTTGAGGTCACGAACAGAAGAAAGAACTTCATTAACTAATACTGGATCCAACGCCGAAGTAACTTCATCGAGTAAAAGCAAACGAGGGTTAACTGCAAGTGATCTGATGATCGCAACACGTTGCTGTTGGCCACCACTGAGTCGATCTGGATATTGATCGGCTTTATCGGATAGATCAAAGCGCTTTAAAAGAGCTAGCGCATGAGTATTAGCTTCGTCCTTGCTTTTGCCATGAACTTTAATGGGTGAGAGCGTGATGTTTTCTAAAACAGTTTTGTGCGGAAACAAGTTAAAGGATTGAAAAACCATTCCTAAATTTCTGCGAATCTCATCAACATTAATGAGTGGATCAGAGATCTCTTTACCATCCAAGAAAATCTGGCCGTCATCAATTGTCTCTAAAAGATTAATGCAGCGCAGAAGTGTTGATTTTCCAGAGCCAGAGGCACCGATTAAAACTGTTGCGGTGTGTTCTGGAACGCTTAGTGAAAGATTATTGAGTACAAGTTCAGTATCAAAAGATTTGCGCACATTGACTAGCTCTAAGACGTTGCTCACTAGATTGCCCCTTCAGAGTTTTGGGCATTTGTTCGCTGTCTAATCGCGCGATCTGTATATCGAGTCATCGGAATAGTTATGAGCAAAAACAGTATTGCAGCCACCACATATGGTGTGTAATTAAAGGTGCGGCTTGCGTTAATTTGCGCGGCACGAACGGCATCTGTCACACCAAGAATAGATACAAGTCCTGTGTCTTTAAGCAGTGAAACAAAATCATTAAGCAACGGCGGAACTACTCGACGAATCGCTTGTGGCAAAACTACAAAGCGCATCGTCTGTCCTGAAGTTAAGCCAAGAGATCTGGCTGCTGCTCTTTGGCTGGGATGTATGGAAAGAATTCCGCTTCGAATAACTTCTGCGACATAGGCCGAGTATGTAAGTACAACTGCAACTGTGCCTAGAAAGATTACATTGCTTGGAATACCGGATAGTCCAAGAGCTGGAACTCCAAAACCAACTAACAAAATAATCAAAATCAGTGGAGCTCCACGAAATATATCAACGTATGCAGTAGCTAAGAATCTAAATGGTGTGAGCGCAGGTGATTTAGTGGTGCGCATAAGAGCCAAACCAAGTGCGATAACACCGATTGCTGCTCCCCCAATAAATGTTAATTGAAGGTTAATCCACAAACCTTTAATTACAGTGGGAAATACCTCAACACCATAACCAAGATCAAAAAATGTAGCTTTAAATATTTCCCACCCAGGAGATGTCACAAGAATTATGGACAATGTTCCTAGAACAAAAATTGAAGAAGCCGCAGCAATGATTGCTTGCTTGCGGCTAATTGCACGCCTAGATCGGCGGCGCTCTAATTCACGCGGGCTTGGCGACCACGCAGAGCTTTGCTTCTCTGACATGGTCGCCAAACTACCGTGTTTACTTCTGAGTTTCTATTACGGCTTCAACACAGGAGCGCCGGCATCTGTTGCCAACCACTTATCTGTAATCACTGCCAATGTTCCATCGGCAGTGATTGCATCAACAGCTCCAGATACACATGAAGTTAAC
>Ga0208852_1000528_pt1 | contig 10531 bp, 15 predicted proteins | sample LakMenEpi18Jun09_FD_150711 | JGI IMG/M metagenome (GOLD analysis project Ga0208852, IMG submission 150711) | Freshwater microbial communities from Lake Mendota, WI - 18JUN2009 deep hole epilimnion ns (SPAdes) | ecosystem: Environmental > Aquatic > Freshwater > Lake > Epilimnion/Euphotic zone ...
ATCACCATCGCCATTTTGTGAATTTTGACTGATTTCGTTAAGGCTGTGCCTTGTATCAGTATTGGCAGATAGGAATATTTCATCACCATCGCCATTTTGGCTGGGTTCAAACTCCTGATTTAATGGAATATTTATATTCATATCAGTTCTCAACTCAGCTTCCATATTGGATAACAATGTATCGAGTGTAATTAGTGTTGCTTCCATTTTAATTTAGTTGAATCTTGTATAAATACCTGAAAACCTTTTCCTTGGTGGGCCTTCCTCATCCACATATTTGTGAGTTTCTTCTTCAGTGATTGCTGTATTATATACCTTTCTAATTTGCTCCTTGCTTTTATACATTTTAATTAACCCCGTCTTATTCATTTGTACCATGAACCATTTTCTGTACTGTCTCTGTATTGTCCATCTGGCGAACGCTAAGTCTTGCTTCCTTTGTTTAATTAACTCGGAGTAGTAATTAAAATCAGGTCTGCTAGGTGATTTAATTCCTAGATAATGTAACATTTCTTGAACTTTCTGGTAGAACTCTTCCATGTTATTTAAGAATTCTAATTTCTCAGTTATGGAATTTATCATTGTACTTGGATTATTCATACTGGTATAACTTCTCTTTTTAACATTTCTTCAGCTCGGCGAGTCAATTTGATTACGCTTTTAATTACTCTCCTTACCCTAAGCAGTTCTTCTTCATTGTAAATTTTTATTGGCATTTGATACCACAATTTTAATCCTGCAATTAGAGTCTGTCTTTTCATGATTAACCTAACATGAAGAGCCTTTGTCTTTTTCTCAAGTAAGTCCAGGTCCATTTCTTGTGTTTCTTTAGTTTTTTCTATGGCGATAGTGTCTACAATCTTTTTGCATAATATGCAGTTGGTATCTACAAATTTCAGTTTTGCTGTAAAAAACTTAAGCATAATTCTGTTTTGTAATAATTTTACTGAATGCGAGTCCATTGTGTGTTTTTTAACTTAGTAGTGAAGGACAAATACCGTTGATTAGTTCCCAACTGTGGTCCAATATCGAGCTCTGAAGCTTCTGTATGATTTTTGGAAATTCACTTTCTATTACAGAATAGATGTGTTCTTTTAATTGCCATTGAGCCCATTGGTCTCTAGGTTTCTGGATTAAGTAGATGAGATGATTTTCAAATGCTTTCAGCTTATTTAATGTCTCTACTGATCTTCCTTCCCTACACATATCCCTTAATGTCTCCATATTCTTTATCAATGGAATAGTTAGGTGGTTGGCTAATTTTGCCCCTTGTTCAGTAACAGTATCCTTATGCCTGACCAGGCTCCTTTCATGAGCAGTAATATAAAAGCTTATTACTATAGACCATTGTTCTATTCCAAAGAATAAACCTACTATTCCTGAGAGATTATATTCTAGGATGGTTATGGCGGTTTTTGTCAAACCTAATACCATTTCTAGTCCTCCTATAAACAATTTAAAATTTCTGTCTTCCTGGTTAACCATCTGTTTCTCTGACGGCTCTGTCACCTAAGATGACATGATCTTTCCAATATGAAAATGTACTATTATTCTCAAAGTCTTCCAACATTCTATGAAGGAGTTTCAATTGAACATATTTGCTTTTAGGGTTACTTTCACCTAATGTTCTATCTACCATGATTAACAGAGTTCCATATACTTTAATTAAGCAATATTGATCAGTCTTGATACTCATTATTGCTGCTCTTGATGATAGTTGATTTATCTTAGTTCTTATGATCGTGTGATAGTGATGAACCGTCCTTATATTTGGATCTGCTGGCACTCTTTGCTGTTCAATTCTAATGGCAGTTCCTATTTTTATGGTTAATCTTTTAATAGCTGACAGTATTTCAGAAAATGCTTGTTCAAAATAATCACTCATTATTATTCTGTTACTTCAAGGATGAAGTTGTTCTCTATAGACTGTTTTCTAGTCTGGTGTATTTTTAGGAAAGTTTCTATTTTCAGACAGTAAGTCATTTTTGCTCTTTCTTCTTTATTTTCTGTATCTAGGCATGTCATCATTCGTTCTAAGATGTACTTCAAGAGTTCCTGTAGAACTTTTTCCTCCTTGCTAAATACATTTATTTGAGTCCAGTTTTCTGTCCAAATTTGACAATACCCAATTCTTCTCTTAATGGAGCTAATGTATCTGTTTATATTGTCTAATAGGTGGGGTTTCTTATCATAACCCTCTAGTTCTTGAATCATTTCTTTCAAAAGCTTCAAAACTTGTCTATATTGATAGATTGGTTGTCCCCCTTGTATAAAAAGTAACTTGCTTACTACTTGATTTTCTCTTTCTTTAAAGATCTCCATTTTTCTTACTATTCTTTACCAGTTATCGAGGTCTTCTATTACCTCTTTCATTTCTTCTATTTCTTTGCAGGATACTAAATCCTCTAAGTCTGCAAGATCCATTAACATTCTAGCTAGGGGTCCAGTAAGTGGAGGGTGTTTCCGCCCATATTGCCTAGCAATAGTGTGAGTTTTATGGCTATTTGATTCCAGCAGATTCTTAACCATCTTTAAGATATCTTTAAATTGACTTCTCCTTTTATCTTCTTCATATACCAATTGGGAAATTAGTTCTGTAACTGTCCCTATTGATTTAACTCCTTGTAGTATGATTTCCTTGAGGTTTTCTACTTCTTGGTTATCTGTATCTAAGGTTCTGATTCCCTTAGTTATTTCTTCTACAGTTGAATCGTGACTGGGATCTGACATAGATTAATTATTCTAGCTGTGTCAACCATGTCTTCAATGGTTTTACATGACGCTAATTCACTTAGCTGAATTAGGTTTACTATAAATCTGGATACTAGTGGCATTATGTTTGAATTCTGTTCATAAATTTGAAGTAACTTCTGTCCATTTTCCTGATTAGCCTTAATAATTTCTCTTAAGTTACCAATTTTTGCTTGTAGATCTTTGATTCGACTTTCTTCTTGCTCTATCATATTTACTAATGATATTTTGACTTTTTCTGAGGACTCAAGTCCTTGTAAAAGATAATCAAGGGGGTGAATAGTTGCTTCAGGTTTTTCCATTAGTAAGATTGATTTTGGTGTTCTCTATTTCCAAAACTTCTTTTACCCTTTTTGCCATTTCCACAATAGATTCCTTAGCTGTCTCAATGCTACCTTTACTAGGGTCTGGCTTACCTTTATCTATTAATATTTTGCAATAATTGTCCAGTAGAGTTAGTAGACCAAAAATAGCCTCTATTGACTCAACTAGTTTTTCTTTATTGTCTTCTGTTTGATCAGTACTTGATGTGGACATTCTTTTTGCCTCTAGACTAATTGTAGAAATGACTCTTTCACTTCTTCCATCATACCAAATACTTGGTTATGTACTTTAATTACTTCTGTTCTCAAAAGCTGTAGTCTTTCAACTGGAAACTTTTCTAGAATTTCTGCAAAAGTCTTCATTTCCGTGCAGAGCATAACTATATTGTCACACATTTCTCTTCTAATGTAAGTTACCAAAGCTTCATCAATCAATTTTCTTACTGACATGTTAATTCTTGATATTCTTTATGCTCTTCTACTGAGTCTTTTAGTTTTTCTTCTGAAATGCCTTTCACAATAATAACCTCAGTTAATACTCTTCCTAGTTGTGAGTGAGGTTCTGATGCTGTCTCATTTAAGTTCAGCTTTTCTCTAATTGTTACTGCTACATAATCAAACATAAATAGTACGTGTAATGTTACTCCCTCACTTGGGTCATTTGCTCCTAATGCACAAAGTTGATCCTTGTTTTCATTCAAGCTAATTAACACGTCCTTGATTATTTTAAGGGATGCTTCAATATCTTCTTCTATTTTTAATTCATCTATTGTGTCGTCTATTGGGCCTGGTATAGTGATGATCTTACCTCTTTCTATGGTGTCTTCTTCTTCAAAGCTGAATGACACAGTGACTCTTTCTGTAAGTTCCTTGATGTTGATCATGAGCCAGTTGACATCTCTAGAGATTAAGGTCTGTTGATCCTGAGTTAACCCTTGCACATGTGACATTAAATCTCCTGCTATTATGTTTAATAACGTTAGGTTATTCCTTATGAGGCCTCTAAGCTTAGTCTTCTTTCTTTGGATTCGTTCTGCTTCACTAAAGATGGTTCTTTTATCTATCTGTGATTCCATTGGATTTAGGATTGCAACTTTTATTTGTTCACTAATTATTTTTCTCAACATCATATTGATCTATGTCGCTAATTACACTACCTTCAGCTCTTACCGAGGTTAAATCTCTATCAAGTCTCCTCATGGAGTTGTAATCATATTTTTGTGCTTCTTTTTCCCTATTTTCTACTTCTTGGCTAACCGTTTTAAGGTCACCCATCAATTGATCTACTTGTGGGTACAGTGTTCTTGGTTGAGGTTGTGGAATTCTAAATCTTTCCAGTGAAACATAGGCATGTGATGATGCCTGTGGTACAGTTGTCTCTCTTAAGGTATTTCTATGAAGTTCCGACCACCTCATGTGAGGTTCTTCTCTTCCTTTTCTATTTTTCTTTATTAAATACCTAAAAGCTCTCAGCCTTGGTTTCTTTCCTATACTAGGGATTTCTTTGTTTAGAAATTTCTCTGTTTTCTTCTGCTGCTTTTCTGATTTAATCATCATTTTTAGTGGTATCGGCATTAGGTGCCTAAGTGCTCCTGAAAAAGGTATTTTGTTAAACTGTTCCCCAAGTCTTCTTCTGATATTGTCAACAACTCCCCACACAAACTTTAGTCTTTCTCTTATTTTACCTGAGAATTTAATTGCAATGATTATAGCAATAATCAAAATTATTACTATTGCTACAGAGATACAAACTGTTGTTATTACGGTTGTTTCTTGAGCCTGTAATTTAACATTAGTGACTACCAAGTCTTCCTGTATCTGGCCTAAATGTTGTTGTAACATTTGGTCCATTGCTGTTTGGCTTCTGTTAGCTAAACCTGTTGACTCTACTAGAACACTCATTGGTAGCTTGTCAATTATCACTACATCATGTCCTTGTATGAAATTGTGTAAGGGTGGACCCTTCAACTTCGAATTTCTTCCTTTTTTGTCTGTGATACTTAATGTGCATCCATTGGGTAACTGTAATACTCCCATTCCAGAGACTTTTTGTAGTCTTCCTGGTAAATTATTATCAGCGCAGAAAAGTTGAGCGTCTACTGTTTCCTTAAAACTAAAGAAGGCTCCATCTGGTAACGCAGAGATAAGATGAGTTTTAGAATCATCTTCTACTTCTTCATAAGTACAAGCATCCAGATTCTTATCTGAATATTGTGGAATTCCACAAGTGTTGTCATAAATGGATTTTTCCATTCCATGGACATAGCATCTGTGCAGTAGGCAGTTTGCCTCTTCTTGTTCAGTCAAAACAACATATGTTCCTATCCATTGATTAAGTATAATAGTCTGGTAACTAAGTACTGGTTTTACAGTTTTCGAACCTCCAAAGACTGGAATTGCTATTAAAGATACTAGCTCAGTAGTACTTTTACTAATGGCTGCTGCATTTACTATGATTAGCAGTAATCTGGGATCATTAGGGTCACTGACCACTATTGATTGCATTTTTGAAAAATCTGTATCCAAGTCAGCACTTGAGACTTTCTGAACCCTGCTTTGAACAACTTCTACTTGAGATAAGGGCAGTACTTTTGGTGATGTTTGCCCTAGCAAGGAGTGGTGAATTATATCTTCTAAAACATTGTACCCATCTTTTAATGCCTGTTCAGTCCTCACAATCAGGTGAGAAATTAGCTGTAGTTTCACTGCTATTTCTAGTCTAGCCTCTGTAGAACTAACTCTATCTTGTAATATTTTCATATCTCTTTCTAAAGCTTCTATACGTCTTTCAAGATTGGCTGTGAGTAACTGTAATTGTTCTACTGCAATTGATTGATTTTGTAATGTTGCAGATAGTTGCTTAATTAATTCGGCATTGGCTGCAGTGTTTCTTTGACTTTTTACAATCTGTTTTTCAAGATTGTGAATCTTAATGTCTTGACGGATTTGTTGGGCGAAACCAAAAAGTCCCCAAATGGCTTTAAATCCTGTCTTAAAAATAACCTTGCTGAGAAACGAGAATGCTCTTTTCTTCCTTTTCTGATCGTTGTTCATTTGTTCTAGGTGATATGATATGTCCACTAGAGCTAGCAAGTTGTCAGTTTTGTCTTTTAGACCTTTGTAAGTGTCATTAGCATGGTCGACTATACTGTAACAAGTCATCTTGTAAGTGTTGGCCATTTCTTTAGTGTCATAATTTATTTTGTTCTCTTTTTGATTTTCATTGTTAGGTGTAACTACTGTAGTATACAACCTAAAAGGACTATTAGGGTCAGCTCTCTTAGTGTCAATAATAAAGTCCCTCAAAATTATGTTTGCTTGATCAAAGTTAGGATCTACCATTTCAAATCCTTTTCCATTCCATTTATTTTCACAGATCACTGAAGATGTGATTTGAGTGAATATGAGAGCTTTTTCTCTAAAGTTCCTAGCACCATATGCTCCACTACTAGTATTACCAATAGCTGCTCCTGGGGCGCTTTCATCAATAGTGACACATAATGAATTGTTATGTGCATATAGAAAACTAGCATGAGAGTCGTCAAACAAGAGTCTCATAGAAGTAGATTTGCCTTGATGATAAACCTGGAGTTTAGAAAATCCTCTATATATAGGCATTCCTGTACTTATGAACCTTTGTATGGCTGTATTGGGATCAAATTGTATCCCTGCCCATACTGTTGACACTTTCTTATTTCTCATTAATAGAGACAATGTTTGCATTGAATATTCATCATAAATTTCAGGTAATTGTTTACCCATAGCTTGGCATCTTGCCTTGGCTTCGATAAAAGTGATTTCTTTTATTTGTGACAGGAACACAAATCTTTCTCCTTCTGCTTCATCGTAGCTGCTTAAAGTCCTTGTTTCAGAATCTTTAAGTGAAATCAACTTAGAAGGTATATCAGAACAATAATTGCTCAGCTTTTGAGCTATTTGTTTTAAGGCATCTATTCCTTGTATTAATAAAGTCGTATCCATTTTTCTGGATATGAACAATTCTTGGGCCACTTGTCTCACTTTCTTTTTGAAGTGGTAGCCGATATTATTCTTAATCTTTAAATTCTCAACTTTTCCAGTTATGTCGTCTAAGTCGAGATTTATACCCTCAATTGGGTTACAGGTAGTGCTGATAGAAATCAAGACTACTATCATTCGAAAATAATTTTGTCTTTTTGAAACTTTTTTATGAATCCGCTTTTTATTTCGGTTCATTTATGGTATCTGAAACTTGGTTGTCTTTTCAACCTTGTGTTTATTGAAAATTCATTTAGAGGAGCTACTTGGGTAGACTCTTCTGTAAAACAACAACATAGTTTTAACCATGTCATTCTGTGATTAGAATCATAGCCAGGATCTGAATGTTGCTGACTATTGTAAACTCTTGAATATGAATTATATCCAGGATTCAAGTACACTTGACCTGTTTTCAATCTTTGATTATAATTTCTCCGATCAGGATCTGAATGTTGCTGATCTTTTTGAATTTGAATAAACCGACCAGGATCTGAATGTTGCTGATCTCTTTTAATTTTAATGATTCGATCAGGATCTGAATGTTGCTGATCTCTTTTAATTTGAATGATTCGATCAGGATCTGAATGTTGCTGATCTCTTTGTGCTAACGCACTTTTATTATAACCAGGATCTGAATGTTGCTGGTTCAGGTATGCCAACGCATATTTATTTAGGGTCACCGGCTCTGTGGTGGAATGGGTCGAGCCTCGCCTTAGTTGCATATTGGTTGGGAAACCTACAACTTTTGGATTAGAAAATGAGCCGTACTCATTTTCGAAGTCTTCAGAACTAGAGCTTAGTTCTTTTATGTAAAAGAAGTTCCTTTTGAACTTCTCCATGACGAGATCTTTTAACGACGTACCCAGGTCGTTTACATGAGTAAAGCCATCTTTATCTCATGCGCTAAAAAAGAGTATTATTTTTCTTAGGAGCTGCAATCTCTAAAAAGTTCTTTTCCTTTTCCTTAGCCTCAACTTTACCCTTTCGAATTAGGAATCGAACTAATCTTTTCTTTGGCTCCAACTAAAGTCCTTTCTTCACCGCGCTCGCTCGTTAAAATTACTCGCGCGCTCATTGGTTGATCTTTCTCAACTCGCCCTTTTTGCGCTAAACTCCCTTTTTTAGCTCCTCCCCTTTTTATCGAATGCTCCCTTTTTTCTAAATTGGCCCTTTTCTTTTTCAAATCGGCCCTTTTCTTAATTCGGGTTTTTTCTTTTTATTTTTACCCCAAAACTTCTTTTTCTTTTTCGCTTAGGTGATTAGCGTATAATCGATTTCATCAGATTTTTATAATGTTTTTCTTTTTTATGGGTCAGTTGCTTTTAAAGGTCTGATCATTTAGCTTGTAAGAATTTTTTATTCTTTTCACTATGGAAACTAATTTCCCTGCTTTGAACATCCATGACTTGGTGTTCAACTCCTATCTTACTCAAGAGTGTCCTATGTTTCTGGCTGACAAGTTGACTAACTTGTTCCGAATCGCCTTTATGGTGTTCTATGCTGGAAACGTTCATTACAATGCTGTCTTAGTCTCTAACACCCTAATGCTTGACTTCTTCATGAAGAATCATCGCCTCTTTGCTCGCGGTCTGGGACTCGAATTCGTTGACAAAATTCTGGTTAGGCTCTTGTCCAGCATCAGATACTGGGACTTCATGAATACCCTAAATATTCACTTGTTCTACCTGAGTCATCGCCCTAAAATGGTGGACGTGCTTCATCACCATTTAGCTCGAATGTATGGAGCATTTGTCTTTAACTTGATTTACTGTCGTTTGCCATCTTCAATTGCTGGGCGTGAAGATTTTTCTACCGAGCGAGGTACTTTTTGTTTTTCACTTTTTCGTTTTTCTAGTTTCTTTTCATAAAGAAAAGTTTTTCAATTTTTTCTTTTTCTCTAGATACTCTTACTCGGTCTTGGGCTACCCAAACGATGCTTTGGCTTCAGACTGCTGGCGAAATGTACCACTCTGGTTTTCGTTATGATGAAACAATTACGGTATTTCTACTCGAAGATTTTTGTTATAATTTTTATTCTTTCCCTTAGTTTTTAAAGGTTTTTATGTAACTTTTATTCTTTCTTATTTTATTCTATTTTTCAGGCTATCATTGATGACTTCAAAAATCTTCAACCGTCCTTGTCAAATCCCTTGTCTAGGCCTATCACGCAAAGTCTACTCACGGTTCCTTCTCCTAGAACCTTTTCTAGCTTAAGAGAACCTTTATTTGCTCCTTTTAGCTGGCCTAGAACTACTAATCCTAGTTCCCGATTTTCTAGTCGTCCTAATTCTGAAGCTCCTCGGGCCTCTGGGCCTTCAGTTTCTTCAACCCGTTTTTCTGTGGACCAACTATTAAACTCAGCTGAGTCTTCTCATTCTAGAACTTTAGCTACCTCTGAACGACCTCCTATAGTAACTGTCTCTCTTCCTGAGGACACTACTTTAAGCCTAGTAGTTGAACCTCCGGTCTCTTCTAGTTCCGTGGTTCAGCTAGAGCCTCGTTCTAGAGAGCTACAAATTTCTCGTGTAGATAACCCTAGCTCTTCTCCTGCTACGGACCTAGTTACCTTGTCCCCTCAACATCTATCGACTATTGACGTCATTCCATTGGAGACTGCTGAGGTTTCTTTATCCTCTTCATCCAGTTCTCCTGCTGATGAAATCTTTCTTTAAACAAAACTTTCTTCTTTTCTTTTCTTTTTATACTTTTTTCTTTCTTTCCTTATTCTAAAATTAACTTGTTTGAACGCGTTTTTTCAGTTTTATTTTTAGTGTCGTTCAAGATTCCTGTTCTATCACATATCCTTATCGAAAGAATTTTCTATTTTTGTTTAAAGTTTTTAACGCTGCAATCGTTTCCTCAATTTTTATTTTTAGTGCTATTCACGACTCCTACCCTATCATATATCTTTATCAAAAAGAAATTTTCTACTCTCTTTTCTTATTCTCCAAACAATGGAGAATACTTTTATTACTAACGTTCATGAGTTAGCTTATGCTGGCTTCTTTGCTCAAGAATGCCCTGCCGCTGAACTCAGAGTCATTTCTAAGTTCTTTAAGGCTTCCATGGTGGTTTACAAAGCTGGCAACGTTTCTTACAACGCTGTCATGATGGCAAACACCGTCATCACTGACTTCTTTGTCAAGCACCACAAGCTCTTTGCACGAGGAATTTCTCTTGAATTCGTGGACTCTATCTTAACCATCCTTTTCTGCTATGATGGCTTCTGGGACATCCTTAATCGGATCAATGTCCATCTTTTCTATCTGACCTACCGTCACCAAATCCTAACTATCCTTTCCAATCGAATGGCTACCATGTACGGTGCTCAAATCTTCAAACAAATCTTTGATCGTCTACCTTTTTTCAACCTTGGAGAAAACAATCTGGGAGCTGAGGAAAGAGGTATTTTTACTTTACTTTTTAACTTTCCCTTTGTA
>Ga0208852_1000533_pt1 | contig 10465 bp, 9 predicted proteins | sample LakMenEpi18Jun09_FD_150711 | JGI IMG/M metagenome (GOLD analysis project Ga0208852, IMG submission 150711) | Freshwater microbial communities from Lake Mendota, WI - 18JUN2009 deep hole epilimnion ns (SPAdes) | ecosystem: Environmental > Aquatic > Freshwater > Lake > Epilimnion/Euphotic zone ...
CTTCTTTAATTGCTCCCTCTGAAATATTTTTTGTAATTGCTTTTGTTACTTTTGCACCAATATCTCCAAGATATGGAGTCATTTGCTTTGTTAATTCTTCCGCACTTGCAGTAACTGATGTTGTAATGTGTGACATTGTTGCAACTTGCCACTGATTTAACATAGGGTCTAGCGTTTGGAATGACTTTACTGTTTTTCCTCTGCTTTGTGAAAAACGTTCTATTTGACGGAATGCTTCTGGATTTTGTCCCATTGCAAATTTTTGTGATGCTGATCTTACTCCTCTATATGATCCTGCAAAAGTAGTTCTTCCAATTCCACCCATAGATCCAGAGCCAACTCCAACTGGTCCAACTGTTCTTATCTGATTAACAGCATTTTCAAGTGCAACGTCAATGTCTTTTCCAGCAATCTTTACTCCTTTTGCTGCATCACGCAATGCTGGAACAACAATTCCTTCAAGGTCTGCATCTTTAATAAACTCTTTTCCAGATTTATTTAAAGCATCTGTTGCTGTTTTTGCAAAAAGATCTGCTACTGTAGCAAATTCTGATTTAAACTTAGGGTTATTTATTCCGACTTTAATATCTCTTGCAATAACTGCAAGTAGTGGACCCATAACTCCACCACCAGCACCGCCTATATATTGTGAAACACCAGAAGTAGAAACACCTTTTCCACCAATCTGACCCATAAGTGTATTAATTGATTCTGGTAAAAACATTGTAGCATTTTTAAAACCTTTACCAACTTGGAATCCAGGGATATTGTCGGCAATCATTCCATTAATTAATGGTGCATATTTCTTTGCCATATCTGTAGGAATAACTGCTTCTCCTGGAGATAGCATTGCTGGAACTATATCTCCTGCACCCTTTGGTCCTGGAACTGAAACAATGCCGCTTGCCAATCTTCTAGCACCTCTTCCTGGCATCATCATTCCAGGATTATTCATTGCAAAGTTTCTTGCTGCTCCTGCTGCTGATGTATATGCTGCTATCAGTTTATTTATTTGGGTTACTTCAGCAGTAAATGTTTGTGTTAAGTTTGCATGTGTTTGATTAAGTGAGTGTGCTGCTGCTGCTGCATCTAATTGCTCACTTGTCATATACTGGGTTTGTTCTCCAAGTATTTGTGTTTGTCCAGTTAATCTTTGATATCCTCCACGAAGGGTTAAGAATAATTTAATGATATTTGCTATGCCGTTTGCAAGTAAACCAAATGTCATAAGTAGTACTGGACCAATTGCACCAATACCAACGGTAAGAAGTGTGATTAATCTTTTTGTTCCTGCAGATAAATTTCCAAACTTTTCTAGTACATTTCCAACAAATTCTACAATTGGAGTTGCTGCTTCTAAAAATGCTTGACCAACTGGGATAAGAGCAACTTTAAGATCTTCTACAGTTTTCTTAAATTTATTCATTGCTGAATCTGCAGTCATTCCTAATTCTTGTTCAGATAGGGCAGATAGTTCTTCTACTGATGAATTTGCTAAATTAAGAACACGAGCAGCCTGATTTCCATCTTTGGCAACGTTGGCAAACAATGTTGATAAACGAGCAAACTGGAACTTACCAAACATTTGTTCAATTGCTCTTGCTCTTGCTAGTGGATCTAGTTGATTTAATGCTTGAGCAAATCCAATCACAGTTGCTTTTAAATCACCTTTATTTTTTTCAACAATTGCAGTTGCATTAATTCCATATGAAGCAAGCATTTCTGATGCTTTTTTAGTTGGATTAATTAATGCTGCAAGGCCAGACTTGAGTGCGTTAGCGCCTTCCGATGCATTAATTCCACCTTCTTTCATTGCTGCCATAAAAAATGCTAAATCTTTTACATCTCCACCAAGTTGCTGAATTACAGGAGCAACTTTTGGAATTGCTGTTGTAATATCATCTAAAGATACAACGGTTTGGTTTTCTACTGCGTTTAAGAAGTTAATAGAATCTGCAAGTTTTTCAGATGACATACCAAAAGCATTTTGTAATGAAATAGTGGTTTCAAGAGCCTTTTGACTATCAACCTGACCAAGAATAGACAAACGTGTTGCTTCTGTTGTTTGACGTTGAAGATCTAGACCAGAAAAACCTGCTGCTGCAGCCTCTGCTGCTAAACCAACAGTTGTAGAAACTGCCACACCATACTTAGTAAACTGCTTTCCTAATTCTGTAATATTATCTAGCGCTGCCTGGGTTTCTGCTTGTGGTGTAAATAAATCTCCATATACTTTTCTAAACCTTAAAGCCTGTGCTTCCATATCCATAAAGGTTTTTGTTGCTGCAGTTCCAACTGCCATCAATGGTAGTGTAAAACCAACCATCAACTGACGACCAGCCCATTGTGTATTCTTACCAAAATTTAAAAGATTGGTAGATCCTTGTTTCATTAATTGATTAAATAATGCCTGTTTCTGTGCTGCTATCTGAACCTTAGTTGTATAGTCATCCATATTCAATTGCGTTGGCATAACAGCAATTGCTCTCATTGCACCGTTGGTATCACGGCCCATCTTAATATACTGGGTTTGTAATCTCTTTACACGTTCTTCGGCTACCTTGCCAATTGTGTCAAACTCTGATTTAAATAATCTACCAAATGTTTTTGTAGAGGCTCCCGCATAGCGGAAGTACTCACGCATTGAAAATTTATTTTTTTCTAATGAATCTGTAAATGATTCTGCTGATGTTTTAACTAAACGCATTTCGGCAGTAAATGCACCGATAGCATTAATACTATTTAAAAGATTTTTCTGTAAACCCTTTTGAGCAAGGGCTGCTGCTTCACTTGATTTGGCTATTGAGGTGTGAAATTGAGATATCTGACGTTGTAATGCTTTTAGTTGTGCTAATGCATTAGACGAATCAATATTAATGTCAATATTAGCATTAACATCAGCCATTTAGTTTCACACCTCTTTTAAATTATTCAGCCATAGTTACGCCAAGAACGTCTGAAACTTCAGCAAGTTTAATACCTGATGCTGCTTCTACGATCTTGTAAACAGTTGGGAGATCAATATTCTCCTCTAGTTTTTTTACGTCTTCAGAGAGTTCTGGCTTGTACTGTTTCATTGCAATCTGTACACACTCCATAAGAATGTCCATAGATTTTCCATTGTCTTCCGCCACTGCTCCCACACCCTCAAACTTCTTCATAAATGGACGAAGTAGAGAGATTTTTAGAGGACGTACTGTAACCTTTGTGCCATCAATCAATGTAAGAGTATTTTCCTCATACGTAGTTGTTGCCATTATTTCCTCCTATAGGTTATGTCAATTATAGCATGATGATGCTTAATTTTTATTATCTTAAATCTTCGTAGTCTAATCCCATGCCAATACCAAATCCAGCAGTCTTGGCATTTTGTCCCTGAAGGGCTAGGATGTCTTTACTATCATTTGTTTGCCCTTTACTAAATACTCTAGCCTTCATGTCTTCCCACTCTTTTTGACCTCTTGAAGATCCAGACTGTTTGTCTAGGTCTACCCCTTGAATTGCAGCAAGAAACTTTTTTTCTTCATAGTCAAGTTCTCTACGACTAGAAAGGGTTGCCATTAATTCTGGCATAGATAATGATTCTTCTAATTCTTTATAGTCTTTCCAAATACCAACCAAAAATACCTCAGCCTCAATTTTTGCTAAATCTAAATCAGACCATGTAGCACCACTATCTTCTGCCTGATCTTTAACGGTTTGACTTGACTTTTCATTTATTTTTATTCCTGCTGAAATATCTAAAATTGTGTATATTGTTGGCATGTCTAAACTATCTTCTATGTCAGATTTTGTTAATTTTATTTCTGGATAATATTGTTTCATTGTAATTCTTACACACTCTATTAAACGGTCTACGGCCTCATCATCATTTTTAGCCTTTTTTACATGCTCAAAGGCTTCCATAAATTCACGTAAATACTTTATTTTTAATGGCATAATTTCTAATTCTGTGCCATCTACAAGTTTTATTATTTTATTTTGATAAACAGTTGTTGCCATAATCTTTCTATTCTATCATAGACAAAACAAAAAACCCACCTAATTAAAGGTGGGTCTAGTGTTAATCTAAATTTAGATTATGATTGTCCCCAAGTACGATCTACGATCTTACCATAGGATCCTGATGCATCTTCAGGTAGAAGACGGAATGAAACTTCAAACATTGACGCTTCGTCACGTTTTGCGGATACAGTTACGTTCTCAATTGATAGAGCACGGTATGCTGTGTAAACACGCTCAACAGAGTCAGAGTTGTCGCAATCTCCAGTTCCTGGTCCAACAGCAACGATTCCTCGTTCTACTGGACATTCTCCAAGTTCACCTGCAGAAAGATTTAATGTTCTTCCTGTAGATGCTGCCTTGTTTCCTGTAAGTTGTGTATCAGAGAATGCTAATGCAAGAAGCAAGTTTTCTAGGGTTGCTTCAGCAAAAGCGGTAGCAAGATTAACTTGCATACCTTGCTTATATAGTTTTGCAACGTCAAGAATTTGATCTACCTGGACTTCACCGAAATCTGGTTGGAACTGTAATTCTAAACCGTTCATGGTATAACCTATGTTAGTGTAGTCTGCTTCATCTGTAAGTGTATCTTTAAAAGACTCACTTGCATCAAACGATTCCAGTGTTCCTGGAGTTAAAGTTGTGTCAGCAATAAAAAGTGCTGCTGCACCAACGATAATGTTATTTGACGTACCACGGCTATATGGCATATTTATTCACCTCTTTCATAAAGTATATTAAGTTGTTTGGCGTGTTTCCTCAAAACCAATTATACCGCTTTTTATGTATATCTAGAGTCTGGTTCGGTCTTTATATGGTAGTCATATTCAACAATTAACTTGTTTACAAACAAGGTTCTTGCTGAAGCCAGTTCTGCTACGTCCCTACTCTCATCTGCCTGATAAACCCTTGTATTATGGAAATAAATGTTATACGGAATAGATACGTCTCCAGAAGAGTTTAATATTGGGTTTGCAATGCTATAGGAGTTTATGTCCTGGGCAGAAGCGTCCTCACGATCAAGTGCATTTGAGATAACACGAACTGAGTCTATTAATTTAGCAACATCTGTAGAATATATAAAGTATATAAGTTGCTCTCTTTTATGAGCATAAAATGGGGTAGGCCTAAATCTCATTAATCTATCATAAACAATGAGAACTGGACTATCGGTTTGTCTTATTTGAATGTTATCATTATATAAATCTTCAATATTTGTTGGAAATTGTGCTGGAACCATAGGGGTTGGATTTAAAAGGTCTGACTCTGCTACAAGACCATAAAACGCTAACTCAGATAAAATATATCTATTTAAAAATGTAGGTGGAAAGCCAGTATCAGTTAATATACTCATAGTCTTATTCTACACCAATTGTTGCATTAGTAATCCACTTAAACCCTGTATCAATGCCCTTGCTTCTACCCCTCTTTGATCCAGCCTTAAAGTTCTTTTTGTACAAGGTTGGCTTTTTAATATAATCATAAAGACCAGATGCCCTTAAAAAAGATTGTTTAAAATATCTTGTTATAAATTCATCAAATGTTGATTCAAAACCTTTGTATACTTCTTCTCCTCCTGGATTTTGAACTTTAATTGGCTTGCTTGTAAAGACCTCTCCACTTGGTCCATTAAATTTTAATACCTTAGATTTAGTTGGTGATATTGTAACTGGTATTCCATTTTCCATAATTCTTGCTTTATCATAAAATGGGGTTGTCATATTTTCTGAAACACTTCGTGACTGCCTAAATGTAGAATTAATAGACAACCCAAGATTACTAACTGTATATCGTAAATCAAATAATCTTGCACCTGGACTACCAGTTTTATTCCATTCATAAACATGGTGCAATGCTTTTGGGTTTGACCTTGCTTGTACATCAATATATTGGGATAGTGATTGAATAACGCCTAACCCTAAGTTATCAAGAAATATTTTTTTACCACGATCCACGCCTTCTAAAAATCCAAAAGAATAATCTACAATATTGTTCATTTGCTTAGTAAAAGAAAGTGTATTTGTATTTACTATCATTAGTCACCTACGGTTTGATTTTCAGTTCTACGCCACAACATTTTGTAGTATTCTATAGAACCAAATGGTCCAGTAAAAGGTTCAACCGTTGCTATTTCATATATTGTTCCTCTACCAGATCTTGGACCTGCTGTCTCTTTATAAATCAAACTATCATTTGCACTTCTTATATTTGTTACGAGTATGTTTGTAGTTGCATTATTTACATTATTTGAAGAAAGTCTGGGGTCATTTTGAGTTCTTGAAATAAGTTTATTTTCATATTGTAAAAATGTTTCTGGTTTAATATCTTCTGTTCCTAGTCCACCAACTGGAGTTGCATTACAAACTATAGTTCTATCATAAACCCAATCCTTTTTAGGTTGCCCATACTCTCCTTGTGTAAGAATAGGGAAATATATATCAGCCTTCATTGGATACATAAAATCTGTAACTTCACATGAATTCATTATAAAACTCCAGGACGAACAATATTATTAACATATTTAGACAAAATCTTGTCTACAATAATATTTCCAGTACCCTCAATCATTCTCTTGTCATACTCAATTTTAAATTGATCAGTGCTGTAGTTTTTTACATACCTTTTATAATAATCTAATCTTCCACATTCAATATCACTAATTAATAACTTTGTCGCATCCTGAATGTCAATTGGAACTACTTTATATCCAGTTTCAACTAGAAAAATATAATCTGCTCCTTCTGCAAAACCAACTCCAGGGGTAATAGACTGTACATTTCCACTATCTTCTGTATCAAATATAGCGAAAGAGTCTGATACTGCAAGTGGAACTCTGGATGGTCTACGCTCTGACCTATTTAAAGAATCTGTTGCTTGAACAGGATCTTTTGTTATTGCTGTTTTATCTTTAGTTATTACGTAATTAAAATCTCCCAGTGCTGGGCCATCAACATCATCAATATCATAAACTAATTCTGCGTTTTCATATGCCTTTAATATTTTATGTGTTCTATCCCAAAGAGGAATATAGTCTGTTTCTTGTCCGACTACTTCAAGATATTTACGGTTATAGTAAAAACCATCAACCATTGTATCAATAATTGCTCTTGCTAAAGACTCATACTCTTTGTATTTTGCAATATCTGTTGCTGAAGTTTTATTGTTTGCTATTGCTAATGCTGTTGGATCTACGTATGGACGCTCAATTTGTAAATTATCTTCAACTACTACATCTCCACGTTCTCCATCAATATCTTCATAAACTGTTACAGCATAAGACTTATCGTATTTAACAAAGTCCCCATCTAATTCATATGTAATTGTTCCTTCTGCAGAAGATGTTAAGCCAGACTCTCCGCTAATTTGCACTTCAAGTTCTGTCTGTTCTGGAACATCTTCAATAACAAGTATGTAATCTGCAGTTTCATCTGGTACCTTATAGGTTACAGATAGTGGATATGGTGGTAAACGAAGTACTATTGACATTATTTTTTACCGTAGTAAGATGCTAACTCTTCAGGTGGTGCTATTCGTACCAGTCTGTGTGTAAGCCACTTTTCCGATGCCTCCTTTGAGACTATGTTATACCCCACTTTTAAAGCACCTAAATTATCCATGTGAAGATTTTTATCTGAATATAGTGCTACCTTGTCTATTAAATTTTCAACGCTATCTGCTTCTTCTACACGCTCTTCTTTGTTTTCTGGTGGAATCCAACTAGCCAAAATTTCTAAAATTTCAAGTTTAGTATTAGCCTCAAATAATTCAATGTTATTTTTCTTTGCATATGCTTTTAATGCCATCACTGTTTTTGTTGATAGTTCTTCTATTGTTAAATTCATAATTCTCCCGTGCTCATTTGTAATTATACCAGAATAAGAATAAGGAGGGTAGTTTTTACGCTACCCTCCCTAATATTTGATCTTTTAGATCTTAGGAATCAGCACTATCTGAGTCAACATAAGCGACTGCATCTAGTTCTTCCCATTGGATACCAAAGCGTACGAATACTGTGTATTCAATTGTATCTTTCTTTGGCTTGTATTCACGGTTTACAGTGATGTCTCTCTGGAAGCCCCATACACGGTTCTGAGGGAATGTTAAATCAACATAACCTGCAGGATAGTAAGGAACCTCAAGAACATCTACACCAAGTACACGAGTTGTACGTGAGTTACCTAGTGTCTGTGCTCCGCCATCAAGATAATCTTGACGGTTTGCTTGAGTGCTACCAGTGCGATCTGAGAACGCTTGTGAAATAGCATCTGCTAATGTACCGTTGTTACGAACAATACCAGCAAAAGCATCAGTACCTGCGTAGAACTTAAGATTGCTCTTAAGTGCACGATACTTACGAGGCATTGCTAATAGCAAGCCTTGCATTACTGATGTTGTGTAGTTGTTGTCTGAAACTGTTGCAGCATATTCGTGAGCAGCATTTCCTACTGTTCCACGAGTTTGCTTTACGAATCCTGGCATGATTGAAAGGAAGGCATCTGAGCCTGATCCTAAACCATTAATAGCAAGATCTTCAATATCGTTTGCGAAAGCATTAGTCATCAAGCGAACTAGATGATCTTCAAGTGCTCCACCTTCAATATTGTCTTCAAGTGCTTCTGTTGATACTTCCCAATCAAGACGAATCTTTTTGGTTGTTAATTCAACTTTTGAAAAAGTTGCACCGATGTTTGTATAATCTGGTGCTCCTTGAGCAGCAGCACGAATTACACGCTCACCAACATTTACCTTTTCAATTTCCATGGTGTTTGCTCTCATAGTAACCTTACGGCCATCTTTAGCGAGAACAGTTGCATCCCATACGTAATCAATAAAACGACGGGCTTGCTCTGGTGCTAGAATACCACCAGCAACGCCTGTTGGACTTACTGCATTTGCTCCAGTTGTTGAACCGAATGCTGCAGTAGCAGTGTTACCAAGTTGTGATCCTACAGACGCTGCTGCTGAATCTAAACCTGTTGCACTACCAATACCACCAGATACGAATGAGCCTTGAGAGTTAATCTCTGCGCCTGCTCCGCCTGATCCTGGATAGTTTTTTTCTAGGTCTTTATTTTGTTCCGACATTATTTTTCACCTCCTAGTGATTTTTACCTTAGTTAAATAGGTCGGCATTTGTGAGGAAACGACCGCCCCATAGGGATTTTTGAACCACTTGTGGTGATTCCTGTACGATCTCGCCTAGATCGCCAGACTTGCGGAAAGCAGTGTCTTGTTCTACAAGATCTACTCGCTTGCCAAACTCGTTAAAGTTGTTCTTGATACCATTAACATCTAATGTTACTGAGTCAAGAGATTTTGTTACTGCTGTTACCTTCTCATTAAGAGATTTGATAGTTGCAGCAAGATCGCCAAAGGCATTAGTAAGAGAAGTATTAATTTCTGAAACTGCCTTGGCAACTTCTTCTTTAACGTCTGCAATAGATTTTTCTACCACATTCTCTACTTCAACTGCTGCTTTTGCAACAGAAGAATCTGCACTAGCATTATCTGATTTAGCCATAGCAAGTTCTTCAACTGCTACTACTTCTTCAGCGACTACAGCGGTTTCTGTTGCTTCTGCAACAATCTTTTCTGCTTCTGCAACAATTTCTGTTGCTTCTGCTACTACCTCTGTTGCCTGTGCCTCTGGAGCAACCTGTGCATTTTCAACTGCAGTTTCTACAACTGCTTCGGTTGATTCTGTCATTGGATTTACCTCCTTAGTAATCTTAATTGTATTAATGCCTTTAGCACTATCAACTAAGAATTTTATCATTTCTGTATTATCTTTATCATTCTTTTCTATAAACCCGATATTTTGCATTTTGTTTCCAGTTACTGGACTTGTTGCTGAATCTAACTCTGATACCATAACAATATTGTTTTCTGAATCCCAGAATACGTTTTCAATTTCTGCTTTTGATAGGTATCCGCTAACAACATTTTGACCGTTTACCTTTTCAATAGATAAAATATTTGCAAATTGATTTGCTGGATTATCCACAAGAGAAAGTTCATGTAGTTCGTAATTTTTAATTACACGAATTGTCTTATCAATTTTTGCATCATATGCGTCATCCCAAGTCTTAATATTTCCACCAATTGAAAAACCAGTGTAAGTACCATCTAAAATTTTTTCCCAAGCATCTTGTGCACCCTTAGAAACATAGGCAGATACATAGACTCCGCTATAAAACTTTTTATCATTTGGATCAAAATACTTATCTTCTTTAAATGAAACAATCTTTCCAACAGCAGTTGGCTGATGCATTTCACGAAGATTACCACGGAAATTCTTAAAAGCCTCTATACTAGATTCTGTCGTTACGATGTCGCCTTGACGATCAACGTTATCAAGCGTGGCAAAGCCAGACACCATACGGCGTTCAACATCTACTTTTCCAATTGGCATTGAAAGGCGAACATTGTCACCTTTAGTTTCCCAATGAGCCTTATTTGTTAA
>Ga0208852_1000534_pt1 | contig 10460 bp, 8 predicted proteins | sample LakMenEpi18Jun09_FD_150711 | JGI IMG/M metagenome (GOLD analysis project Ga0208852, IMG submission 150711) | Freshwater microbial communities from Lake Mendota, WI - 18JUN2009 deep hole epilimnion ns (SPAdes) | ecosystem: Environmental > Aquatic > Freshwater > Lake > Epilimnion/Euphotic zone ...
AGCAAAAATGAATACCTGCACCAAAACCAATATGAGGATTTGGATTGCGAAGTAAATTCATCTCATTTGAGTTCGCGAATACGCTCTCATCCCGATTAGCAGAACCCAGTAGCGAAGCTATTTTTTGGCCAGTACGTACTGTGACTCCCCCGATTTCGGTATCGGCAGTTGCCGTGCGCTCAAATAAATGCAGAGGTGCGTCAAAACGCAAAAATTCTTCTACAGCGGTTTCAGCAATCTCACGCGCTTTAGTACGCAAAAGTTCTGCTTGATCTGGGCGCGAAAGTGCAGCAACCATTCCGTTTCCAAAGGCGTTCACACTTGCTTCATGGCCAGCGTTTAGTAAGAGGATGCATGTTGCCACCAATTCATGGGCGCTTAACTTTTCGCCGCTCTCTTCAACGGCTGCGAGATCACTAATGAGATCTGTACCTGGGTTTTTCTTTCTCTCCAGCATTAACCCATGCACATAATCTGCGAAGGCTTTTGCGGCAGCTTTAGCCTCATTTTGATCTTCTAGTGATGGATTAACTTCATACATCTTTACAATCGATTGCGACCATGGTCGTAATAAATGCTCATCTTCGCGTGGAAAGCCTAAGAGGGCTGCAATTACTCTTACAGGCAAAGGTTCAGCGTAATCCGCAATTACATCAAATGTTTGTCCTGCACGCACTTTAACTTCTATAGCATCTAATAATTCGTTGGTAATTCTTTCAATCGCTGGTCTCTGGCTTTCAATCTTATTGCGGTTAAATGCCTTGGCGACTAAAGAGCGTAGTCGAGTGTGCTTAGGTGGCTCACTATCTAAAATCGAATCTGCATGAAGCCAGTTAAATACATCCCATTCAAAGTCTGGTTCTTTTGCTTTGAAGATTCTGCCGAGAGATTTAGTACGAAGCACATCATTTGCATCGTCATATCGAGCCGCTAGATACATTTGAACACCTTCGTGCCAAACAGGCTTGCCCTCTGCTCTGAGCTTCTCTAGCGCCGGATATGGATTTTCTATGAAGTTTTTATCTAGAAAATCAATCATTCATTCAGACGCAATCGCTGCATATCCTGGCTTAATAATCTTTTCAATTATTTCAAGCCGCTCTGGGTAAGGAATAAACGCGCTCTTCATTCCATTAATTGTGACTCTCTGCAAATCAGCAAAATCCCATTTAAAGGCGCCCACAACTTCTGTCATTTCATGTGACATAGAAGTTTGGCTCATAAGGCGATTATCGGTATTAAGTGTCACGCGAAATCTTAATTTAGCCAACACGCCAATTGGATGCTGCGCAATGTTTTTTGCTGCACCTGTTTGCAAATTAGATGTTGGACATAGTTCTAAAGGAATTCTTCTATCACGAATATATGACGCAAGCTGACCTAGCTTTGGTTCAGGACCAGAAACATCAATGTCATCAATAATTCTTACACCGTGACCTAAACGTTCCGCACCACATAATTGAATTGCTTCCCAGATCGAAGGGAGTCCGTACGCTTCACCAGCGTGAATTGTGAAATGCGCATCTTCGCGACGAAGATACTCAAAAGTTTCCTGTTGGTTTGAAGGTGGAAATCCATCTTCTGGTCCAGCAATATCAAATCCAACAACACCTTTATCTCGATACTTAACTGCAAGTTCGGCAACTTCTTGTGAGCGATTATTTTGTCGCATACCGCACAAGAGCGAACGAACTTGAATATTAAATCCTTCTTTTTGCGCTAACTCTTCGCCTTCGCGATATCCATCAAGCGTGGCTTGGACAACTTGTTCAAGAGTGAGGCCCTGTTCAGTAAATAACTCTGGCGCTCCGCGAACTTCGGCATAAACAACGCCATCTCTTGCTAAATCAAGAGCGCACTCACGAGCTACTTGAATGATGTTTTCCTTGGTCTGCATCACTGCAATTGTGTGACTAAAAGTTTCTAGGTATCTAACGAGAGAGCCGGAGTCGCAAGATTCACGAAACCAGGTTGCTAGTTCTTCTGCATCCATTGTTGGCAGAGCTGTGTAACCAATTTTTTTTGCTATATCAATAATTGTTTGTGGGCGAAGTCCGCCATCTAAGTGATCATGCAAGAGAACTTTTGGCACTCGTTTGATTTGTTCTACAGTCGGAATACTTTGCATGCTCACTTTTTCACCAATTTCAACTAATTCGTTCCACAATAAGTGGGAGTCGCTTCACTTCTCCGCTACCGATTGCAACACTACCTTCTAACACTTCTTGCGCCCGTGCAAATCGTTCAGGGGTATCCGTATGAAGGGTATAAAGCGCTTCGCCTTCAGCGATTTTCTCACCCGGTTTTTTGTGAATTTCGATACCAGCACCTGATTGAACACTTTCTCCCTGACGTGATCGCCCAGCCCCTAATCTCCAAGCAGCAAGACCGACAGACATTGCATCCATAGAAAGAATTGTGCCGCTGGACTCCGCGGTGATTGTTAAGTTTTCTTTAGCAACAGGCAATGGTGCATCCGGATTTCCACCTTGCGCGCTAATCATTTTTCGCCACACATCCATGGCAGATCCATCTTTAAGGGCATTAGCTGGATCTTTACCTTTAATACCAACAAGTTCTAACATCTCTCTCGCAAAAATTACTGTTAGTTCAACAACATCTGCCGGGCCCCCACCAGATAGAACTTCTAGTGATTCACGAACTTCTAGTGCGTTACCTGCGGTTAGGCCCAGTGGAATATCCATGGCGGTGACCAGTGCCAGAGTTTTAACTCCAGCATCTTTTCCAAGACCAACCATTGTTTGCGCTAGTTCACGTGCTTTGAGTGGATCGCTCATAAATGCTCCACCACCAGTTTTTACATCTAATACCAATGCGCTGGTTCCTTCTGCAATTTTTTTACTCATGATTGATGAAGCGATGAGTGGAATGGCTTCGACTGTAGCCGTGACATCTCGTAGGGCATAAAGTTTTTTGTCGGCGGGCGCTAGACCCGCACCAGCTGCGCAAATAACCGCTCCGCACTCTTGCAAAACTTGCAACATTTTTTCATTACTTAAGGATGCTTGCCAGCCAGAAATTGCCTCTAATTTATCAAGTGTTCCACCTGTATGCCCTAATCCACGTCCAGATAATTGTGGGACTGCTGCGCCACATGCAGCAACAAGTGGAGCAAGTGGAAGAGTAATTTTATCTCCAACGCCACCTGTTGAATGTTTATCTACAGTTGGGCGATCAAGTGCTGACCAATTCATTTTCTCGCCACTGTTAATCATTGCATTTGTCCAACGAGAAATTTCCTGTGAATTCATGCCATTGAGTAAAATTGCCATGAGCAGCGCTGACATCTGCTCATCCGCGACAACACCACGTGTATACGCGTCAACAACCCAATCGATTTGTGGATTCGTGAGAGTGAATTTATCTCGCTTTGCCGCAATTATTTCTACAGCTGAAAAAGGTTCTACCGCGCTCATCTAAATTTAATTGCGATCTAAATCATCTGGACCAAATGCCCACGGTAAAATAACGGACATTTTCATCGGTCCATCTGGAGTCATCAGCAACAACTCGTTGCCACCATGTTCAAAGAGAAGCTGTCTGCAACGTCCGCAAGGCGCCAAGTAATCGCCTTGTGCATCAACACATAGAACAGCAACCAGGCGTCCGCCGCCAGTCATTGCTAATTCTGATGTCATGCTGCATTCAGCGCACAAACCAAGTCCATAACTAGCATTCTCGACGTTACAGCCACTAACAATTCGTCCGTCATTGACTAAGCCTGCAACACCAACCGGAAAATTTGAATACGGGGCATATGCTTTTTTGCTCGCAGCAATTGCAGTTGCGTGCAATAACTGCCAATCAGGTGTGAGCGACATTTACTTCAATCCACCGCGTCTATACGGCAATCCTGCAGCTGCAGGGCCACGTAATCGTTGCGATGCAAGGGATAGAACTATCAATGTTGCGAGGTAAGGAGTCATGGTGACGAGTTGGCCTGGAAGTTCTTCAAAGGCAATAAAGAACCAAGCAAAGAATCCGGCCAAAGCCAGAGCAACGATAGTTGCAATGCGATGACCCTTCTTAAATGATCGCCACGATGCAAAGAGCAGGAACGCAATTATCAACAAAATGAGTGCGTGAATAGCAGCAGAATCTCGAAGTTGTAGAGCGTCTGCAAATCCAAATAGTGCTGAACCAGCTAACAATCCACCTGGGCGCCAATTTCCAAAGAGCATTGCGGCTAATCCAATATATCCGCGGCCCCCTACTTGATTCTCTTGGTAGTGATTTGCCGCAACGATGGCAAGGAATCCACCACCTAAGCCAGCGAAGCCACCAGAGAGTAAGACGCCCCAATATTTCATCACATAAACATTTACACCGAGTGATTCAGCTGCGATAGGAGATTCACCCGTGCTTCGTAAGCGCAATCCAAATGATGTCTTCCATAAAAGGAAATAGCTCAGCGGAACAAGGGCAACTGCAATCATCGTCACGTACGAAAGTTCTCCTGTTAAACCGCGTAGCACGCGGGATATGTCAGAAATTAGGAACCAATTCTTCTCACCTATTGAGTTGAGAATGTCGGGACTCTGCCAACCAAAATACTTTCCACCCGAAAGTATTGGTAAACCATTTTGACCAATAGGTTCAACATCTGGTGATTGTGAAGGGCCGGGCCATGATCCGCCTTGGGCCAGAATTGTTGAGATGTAGCGAACTAAACCTGCGGCAATGATGTTGATTGCAACGCCAGATACAACGTGGTCAACTCCAAATGTAATCGTGGCAATTGCATGAACGAGCGCTCCTACTGCGCCAAAGAAAATTGCAGCTAGCAAGCCAACCCATGGTCCATGTTTACTTCCCATAAATCCGCCAGCCCATGCACCCATGATCATCATGCCTTCAAGGCCAATATTTATAACGCCTGCGCGTTCAGCAAATAACCCACCGAGTGCTGCTAAAACAATCGGAACGGAGAGCAAAAGAGCTGCTTGCGCTGTTCCGACACTTGTTAAGTCAGATGCACCAGTTGCAATTCGAATAACAGAGAGAATTGCAATAATTCCAAAGAAAATAATAATTGTGCGGCGCATACCTGAAAGCTTGCCTTTTTCTAACATTATTTGTCACCTGCCTTAGCGAGTGCATGACTCTGCAAAGTTAGTTGATATCTGCGAACTACTTCGTATGCAATAACGGCACTGAGCAGAATCGATCCTTGCATAATCACATAAGTTTCTGGAGCGATATCAATGAGTTCTAGAGTTCGCGACGCAACTTCAAGAAAACCAAAAAGTAACGCACTAATCGCCATACCGACTGCTGTATTTCTACCAAGAAGTGCGATTGCGATAGCCGTAAAGCCAATACCACCGCGGAATCCCAAGGTGTAACTATATGTATCACCTAGCAATGTCGGTAAACCAGCAAGTCCTGCAATTGCACCGCTCGCAACCAGCGCAATGAAAGTCATCTTCTTTGAGTTAACACCGCTTACTCGCGCAGCAATTGGATTCATGCCACTTGATCGCAATTCAAAACCAAAGCGGGTGCGATTAACGACGAACCAAAATGCAATGCCCAAGATGATGGCAATAATTAGCATTCCATAAACGCCACCACCGGGTTGCTCTTCTACCCCAAGCTTTTTCAGCGCTGGCATTAAATCTGGGAATTGCCCACTTGCAGGAAGGGGCCGTGTAGCAAGGTCATTACTTCCTTCAACCCTGACCATAAAGTGTTTAGACAACAAGTACGCAGATAAACCGCCCGCCACACTATTGAGCATGATTGTAGAAATAACTTCGCTAACGCCACGTTTAACCTTCATGTATGCAGCAATGGCAGCCCACAAACCACCTATAAACATTGCAATCAAAAATATTGCAAGGATATGTAGGACTGGCGGAAGAACAATCATGGCCCCAAAGTAGGCGGCAAAAAGAGAACCTAAGCGAAGTTGCCCTTCAACGCCGATGTTAAATAAGCCTGCGCGAAATGTCAGAGCAATTGCAATCGCTGCAATGTAATAAGAAGTCGCAAGATTTACGGCTTCCATAAGTGATCCTGCGCCAGAACCATACTCCCACATCAGAGCAAAAGCTTCGCGAGGTGATTTATTGGTCGCAATTAGCGAGGCGCTGGAAACAGCCAAACTAAATACTGCTGCAAAAACCGGAGCAGCAATTGCCAGTGCAATCTTTCCTGGTTTAAATCTCATTACGCGGCTCCTGTCATTGCAGAACCGAGTAATTCTGGTGTTGTTTTTGCCGGGTCTAATTCTGCTGTTACTGAACCACGAAGCATTACTATCAAGCGATCAGATAAACCGATTAACTCTTCAAGATCAGCGCTAATAAGGACGATTGCCATTCCTTTTTCGCGAGCTGCGCGCAACTCATTCCAAATCGCGGCTTGTGCACCAACATCTACACCCCGTGTTGGATGTGATGCCAAGAGTAAAGATGGAGAACCGCTCATTTCGCGACCAACAATAAATTTTTGTTGGTTACCGCCAGATAGAGCAAGTGCCAAAGTATCTGGGCCCGGAGCACGTACATCAAACTCTTGCATGATTCGAACAGTGTCATTCATTGTTGCTTTACGATCGATGAGGACACCATTCATTACAGGTTTGCCTCGTTGATGTCCCAAAATTCTGTTTTCCCACAGTGGTGATGCCATTAGTAGGGCTTGGCGTTGGCGATCTTCCGGAATAAAACCAATTCCCATATCGCGACGATCAGAGACTGATTCATCATCAAGCGGTTCGCCTTTGAAAACAACTGTTCCTGTGTAGTTACGTAACCCAAGAATTGCTTCGATTAATTCGCTCTGGCCATTGCCTTCTACGCCTGCGATTCCAAGGACTTCACCGGCGTGCAATGTGAAGCTAACGTCGCTAACAAGATTGCGTGCACCGGATTCAGCCGGAACAGTGAGCTTTGAAAGTGAGAGTGTTACTTCAGCACGCTTGGCGCTTCCGTGAATTTCAGGAGATGGCAACTCACTGCCAACCATTAGTTCGGCTAATTTCTTTGCACTTACGTCACTTGCTTTTACTTCAGCAACTGTGGATCCTGCCCGAATAACTGTGACGTCATCAGCTACTCTCAAAACTTCATCAAGTTTGTGAGTAATGAATATGACCGTCAATCCATCTTTACGTAGTCCCTGCAATGCTTCAAAGAGTTCATCGACTTCCTGAGGAACAAGGACAGCTGTTGGCTCATCAAAAATTAGAATTTTTGCACCACGGTATAGAACCTTAAGGATTTCTACTCTTTGACGCTGTCCAACTCCTAAATCTTCAACCAAAGCATCGGGGTCGACTGTTAAGCCATACGCTGCGGCCATTTCATTTATCTTTGTGCGCGCTGCATTAAAATCAATGACCCCACCGTGTGATGGTTCGTATCCAAGCACAATATTTTCAAGAACTGTGAAGTTATCAGCCAACATAAAGTGTTGATGAACCATTCCTATTCCAGCTTCAATTGAATCTGCTGGTTTTTTAAACTGAACACTCTGGCCATTGACCAAAATCTCGCCACTATCCGGACGTTGCATTCCGTACAAAATTTTCATAACAGTAGATTTTCCGGCGCCGTTTTCACCGATTAATGCGTGAACAGAGCCAGACTCCACTTTGATGGAGACATCTTTATTGGCGATGACTCCAGGAAATCTTTTGCTTATATGTCGAAGCTCAACTGCTATCGCCACAACAACAGACTCCTTTTCTTTTGTCTTTATTTGGCACTAAAGAGAAGCGCCCGGTCCAATAAGTGAATCTAACTCCACTTTTGGACCGAGCGCTACTGCTTTTGTTAACTATTACTTAACTACTTGGAATTACTTTGCTGGAGTTGTTGGAACTTTGATTTTTCCAGCAGTAATTGCCTTCGCAGCTGCATCGATCTTTGCCTTGTACTTGTTGATGTATCCGCCAGAGTATGAAACTCCAACTCCACCAAGCTTCAAGCCATAGGTACGGCCAAATGCTCCGCCACCTAGTGAATCGTTAACCTTCTTGCCAGCTGTTGCTGCAGCAAGTACGTCATAAACAGCATTGTCAACGCGCTTTAGCATTGATGTCAGCATGTTCTTCTTTTCTGCAGCTGATGCTGTGAGGTACTGATCAGAGTCAACTCCGATTGTCCATACCTTGTTACCGTACTTAGCTGCGTCAACTGCAGCTGCGAAGTTACCCGCACCTGAACCGCCTGCTGCTGAGTAAATAACGTCGACACCCTTATCGATCATTCCGTTAGCAATAACCTTTGCTTTCGCTGGGTCATTGAATCCACCGAAGTCAGGTGGCTCTGTAACGTACTTAACGTCAATAGTTGCGTTCTTATCTGTTGCCTTCACACCTGCAACGAATCCTGCTTCAAACTTCTGAAGCAATGGAATACGTACACCACCGATGTATCCGATCTGACCTGTGACTGAGGCAAGAGCCGCAGCTACACCAGCAAGGTATGAACCTTGCTCTTCAGCGAAAACAAGTGATGAAACGTTTGGAAGTGCAACTGATGAATCATCAACGATTGCGAATTGTGTCTTTGGAAATTCAGTTGCAACCTTCTTGAGTGGTCCTGCATAGAGGAATCCAACAGCAATGATTGGGTTGTGACCTGCTTTAGCGAGAAGACGTAGTTTGTCTTCACGTTCTGAATCTGAACCTTGTGTGACTGTAACTTCTCTAACAGTTACACCAAACTTCTTCTTTGCGCGATCGAGACCGGCTGCAGCTGAGTCATTGAATGACTTGTCGCCACGTCCACCGATGTCGTAGGCAACTGCTGCCTTAACTTTGCTTGCTGCGTTTGCAGTTGGAGCAACTAGTGCACCAGCTGCAAGTGTTGCAGCTGCGACGAGTGCCGCAATGCGAATTGACTTCTTCAATTTTCCTCCAAGGAGTCTCAGTTACATGTAAATACATGCAGCCAAGGGGGTTGTCGTTAATGGGGAGCCTAGTATTTCTGTGGCTAGAAACCCAAAAATTTCTGTGGCGTCGTAGCGGGAAAAGAAAATTTCTTTAAAACTCTCAACCTTACGTTGAAACTCCAGAAGTGCTTAGCGCACTAAACCTAAGTTGGCGTACGTCTTAGCAAGGGTTGTGGACGCCACTTCCTGGGCCTTTGCTGCGCCCTTAGAGAGCATCGCCAGCAGGTGTGATTCATCGGCTAGAAGCTCTAAAGTTTTTTCACGAATTGGCTTGAGGTACTCCACGACCACATCAGCAACTTCGCCTTTGAGATCGCCATAGCCTTTACCTGCAAAATGGTTTTCAAGTTCGGAAATACTCTGTCCAGAGAGTGCGCTGTGAATTGTTAACAGATTACTCACGCCTGGTTTTTCTTTCTCATCAAACTTAATTTCACGTCCTGCATCAGTCACCGCTGATTTAATCTTCTTAGCATTAACTTCTGGAGTATCAAGAATCTCAATGAGTCCCGCAACTGAATCCGCAGATTTGCTCATCTTTGCAGTTGGATTTTGTAAATCATAAATCTTTGCACCTTGTTTTAGAATGAATCCAGAAGGAACGTTAAAAGTTGCTCCATAACGAGAGTTAAATCGTTCTGCTAAATCTCTGGTGAGCTCGATGTGTTGACGTTGATCTTCGCCTACCGGGACTAAATCTGCTTGGTATAACAAAATATCTGCTGCCATCAACATTGGATATGTAAATACTCCAACCTTGGTCGAATCAGATCCGCCCTTTGCAGCTCTATCTTTGAATTGAGTCATTCGACTTGCTTCGCCAAAACCTGTAATGCACTCCATGATCCATGCCAGTTCAGTGTGTTCATGAATGTGGCTTTGCACAAAGACAGTGGCAATATCTGGGTCGAGGCCGCATGCAAAAAGCATTGCTGCTAGTTCGATTGTCTGTTTACCGATGAGTCCAGGGGTGTCTATGGCCGTCAGGGCGTGAAGGTCGACGATGCCGTGGAAAACGTCACCGTCATGCTGGCCAGAGACCCAGTTAGAGAGGGCTCCGAGATAGTTGCCGAGATGCACTGGTCCGGTGGGCTGGATACAAGAAAGAACGCGTGGCACGTTCAAAATCTAGTTGCTAGGCAATGATTACACGCGGTCAATTGCCGACCCTGGTGGTTCAGGCAAGTACGATGGGATGGTGGCAATTGACGTAGCAACCCCCGTGTACGAGGGACCTTTCGACCTTTTGCTCCACCTCATTTTGCGTGAAGAGGTGGATATTCACGAGATCAGCCTTTCCACCATTGTTGACGCTTATTTGGCTGAGCTGTTGAAGATGCAAGAGCTTGATCTGGAAGTCGCAACTGAGTTTTTGCTCATTGCAGCAACTCTTATCGAGTTGAAGACTCGCCGATTGCTCCCAGGGCGCGAGGCCGTGGACTTGGACGATGAATTGGCATTGTGGGAAGAGCGTGATTTGCTGCTTGCTCGACTGCTTGAGTGCAAGACGTTTAAAGACGTCGCAAAGATTCTCG
>Ga0208852_1000540_pt1 | contig 10412 bp, 7 predicted proteins | sample LakMenEpi18Jun09_FD_150711 | JGI IMG/M metagenome (GOLD analysis project Ga0208852, IMG submission 150711) | Freshwater microbial communities from Lake Mendota, WI - 18JUN2009 deep hole epilimnion ns (SPAdes) | ecosystem: Environmental > Aquatic > Freshwater > Lake > Epilimnion/Euphotic zone ...
CTGTTTACCATAATATATTTAAGGCTTCCACCTCTAACTTTGTAGTTAACTAGATAGCTAAGAGCCCCCACAGACTTGTTGAAAACCAACTCCATAGTTGAGCCCGCGTTCCCAAATCTCTGAATCTCTGGTTTCGTCAGAGTCACAGCCTCTGCGCCAGACACGACAAAGCTCGAGCTTGTAGCTCCTGAGACTCCGTGCTCGTCAATGTACCTAACAGTGTAAGAACCACTCGTGCTTGTAACCTCGACGTTACTACACCTGTAACTTATAGAGTTAGTAGACTCGCTACTATTAGAGCATCCATCTACCAGCCTGCCTTCCGCGTCGTATAAACTTAGACCTAGTTCTGAGTCTGGTTGCTTAGCCGCCTCAACCTCCACGCCGTCGTTTTTGTACACAGCGCTTCTCACCGTAGGTACAGGTAAGCCCGTGCCAGGTCCTGCCAGAAGCGCAAGCCCCGTATAGTTGTTTTTTGACACGCTCACTGCGTATTGCACGCCCGGCTCATAGTTTGGTATGATGTACTCTCTGTTTATCTCCATTGCGCCGATATTTTTTGAGTCAATCTCGATACTCCCACCTATGTAAGTAGAAGCCCAGTTCTGATTAAAAACAAGCTTCCCCTCTGTAGTCACACTCGCTTGTACGTCAAAAGTTGCGCTCTTGGCAAGCTCTACTACGCGCTGCGCGTTAAGTCTCCCAGCCCCCACTAGCCAGCGCTGGTGAGGAGCTCCGCTACCAACACCGAGATCTAGGCTCGTTGCTCCGGCTTGCAACAGAGCCTGTATCTTCCAAGCTGTCTGGTTTTTAGGCACTTGCAGCGAGGGATTAGCCTGCAAGGCTAAAGCGACAACTCCAGATACTTGCGGTGTTGCAGCGCTAGTGGCACCAAAAACACTGTACTGCCAAGCACTAACGCTAGGTACGTCCGTTGGTGCCGCAATGTCTACCTGCGGCCCCCAAGAAGAATCGCTCGCTCTAACGCCGTTCTCTTTTAAGGCACCAACTGAGATAACCTGAGATAAGCGAGCTGGCCAATCTACGTTGGTTTCATTTGTGGTGCAAGAGTAATTAGCTGTAGTGTTTTCGTTCGATACGCAATCTTTGTTACCTGCAGCAGCCACCACCACCACGCCTTGAGAGACTGCCCAGCTAACAGCTGACGCTACTGCTACATCCCATCCAGCACCAAGTGACAGGTTGATAACATCTGCCTGCTGCTCGACAGCCCAGAGTATAGCTTTAGTCACTGATTCAGAAGGGCATTTATCATCGGTGCATGCTACAGCATCAAGGATTCTAGAACCTGGAGCAACGCCAGTGACACCACCATTACTAGGTGCTGCAGAAATGATACCAGCGACGTTCGTACCGTGACGCTCACCACTGTTTTTGTTTAAAAAATCTTCCCTGGCTATCACGCGTCCAGATAGATCTGACGAGTCTGCGACGACACCGCTATCTACAACAGCAACTGTGATGCCGGTACCGTCTACTCCTTGGGCCCATGCGCCTGCTGTGTTTATAGAGTCATGTGACCACTGAAAGATCTCTCCAGCTCCAGTCTCTACCGCGACCTGGGCTGAGACCTGACTGGGTGTCGCCACAGCAATCACGGACGCTATAAGTCCATAAATAGCAGTTTTTAGTGCAATCTTACGGATAGTATGCTCTACAAATTGGATTCTCACGTTATCAGCGTGCTCGACGCCACACCCAAAGCACGCCATGAAACATTTTTCTCTGGATACTTGCGCCGTACGCCTTGGCGCCTACAATGTTAGTTACTTATGCTAAGCATATCTTGGCTCAGGTAACTGAGTCCGAGATGTGCACCGGACCAGCGGAAGCTGAATCCGGTCTTTCGTAAGAGAGATAAGCTCCCCGGTGGGGAGGGTCATTGGCAGACCGGATAAGATGTGTTTTTTCTTGAGCACATTGACCCGGTGGTTAGTGTGCGCAAGCAAGAACATCATTTTATGATGAAAATGCCTTTGCTGCATAAAAGACTGTATGTATAATATGGTCGGACTGTGGTTTCAAGTGCTGTTTTTTCTTCCCCCTAGAAAAAATTTGCACTACCACAGTTTTATACACTAATAAATTACACTGGTAAATTACACTGATAAAATGTGCTGATAAGTAGCTGACGTAGATGTTTGTTAAAGACAGATACGCGCTTTTAAATTCACCAGTATCGAGCTTGTTCGGGTTTAACCCATCTCACTCCTCCACGAGGGTCTCTGACGTCCCCTTCTGTTCGTGGTATCATGTGTAGATGTACGTGAGGCACTGTCTGGCCAGCTGTAGAACCGTCGTTTAAACCGATGTTCCATTCCTGGTCCGGGTTTCCTGAAGCTATGGCGTGACACACGGCGTTTATCTCTAACCACTCAGCTAACGACAGTTCCCAGACTCTAGACACACACCTTTTAGGAACTATCAGCATGTGGCCATCTGCACACGGGTACCCGTCTAGGAACGCGACACAGTTGTCCGTCTCTGCTTCAAACGCTCTATGTGGTAGGACTTTAGTACAAAACGCGCACTCAGCTTCGATTGGCATCAGACTCAGTCTTTTTTGATGTAGCCTTCTTTTTAGGCCGCTGCCCACGAGCGGTCTCTGGGTAGCATGGTTCCTGTTTATAAGGTAGAGGAGTATGACTCACTCTCTTGCAGTGGCACATCCCTGCACCGTCGCGCTCTGGGCACTCATCTTTAATCATCCGAAACACAGTGCGCCTCTCTCACTCCCAGGCACACCTGTGCGAATAAATATCAACCCAGGCAGCATCCACAGATGTTTAAGCTCACAAAAGTTTTGTTATGCGCCTCGTTCTCTCTTGTAGCACTAGGCTGCGCTTCTGGAGATCCGGCAGTGCCTGTCTCTAGAACTTCATGCGAACCTCAATCTGGTGTTAAATCTTTCGCCATGCTACCGACAGATTGTTTAAAAGAAGGAATTGACTACAGATTGTCTGTAGAGACTGATCGTGGAACCCTCAATTTTGACTTGTTTGAGCAGTCTGCCCCTCTGGCAACGAGCAGCATGGTGTTTCTCTCACGTTCCGGTTTTTACGATAGCACTAAGTGCCACAGAGCTATTCGTGACTTTGTGTTACAGTGCGGAGACCCCACAGGTTCTGGAGCTGGCGGCCCTGGATACGTATTCCAAGATGAACTAAACGGTCAAGAGTTGTATCCTGCAGGCACTCTCGCTATGGCTAACAGCGGCCCTAACACTAATGGCTCACAGTTTTTTATAGTTTCAGGAGACGGAGCAGCAAGCCTGCCTCCCAGCTACACAGTTTTTGGTAAGCTACTACCAGGTCAAGAAGATCTACTTGCGTCCATAAACAAGCTAGGCAACCCAGACCCTTCAGCTAACGGAGTCCCACCCGCAGAGTACGTTACTATTAAGAGTATAACGGTCTCTGGCGATTAACTCGTCTGTCTTGTATAATGCGGGACTTGCGTCCCGGTCTAGTTCCACACCACGGTTCGTCCCATAAGCTTAGCTTGTTCAGCAAGGGCTTGGATCTGGGAGCATTTTTCTCGTATGTAGCCAGCGTCTCGACCTACGTCTATCAACTGGGCACCTCTCTGACCGATTTGCTCGTAAGCAGGCAGACTGGGGTCTGGTGCTATGGCTATCGCTATCAAGCAGCGCCCAATCAAGTCATCAGGTTCCGCTTCACCACTGCAGTAGTCCTCTCGAGGATATCCGAGAGCCTCAACTACGTCTGCAGCGTTGCCGTTGCACATGGACACACTGTAGTCACTGGGTATGTTGTAACACGGTGAGAGAGACCAATTCGTAGAATCAGCTCCCAGTTCGTGCCACCCTTTAACTGCTTCCTTGTAATCGGGAAACATGTGACCTTGTTCGTTTTCGTGGTCATACACCTCAAATCCTTTGAGGTCTCCGTCACATATAGCGACGTGAAAGCTAACGCTCATCGCGTGCTCCTTTCGACTTTTTGCACCATTGGCGCTCTTTGGATACTTGAAATCGAGCCTTAAACAGAGTTAAGACACACCGCTTGACCACAATTTGTAGCATGTCACAGCTAGAAACCCTAGAGCAAACAGAGACACACACAGGGCTATAAAAAGCCGCTTTCGGGCTCTCCGCTCAGATTTCAGGGCTCGATCTACCCGCTGTACGGTTATCGGCTGGGTCACTTTTATAGTTTCGCCACGTTTCGATGTTTCTCGTCAGCGCTCACTGTCTATAAAAACAAACTATTAGGAGGATTATGGCTCTTCAGACTGTGTCTGTGAGTTCGGCAGCTTATAAGCTGTCTCTCTCTGTGCCTAAAGAGTACAAACGCTGCGTTATGGATGGTATGGCCCCAGGGCTAGCATCTCATTTTTCCGCAGTTCTTGCTCGACCGGCACACATCAAAAAGCTGGATGTAAACTCAGCAGAGAAGATCGTTACTTTGATAGACGAGCCGTTAGTGCTAGATTCTATCGAGGCGTGCGATAAGCGAGTTAGTGTAGTCTGCGCTATAGCCAGGCATAGAAAATATCTTGGGCTCGTAGCCCAAGACGAGATAATCTCTCACCGACTAAGAAACGTAGGCGACGCTGCTGCTACTCGGGAAGTTCTATATAAGAGCTCTCCTCTGTACTCAAGACTAGCTATCTTAAATAAAAAGCGCTTCGCCGACCCTGAGGTTATCTCAGAATGGATAGGCTCTTTAGGTGAAGATAGTCTCCAAGAGATCCTCGTTTGGTTCTCTTCCTCAAACGTCAGGCATTGCGACGCGGTAGCTGCTGCAGTCACGGACTTGTGCATACGCTCAACTCCCGAGACTCTCGCTAAGCTTTTCGCATCAGGGCCCGTCCCTACAGAACTCTGTCACGAGGCAGTAAAGCGTCTCTCTAAGGATTCACAAGAGCAGATCTTCTGGATCATCACAAAGGCACGTAGAGCTCATAACACCTTCCCTCTAGAAGGAATAAAAGCACAGGTGCGTAGTGGCGAGATAGGGTTCTCTCTGGGTTTCATCGAGAAAATGAATGCTTCGCAGGACATGGGCCTTCGTCTAGTCGCCGACCAGATAAATCCCCGTGATGCACTGGAAGTTATCGAATGGATCGAGAGCACGCACAACGTTGACTTGCGCTTAGATGTGTTGCGTTTATTAAATAACGCAGAACTAATCGACGCCGTCTTGAGACTTGCATGTGAGCGTGACTGGTTTACGCGTCAATCTACCGTGTCTCTAGGAACACATGGAATCACTGCGTTTCGCATAGGTAACTTGCTCCAAGTTCCTGGTATCTCAAGAGACAGCATATCTACGTTGCTCGACGTAGCCGACCAGGCTGCTATCGTCAGGTTTTTACTTCTTGAGGAGTTCCACGCTGAAGACTGGATGTTTGATGTGATCTCTAAAAGAGTTTCGTCGTCATCGATCATGTGGGCCACTAGCGAGATAGATAGAGACCTCGTCAGCGAGTCTTATCTTCTCTCTCTCGCATCTAGTATGGTGAAAAACTCGGAAGATTTAACGCAGGTTCTCTACAACGGCTGGGGTTATCGCGATAACTCCAGGTTACTGTATGAAGGTGTAGCTAAAGCTCTAGCAGAACGCCTCGGACGCGACTCACACAGGTGGGGTGTCTTTGGTGGTTTTCTTGAAGGTCTAGAGGGCTGTACTTTAAGTACGATTCTTGAAGCAACTGACGCCTTGTCTGGCTGATGAACTCTCGAGGCCGCAAGGCCTCGTTTTATACCATCTTATTTTCGTGTCTAGAGTGTTATGTGCGGCACCATGTTATCATGGAAAAGAGATGGACTTTAACCCTCACCACAAAGGAAGAGGACGGACGCGTAGAGTCGTCTGATATATCAGAGTTTGCGCGAACCCTTTACACACACGGCCTCTCTATAGAGGACGACGCAACCTCAGAGACGCGCGACAGAGACCTGTGTTCTCTAGAGCTATCAGGCACATGCCCGTGGGCCCCAGACGTACCTGATGAGGTTATTTTAGCCTCTATCGCTAGATCTATTAGAGAGTCTATCATCCAGGCCTTGGGTAAAAACGTCTGAAAAGAGACAAAAGCTCCAGAACCCCGCACGGCTTCACCTATATTTTCGTACAGCGTTTAAAAGCTATCTCTAGGAGTTAAGCTGTGTTAGCCGCTACAGATCTCGCTCTTTTGTCTTCCCTATCTGCCTGTACTCTCAACCTCGCATCTGCTACACTGGTAGCGACGACAACGTCACTATCGGCTTTCTGGGCAAAGTCGAGCTTGTATAAGAGATCGTCTGACGTACTGCGCAGATATCTAATACAAGTCAGGCTATCTAGAAAATAGCCCCATACTATCAAAGAGGGCTCTTGTTACAGACACGGCTCTCTCTGCAGTCTCTACGAAGTAGATCCCACGTAGAGACAGAGTCTTTCCTAGCTTCTCTGTAGCTTGCTTTTTCACGTCTGACGGAACATCTTTAGTCAACGGCAGCACGTCAGGGTGTCCCGATAACCTCATGGCGGCTATTGGTCCGGCTGCGTAATCACCGTCATCTCTCATAATCGCCGTCAGTATATCAACGTCATCTGTTCCTAAAGCTACCCCAATACGCACACTCTCTCTAGCTTCTCTTTTAGGGTCCCGGAGATCTAAAAGCTCCGGGTTTTGCCACGTTGTGTCTGAGGACTTAAACAAAGATCTCATTATTTTCTTATTAGAGTCATCAGAAGCCGTCTGCAAAACTTGCGAGACGCTGTCCGTGTGACCACCTGCCACGACGGCTCTAGCGATCACAGCCGACACGGTAGCTCTCAAGTCTGGTGTTGTGCCGTCAGAGGGATACCGACCCCAAGGACTCTCTGTATCTAGAACTCCTTTGATGATTGTCTCTTGAAACCACTCTTCTAAAAGCTCAGGATTGGTTTGGGAATAAACTACTCCAGCTGTGATGTTCGGTGCGCCCTCTCTAGCTCTTCTCTCTACGTAGGAATTAAAATACTCCGGCATTCTCGCACAGCATACAGCTGCAGCCATCACTACACCACGCTGGCTTATTAAAGAGTGCTCAGAGTTAGCAAAACCACTACTTCTCGTTCTCTGTTCTTCGTCACTAGACAAAATTCTCATAACTTGCTCATCTGGAGTGACAGATAGAGCCTCGTACATCAGAGAGTCAGTTTCTGCGTCGTTTACCCGGTCAAGCAAGCTTAGTGGCCGGAGATGAGATACGGTTCCGTTTGACCGGTATCCAGATGCTATACCTGTTCTAAGTAATGTCTCTAGTGCGTAAGTAACGTGGTCGTTTCCAGATGATCCACGTTTTAATGATCCAATCAATAAGTCCTCTGCTACATCCCTGCAGGCGTCTTGTATGTTATGTTGAATGCGTGAAGATGGAAGAGTAGCCAGTGAGTGTAGAACTACTGGTGAAACTGGCGCCACACAGGACAACAAATCTTTAGTTATGCTATAAGGTAAGCTACTGCCATACCTTAGAGCCGGAGATGTGTGTAACTCGTTTAACATCTCTAAGTGCGTTTGGTACCCGTGTGGATTTACGTAAAGCATGCTACCGACCATCTTTCTAGACTCTACCGATGAGGTTTCACCTGCTCTCTGCATCGCAGCTAAAAACATCGCCGCTTCTGTGCTCTCTCTAATATCAGCGCTCTTTATGTACGAAGATACTTCAGATGGGAAGTTTTCAGCCATATGTTCAAAAAGTTCCCATGTACCTCTCCGCGAGACTCTAAATAACTCTTGGACAGATAGGCTATTTTTTCCAATAATATAACTTACACCTTTGCCTCCTTCCCTAAGGTAGCTAACAGTTTCATTTATTTTAACAGCGCTCTCTACTCTCTCTTTAACCCCAGGCTCGACACCAGCAGCTACTTGCACATATTCGTTAACGTCTTTAAGACTAGCTATATGCTCCACGTGGTCGTCACTGCAGTGCAGTAAAAAGTTTGTAGCTCCAGATTTTATCAAATTCGCGACACCTGCAGGGGTTAAAAACTGGTATGTAGCCGACGACGTAGGCGGTAGTATGGAGTCTATAACTTCTCTGTAGTCATTTGAGTTCTCCGTACCGTATGGAGCGTAGCGCAACAAGGCATCAAGCATCCAGTTCTCAGGAACGTTCATACCTCTGCCGCTCAACTCAGCGTATCTACTGATACTTCTCAGTGTATCGTCTAATGATTTTTCACGCCCACCTCTACCTATGACGTTATTTAAGTCCAGTGATATAATTGCCATCTCATCACTCTGTGTTTTGTAAAAAGCATTATACAGCGACAAAGTCCCGTTCTCTTGCCATTCTTGTAGGTCTCTCGTGTTTATTTCTCCAGTAGAACCATCAGGTCCAGAGCCATCAGGCCAGCGGTCGATACGAGATCTCCCTTTTCCTGACCTCACCAGTTTAAGCCTGATTGGTTTTCCGTCTATCTCAACTAGTACAGTAATCCGGTCTTCTGGAAGCCTAACGCCCTCGGAAGTGTATATGTATGCACAACGCGTCATGACGTAACTCCAAACTTAACTTTAGCGCCCCAAAACCCTGCCGTTTTTAAGATGACTTTAGATTCTGCTATTATCTCACCCACAGTAGATCTGCGGAAATACTCAGAGTAGTCACTCAGCAGCTGCGTTGCTATGTCTATGTGGTGCTGGTCTGGTGTCTCACTTAGTGGCTTAACGTCAGGGTGTCCTATAATTCTAAGAGCAGCAATAGGTCCAGCTTGCATCTCACGCTCGTTATTCATCATCTCAATCAGAATACTTACATCTGACGTACCCATCGCCACACCTGCGCGCAGCCTTACAGCAACCTGCATTGCGCTCTCTTCTCTTTTATCTAGATGTGGCCAGAGAGACGACAGGTTTGCGGTATCCATCCAGTGCCCGCTCGTTGACGAATCGTCGGGACTCATAATTCGTCGCAAAACAAAGGGATTAAAAGCGATCGCTGCTCTCTTTGTACGATGTAGAAGCTCTCTGTCTGCATCCGCGTTGTTTCTCGATGACACAGATGCAGCGACAGCAGCGACAAATGACGGCTCTGCAGCGTTGCTAGACATTTCATCTAAATAATAAACTCCCGTACCACCGTTGTGCGGGATCGCTCTTACTACGTCTGATAACTCCCTCAGCCACAAGTCCGCTTCAGAGCTTCCTTCCATAGCCTTCAGTAGACCTAACGCTGGTCTATTTCTGTAAGACGCAACACCTATATTCTCTAGATGCAAGACCAATGGCGTGGCTTTTGACTCCAGAAGAGTATCGAGCGCTGACTTAGCCGCAGGATGGGCAGCAACTAGTAGAGTCTCTGCTCTGTGACTTAAATAGAGGTGTTCTGAGGAAGACCTCATTTGATTCTCGATGATGTCTATAGCGTCTTTAGGGTCGAGCATACCAAGCATCTTTATCAGGTACTCGCTTGTCTCTGCAACGTGTCTGCTAGTCTCTAGCTTTTTTGTGAATTTCAAATCTTCAATTGTTGAAGAAACACCGTTTGAGGGGTTAGCTCTAGTATTTACTGGTCTGACGTAACCTGAGCTAAGACCTTGTCGTAGTAGTATCTCAGCTAGATCTCTAGCATTCTCTGGACTTACCTCTGGGGAGTTCTTAAAAGAACCAGCCCATCCCAACGCCGCAAGAGCAGCAGGTGGTGTTACGCTAACGTCATCAAAGCCGTTAAGAGAGTCTTCCTGAAGAGCTAACTGTCTTATTTTAGTCGAGCAAGAGAGTCCTGCGGCATTAAAAAGCTCAGTATAAACTCTGAGCCTACCTTTGTCAGAGGCGTCGCCGTCAGGCCGGCCCATGTTGTCTTTAAAGAACGTTTTGTCTTCTCTCAGGATATTGATAATCTCAGGCCTCAACAGTGCTTCTGCGTCACTTGAAGATAAGTAGCTTGCCCCTATCTCACCAGCTAAGATAACTCTAGTTAGCAGCGATGCTCTCTCGTCTCTAATAACTCTCATGGTTTCTTCTGGTGATGTGGTGACTACTAGTTTCGCAACAGACATACTACCTCTATCTACAACCCTTATCATCTCTTGTATAGAAAAGCCGTTATTCTTTACATACGATCTTGTCTTCATGTCTCCCGACGATACAAGATCGCAAGCTAGCGCAACTCTCGCACTGCTCTCTAGTCTCTCTAAAAGCCACGCTGGTTTCTTTGTAGACGCTTTTATTTCTTGACTAAATAAATTTGTTGTTACATCAAACTTATCTCCATCTAAATGAGCCAAGAAGTTCATCTCACCTGACTCTATAAGCGCTCTCACGTCATCTTCACTGAGAGTCTCTAGAGCTGCATCAACTCCATCTCTGAAATCTTCTGTGTGTTCTGTACCGTAGGGAGATCCTTTAATCATCAACAAAGCTGCTGCTCTCTGACTCTCAGGGTC
>Ga0208852_1000541_pt1 | contig 10409 bp, 7 predicted proteins | sample LakMenEpi18Jun09_FD_150711 | JGI IMG/M metagenome (GOLD analysis project Ga0208852, IMG submission 150711) | Freshwater microbial communities from Lake Mendota, WI - 18JUN2009 deep hole epilimnion ns (SPAdes) | ecosystem: Environmental > Aquatic > Freshwater > Lake > Epilimnion/Euphotic zone ...
GTTGCAGTTTTGGAGTCAAAGGATCCAAACTCCCCTATCTTTTTATACCCAATAGACCTGGGATTAAGATCCAGAGCATTTTTTATAATCTGATCCAGCACTAAATCAAACTCCACAAATTCAGAGGATTGATTTGATAACGTCTCATGAACTAGTGCAATAGATGCCACTCTACGAACTGCCTCATCCAAAGCAGAGCTAGCAATTGGGTCAGTTACCCGCCTTGACTGCAACCGCAGTAGTGCTGAAACTGTTTGTAAATTGTTTTTTACTCGGTGGTGAATCTCCTTAATAGTGGCATCCTTTGTTAGCAGTGCCCGATCTCTATTACGAAGCTCAGTTATGTTATGGATCAAAACGATGGCACCAATACGATCACTGCCCTCTGTTAAAGGGATAACTAAAATATCTAATACTGCAGATTGAGATTCATACTCGGTGCGCCGCAAAGATTTGCCACTGAGCATGGTTTGCCAGGACTCATCTGTTGGTTGAGTATCGCCCTTATTTAAATTTGAAAAAACTACTCCAAGATTCTCACCCTCTAGCTCTTTCTGAAAACCAACTCTGCTTAGGGCGGATCTAGCATTTGGAGATGCAAAAAATATTGTTCCGTTGACATCTAATCGAATTAAACCATCGCCAACACGGGGTGAAGATTCTGAGCTATATAGAGAATTTCTAATTGGAAAGTTACCTTCTGCAACCATTTTATAGATCTTGTGGGCGATCTCTCGATAATTTAACTCTAACTTTGAAGGTTGTCGCATTAAATCTGCGTTTCGATGTCTGGAAATAACTGCCAAGATTTTCCCATTTAAAATTACTGGAATCGTCTCCTCTTTGATCACAATTTGACCAACTTGTTCTGGTTTGGCATCTCTAACAATTTCACCGTCAGAAAGTGCCTGATCAACTAATGGTCGTTGCCCCCAATTAATGCTGGTGCCAACTAGATCCTCTGTGAAAACAGTCGCTGCGGTAGTTGGTCTAATCTGCGCAATTGCTAGATGTCCTTCTGGCCAAGATTTTTCATCGCGGCGGATTGGTAACCACAACAACAAGTCTGCAAATGATAAATCAGCTAATAATCTCCACTCAGCAACTAATTCAGAGAGATGCTCAACCTCATTAGCCTTTAAATTTGAGTTTTCACTTATCAACTCAGAGAGGGTGGCCATAGCCCAATGGTAGAGCTTCTTTTATGGCAGTTGATTACCAATTTTTTCAATCTGTCTGGTGAAGGTACTACTGCGCCAAAATGCCTTGCTGCCATGAGTATTTCCGGGCGATCGATCTAATCTGCGATCAAAGGGTATTTGTGCACTGCTCATCTGGCCCACTAACTCGATGAACTTTTTCTGAATTAGCTGTCCCTGTCGATCAAATCGTTGCTGGTTTAATGCATAGATTATTTTCGGAGGATCGATTAATCTCTTGAAATCTTCAATGAATTCACTTAAGTAAGTTAGTCCGTTCTCATTTGCCTCAGCTACATAAATCATCTTTGACGAACAGGTAAGAGTTTGATTAAGCCAGTTAGCACTACTGCGTCGGTCAGCAAGAGTTTTAGTTAGCGAGAGTGTTGCGCCAGCATCAATAATTGTGAATTTATCTCCAAGTTTTGCAAGCTTTTGATCTAACTCACTTGCTGAGATTTTTTCAACCTTCAGTGAAGTATGTGGACGTAGATTGTGATGAGTAGCAGCAATTATCTGTGCAGATTTTAGGACTGCTAGGTGATTGGTTAAAGTTGAGATTCCAGGTGAGCCTGGTGTTCCAAACACTGAAATTAGGTTACTTACTCTAACCACTTGATGTATCAGGGGTGGTCTACTTAATGCAGTTAGCTGGCTCATCAATTGCTGCTGATCGACCTTCTCACTTACTTCAATAAATCTATGGTTAGGATATTTCTGCCGTAACTGATCTATTTCGGCAGCTAGTGCAAACTCCTTGGTGTGGAGCACACAAAGATCCACTTCATTTTGAGCCAGAAAAGTAGATAGAAGTTGTTGATTCAAAGCTCGATAGATGATGTTGCAACCTTGTGAGTGCAACAAAGTTGCAACTCTTTCCTCATGCTCACTGCTATTGATTGCAGTTACTAGTTTTAAACGAGGCTCAGCGAGTTCTAACAAGTATTAATCTGCTATCGCTAAGAAAATTCAAAGTGGGAAGAACTTGCTCATTTTCAAGGATCACTAAAACACTTACTACCCCTGAATTATTACGCTCTAACACCTGCTCAACAGTGATGGCAGAGGCCAGTAATGCTGGCGCATTCACCTCTTTTGCACTTGATTTACTTATCGCATAAAGATCAACTAGATCCCCTCTCACTAAGGAGATTGGAAGATCGGAGATCTCAATAGTTAATGGAACAAGTCTTTGATTTACTAAGTTTTCACCTGCGCCAATTGCTGCTACTGGAATCAAATCTCCTGCTGATATCTTTGTTAAAACCGTGGTGCCAACAATCTCTGCTGAGGCAGATAGGTAATTCTTAGCAGATTGGGCCAGTAATACTGATGCAGGAGTGATATCAGATTCTTGGATTATCTGGCCAGGGGCTAGCTCACCGGTTGTTGCCCAAACCAAAACAGATCGATTAGCTTCCTTTGAAATAAGGTTGGCAGCAGTTAATGCAATTATGAATAGGGCAAAGCCCATTGCCAGCCTGGAGTTTCTAAATAGATCAAATTTTGAAATTTTCATCTGTAGTTTTTACCAGTATCAGCACAGGATAAAGATCATCCGAAAGGATGATCTGGCAGGCAACTTAGTAATTAATGATCTAGCTATGACAATCATTCAACCAATTAGCACACGTGAGAGTGTTCGAAAAAGTAAGCTCTACCTAGTCCCAACACCTGACAAAGAGTTTGGTGATGAGTGGCTCCATCCAAAATTTTCACCAATTCCTTCACCGCTTTCTGATCTTCCTGAGGTTAATAAGTGGAGTGAGAATTTTGTAATTACAGTTCTTGAAGTTTGGTCTGGTCGAAGATCACTAGCGCAGTTATCTAGAAATTGTCATCGTTCGGCGCAAAAACAGATTGCTGCTCAATCTAATATCGATACCCAGAAATGTCAGATCAGAAGGATTTACATTAACCAACCAATTGAAGGAGTAGTTGAAGTCACCGCCACTTTACGTGTTGGCGATCGAGTTAGATCATTATCTTTAAGATTAGAGGGCGTAGATAAACGATGGATCTGTACTGATTTAAATCTGCTCTAGTTTTCTCCGTGGCATCTTTTGTACTTCTTGCCAGAACCACATGGACAAGGGGCATTTTTTGAAGTGCCACCTGCGGCGGTTGGCTTGCTCTCAGCTGCAGAGTATTGAAGTGCTGCTACCGGAGCAGGTGCTGGTGTTAATCCTTTTGCACCAACCTGATCGCCTTCAACTTGAACCTCAACATTAAATACAAAACTAACCAGCTCCTCTTTAACAGCATCCATCATTGCTGTGAACAGATCAAAGCCTTCACGTTGGTACTCAACCAGAGGATCTCGCTGGGCCATCGCTCTTAAGCCAATTCCCTCTTGTAGATAATCCATCTCATAAAGATGCTCACGCCACTTACGATCTAGTACTGAAAGCAGAATTTTTCGCTCAAGCTCTCGCATAACAGTTGGGGTTAACTCTGATTCCCGCTTTTCGTATGACTGTCTTGAGTCCTGCAAAATTTTCTCTAGTAAATACTCACTATCTAATGCAACTGCGCCACCGATCTCTTCCAACATTTGCTCAGCAGTAAAGGAGATTGGATAGAGAACCTTCAGTGCATTCCATAGAGTGTTTAGATCCCAATCTTCAGCCACACCTGTTTGTGTTGCCGAATTAACATATGCAGTGACTGTCTCTTCTAGTGAAACCTCAACTAACTCCTTGATATCAACACCTTCTAAAACTTCACGTCGTTCTGAATAGACAACCTCACGCTGCTTATTCATTACATCGTCATACTTCAAAACATTCTTACGCATTTCAAAGTTCAAGGACTCAACTTGGGTTTGGGCAGATTTGATTGCATTGCTAACAATCTTTGACTCCAATGGAGTCTCCTCTGGCATGCCAGCAGCGCCTAAAAATCTCTCAACTAAACCAGAATTAAATCTGCGCATTAACTCATCTTGTAGAGATAAATAGAATCTAGATTCTCCTGGATCACCTTGCCGACCGGAACGACCTCGAAGCTGATTATCAATTCGTCGTGACTCATGTCGTTCTGTACCTAGAACATATAATCCGCCAAGTGAAACCACCGACTCATGTTCCTTTGTTACCGCAGCCCTTTGTTTTTCAATTTCAACTGGCCAAGCCTTCTCATACTCTTGAGGTGATTCAACTGGATTTAAACCTTTGCGTTGTAATTCAAAATCAGCCATAAACTCTGGATTACCACCAAGCATGATGTCAGTTCCACGACCAGCCATGTTGGTTGCAACTGTTACTGCACCGACCGTGCCAGCACGGGCAATAATTGCTGCTTCTCTTTCATGTTGCTTAGCATTTAATACTTCATGAGGAATGCCACGCTTTTTCAAAATTGCCGATAGCTCCTCAGATTTTTCAACGCTGACCGTTCCGACCAATACTGGTTGACCCTTTTCATGACGTTCAACTATGTCATTTGCTACGGCAATAAATTTGCCAGCTTCAGATTTATAGATCAGATCAGATTGATCAATGCGCTGCATATTCTTATTGGTTGGTATTGGAATTACACCTAACTTATAGATTTGCATGAATTCAGATGCTTCAGTCATTGCCGTACCAGTCATACCGCTTAACTTCTCATATAAGCGGAAGTAGTTTTGTAGGGTAATTGTTGCCAAGGTCTGGTTTTCATTTTGGATTTCAATCCGTTCCTTGGCCTCTAAAGCCTGGTGCAATCCCTCGCTATAGCGTCGACCAGAGAGCATTCGTCCAGTGTGTTCATCGACAATTAAAAGCTCACCATTCATCACGACATAATCTTTATCCCGCTTAAACAACTCTTTGGCTCGGATAGCATTATTTAAGTACCCGATCATTGGGGTATTTACCGCTTCATAAAGGTTTTCTATTCCAAGTGCTTCTTCGACTCGAGATACACCCTCTTCTAAAATACCAACGGTGCGCTTTTTTACATCTATCTCATAATGCTGACCAAGATTTAATCTTGCAACCAAATTAGCAAACTCGACATACCACTTGGTGGGCTTATCTGCCGGACCTGAAATAATCAGTGGAGTTCTTGCTTCATCAATTAATATCGAGTCAACCTCATCGACAATTGCAAAATTATGACCACGTTGCACGCAATCAACCAGACTCCAAGCCATGTTATCGCGTAGGTAATCAAATCCAAACTCATTATTGGTTCCGTAAGTTATATCTGCTGCATATGCTTCGCGGCGTTCTGCTGATGACATGCTGGCAAGGATTACGCCGACTTTTAATCCTAGAAATCTATGAACTCTTCCCATCCATTCACTATCACGCTCTGCTAAATAATCATTTACAGTAACAATGTGAACACCTTTACCAGTCAAGGCATTTAGATATGCAGGCAAAGTGGAAACTAAAGTTTTACCTTCACCAGTCTTCATTTCTGCAATATTGCCTCGGTGTAGCGCAGCACCACCCATAACTTGAACATCGTAATGACGTTGTCCCAGTGTTCGCTTTGCTGCTTCTCGCACCACAGCAAAAGCTTCCGGTAGAAGTGAATCTAGACTCTCACCATTTTCATAACGCAATTTAAAGGCTGCGGTTTTACCACGTAGTGCATCATCATCTAATGAAGTTATTTGATTTTCGAAAGCATTAACCTCTTGGGCAATTTTTGCTAATTGTTTTACAGCTTTGCCTTCGCCGGCACGCAAAATCTTGTCTACTAAACCCACAAAGATCCTCCGCTAGCCTCTTGATTTATTTTATAAATGCTCAGTGGCTTATGGTATTAGAGAATTACGCCCGACTGCACACGCAGTAATAGCGGCAGTTACCGTGATTTTGGCTTCAAAAAGAGCCCGTATCCCCTCCATTATTGATGCGCCGGTGGTGACTAGATCATCAATGAGAAAAATCGCCCCCTGAGGATTTTCACAGGAAGTAACCTCAAACATTCCGTAGGTATTTTGCATTCGCTGCCTACTATTTAATCTGCTCTGATCTTTCATATTTTTTCGCTGGCAAAGAAGAAATAACAAATGAGATTTTATTGATTTTAACTCAAGATAGTTTTGGACTTCAATGGCAAGCTCTTGAATATGATCTCGTCCACGCCTTCTAATTGCTGATATCGAGGAAGGAATGGTTACCAAATATATATCACCTGTAATCGCTAAATCCGCCATAGCATAAATAATTGATTGTGAAATGCTCATGGCAAGTAAGTCTCTTGCCAGATGGTTGTTACTTTCTTTAGCAGCTAGTATGACTGCTGATGTTTTAACACTGTAATTAGCCTTAAAGTACAAAGGATTGCTACCAATAAGAGTTTTCCTAGTGCTCACCTTCCAATTACTCTGACAAGTAGGACAGAGCCAGTAATCAGCGGTTGCACAGCCCAAACAAGAAAGTGGAAAGAGCAACTCTTTTAAGGATCTTAAGGAATCAAGCACCCTTTATTTATAACAGGAATCTATCTAAGAGTTATTACTTTTTAACTGTTGTTGAAAAAACATCATCTGGTGCTAACGAGATCGGAAAAGATTGCACAGAGTTACCATGCCGTTTAGGTAGTGTTAAGACGAAGTGAGCACCTTGATGAGGTTTTCCCCAAGCTAATAACTGTCCTTGGTGCAGCTTTGCATCCTCTAAGGCAATCGATAAACCAAGGCCTGTGCCACCACTAGTTCTCGCCCTTGATGGGTCAGCCCGCCAAAAACGATCAAATAAATATGGTGCATCTTCTTCATTAAAACCTAAGCCGTAATCTCGAACTCCAATTGCGATTTCATTTTCACTCTCTCTTATTTGAACCCTGACATTCTTTCCCTCACCATGATCTACTGCATTAGTTATGAGATTTCGAAGAATTCTCTCGATTCGCCGTGGGTCGCCTTCAATCTGAATTGATTTACTCAATGAATCAATTTCAAACAATGAAGATTTGCTTGGATGAAGGTAATCAACGGTTTTTTGAACCAAATTGGCGATATCAAAGGTAACAACACCTAATGAGGCAGCTTCGGCATCAAATCTACTTACCTCAAGCAAATCTGAAAGTAATAATTCAAAACGATCTATTTGATTGATTAACAACTCACTACTTCTGGCAATATTTGGATCAAAACTTTCTTTCTGCTGATAGATCACCTCTGCTGCCATTCGCAAGGTTGTCAGTGGGGTTCGAAGCTCATGTGAAACATCAGAAACGAATCGCTGCTGCAGCATCGAGAGATTTTCTAATCTGACAATTTGTTGTTGAATTGAAACTGCCATTTCATTAAATGAGTTTCCTAAACTAGCTAGCTCATCTTCGCTCGACACCGACATTCGACTAGTTAAATCACCTTGGGTAAATTTCTCAGCAACTGCTGCTGCTTGTTGTACAGGAGCAACTACTTGGCGAATAACAAATTGAGTGCTCAATCCGATGAGCAGCACTAACAAAAGTCCAGCGCCAAGTAAGGTCCAAGTTATGACTGAAATACTGTCGTACTGAGCATTTAGCTTAAAAAGATAATAGATTTCATATATTCCAGTACGTGGGATGTTTAATTTTCCACCAATTAAAAATCCTGGATATTGATCACCGTTTGAGTATCGAATGGTTACTCTTTTATCTAAAATTTCATCAGACTGGCGAACCTGCTCGCGAAACTCATCTGGTATTGAATCTAGTACTAAAAGTGTTGGCACGGTTTGATAAATAATCGGTTCATTACCACTTTTTGCAAATGGCAAGATCACAGTCTCTCTTCCAGACAATGAACCATCTTCTCGGCTAGAGGTAATAAAATCTTGTACTACCTTGTTTAAACCTGCATCATTTTGAAATCTTGCAATATTAAAGTGGCCTTGAGCAAGGAATAATGCATTTGAAGTTTCAACCTTAGAGATTGCGATCTTTTCATTAATGATTGTGGTAGCAACCCGATTATGAACTGATATACCAATTACAGCAGCAATAATAATTGCAAATACAACACTAGTTAGCAGTACTTTAAGACTAAGGGATTGCCTTATCTTAAATTTGCTCGCAAACATGGCTAAACCTTAGCCGCCCCCGCCTTATATCCAACACCTCGAACTGTTAGCACATACTCAGGATTGTCCACATCATTCTCAATTTTTGAACGCAGTCGTTGCACATGGACATTTACTAACCGGGTATCAGCTGCGTGCTGATAACCCCAGACCTCACTAAGTAGCGCTTCACGGGTGAAAACTCGACCTGGCTCTTTTGCAAGGGCCGCTAATAAATCAAACTCTAATCTGGTTAAAGCTATCTCTCGCCCACTCTTTAATACTTTGTGTTCCATTTGATCTATAACTAAATCACAAATTCCTAATGTTCCAACCTTTGTTACTCGTCTTAGTCTGGTATTAATTCGGGCAACTAACTCCTGCGGTTTAAAGGGTTTAACCATGTAGTCATCTGCACCAGCTTCCAATCCCAATACAACATCATGGGTATCACCTTTGGCCGTTAACATAACAATTGGAACCATGGATTTTTCTCGAATGATTTTGCAAACTTCGATGCCATCAATTCCAGGCAACATGACATCCAATAAAACTAAATCAGGTGTATTGGTATTGAAGAGATCCATAACCTGATCTCCACGATTTACTAAGTCCACCTCCATGCCGGCACCAGTCAAAACGATGCTGAGCATTTCTGCTAAGTCTTGGTCGTCGTCAACGACCATGACTAATGGCATTTAGGAACCGTGTTCCCAGGAGTTCAAATAAAGCTCTTGCGCTGGAGTTAATACATCTAACGCAGAACCCATGCTCTCAAGTTTCAAACGAGCAACATCCTTATCAATTGAAACTGGAACATTGTGTAGACCAGCTGATAAATCTTTTCCTGCCTTCAGCAACCACTCTGCTGTTAAGGCTTGATCTGAGAAAGACATGTCCATTACCGAGGCTGGATGACCTTCGGCAGCGCCAAGATTTGCAAGTCTGCCCTCTGCAATTAACAAGATTCGACGCCCATCTGCCATCACATACTCATCTGTTTGGTGACGCATCTTTGCATTCTTTTGTTTTGCATTTTTTTCTAACCATGCCACATCAATTTCGATATCAAAATGACCTGAGTTAGCCAATATGGCTCCATCTTTCATCTGCTTGAAGTGTTCATCGCGCAAAACATCACGATTACCAGTGACTGTAATGAATAGATCTCCAATTGCAGCAGCTTGCGTCATTGGCATAACTCTGAATCCTTGCATCAGCGCATCTAAGGCTTTAGTTGGGTCAATCTCAGTAACAATTACTTCAGCGCCTAATCCTTTTGCGCGCTCAGCAACACCTTTACCGCAGTATCCGAATCCAGCGACAACCACAATCTTTCCTGCTACTAAAGTATTTGTGGCACGGAATATCGCATCAAATGTGGATTGGCCGGTTCCATAACGGTTATCAAACATATGCTTGGTGTCAGTGTCATTTACCGCAATCATCGGAAACTTAAGTGCACCATCTTTAGCCATTTGGCTAAGACGGATAACTCCAGTTGTTGTCTCTTCACAACCAGCAAGCACGCCATCAATTAACTCTGTGCGAGTGGTATGTAAAACATTAACTAAATCGCAACCATCATCAAATACTAATTGTGGCTTTATATCTAGTGCAGAATTTAAATGTCCGTAGTAACCATCACGATCAACTGCATTTCTTGCAAAGACTGAGATTCCATATTCATGTACTAAAGCTGCGGCTGTATCATCCTGAGTTGAAAGTGGATTTGAAGCACATAATGCCAAGTCAGCACCACCAGCTTTTAATGCCAACATCAAATTCGCAGTTTCAGTAGTGACATGCATACAAGCAGCAATCCGAACACCAGCAAAAGGCTTCTCTTTAGCAAATCTCTCTTTAATCTGAGCCAGCACCGGCATATTGCGAGCTGCCCATTCGATTCGCTTCTTGCCCTCGGCGGCTAGCTTTGCGTCAGCAATGTCATTTTTAATGGCGGTAGTAGTGCTCATTTGATCTCCTAGTTAATTTGGCTACTTAATCAATACTCTGTATCGGACGGTTAGAGGGCAAAGATACCCTGTCTTAAATGATTTATCACCTTTAAATAAGGTTGAGAACTGTGTCCCTAATCTCTGCCATCTGCTTTTGCGTATCGGCCTCAACATTTAGCCTAAGTAGTGGCTCAGTATTTGATGGCCGCAGATTAAACCACCAATTTTCGGCGGCAACTGTTAAACCATCTAACTCATCG
>Ga0208852_1000543_pt1 | contig 10386 bp, 9 predicted proteins | sample LakMenEpi18Jun09_FD_150711 | JGI IMG/M metagenome (GOLD analysis project Ga0208852, IMG submission 150711) | Freshwater microbial communities from Lake Mendota, WI - 18JUN2009 deep hole epilimnion ns (SPAdes) | ecosystem: Environmental > Aquatic > Freshwater > Lake > Epilimnion/Euphotic zone ...
CGATGGCCTGGTCGCATGGAACTAATTCCGAGCGCACTCGGTGGCGGAGATGAACGCGACCTACTTCTTGATGGCGCGCATAACGAAGATGGTGCTGCAGCGCTATCTGCAGCACTCGGCGATCTCGCCCCACATCTTCGAAGCGCGAACGGCGCGCAGAGCGCACCACTTGTGTTGATCCTTGCCGTGATGGCTGACAAGTCAATTACGGAGTTGAGCGCTGCCCTCGCGACATCGCCAGCACTGCGCGCCGCACACGTGATCTGTACGACCGTTGGCGATGTGCGCTCCCTCGCGCCAGAGCAACTCGCCGCCGCGGTTCGCGGAGCCAAGCTCGGCGCGCAGGTGCAGATCGCGGCAAGCCCGAACGCGGCACTCGTTGCAGCTGCAGAGCACCACGGACCAATCATCGCGGCAGGATCGCTCTACCTTGTTGGTGCGATCCGTGGCGAACTAATGCGCCGCGGCGTGCTTCCAGATGACGGGAGCCGTGATGACGTGGCAGGATCTGCCACATGAGCAAGAGTCCAACGAACCGCGAAGCGATCAGCCACTCATACGCGCCAATCCCAGCGACGACGATTGGGCCACTGCGCGTTGTGTGGGGAAGCCGCACCTATGTCATGGCGGTGGCGAACCTTACCCCTGACAGCTTCTCGGGTGATGGCCTCATGGCGCCGAGTGACTCAGCAAGCGATTTTCTGGATCGCGTGGAGCAGCTTGCACGCGACGCAGTGCGCGACGGCGCCGATTTACTCGACCTTGGTGCTGAGTCAACCCGGCCAGGTCACACAGAGATCTCAGCGGCAGACGAGATCGCCCGACTCGCTCCCGCCATTGAGCGGCTTCGACGCGTGCTGCCCACACTGGCGCTGAGCGCCGACACCCAGAAGGTTGAGGTGGCCGCCGCGGCGCTCGACGCGGGGGCGCACATGCTGAACGACATCTGGGGGACTCGCGTAGGTGATGAGATGTTGCAGCTCGCCGCTCAGCGCGGCGTGCCGATTGTCGTCATGCATAACCGGAGAGAGGTGGCCACTGGCCAGGACGCCGCCAACTTCACCGAAGAGTTCCTAGAGGAGATGTCGGCAGTCGCGGCGCGTGGCCGCGCGCTTGGCATCCCGCCAGAGCAGTTGATCCTCGACCCTGGATTTGGTTTCGGGAAGGGTCCCGCCCAGAACCTGGTCACCCTGCGACTCCTCGGCGCCCTGCGCGATTTGGGCCACCCCGTGCTCCTTGGCACCAGCCGTAAGTCCACGCTCGGTCGCGTCATCGACGGAGCCCCAGCTGATCGCCTTGCGGCCACGGTGGCCACGAGTGCACTCGGCGCGCTGGCCGGAGTCGACATCGTGCGCGTGCACGACGTGCAGGAGAACCGGGACGCGGTGCGCGTCATTGACGCTGCCCTGCGTGCAGTGGGTGACGACCCCGACGACGCCATCGGCCCGAACCCGAACCGTGCTGGTCGCCCTCCACGGCCGAGCCAGCGTGATCGCATCTCCGTGCGCAACGTGCGCTTTGATGCGGCGCATGGCGTCTACCCAGAGGAGCAGCAGAAGCCGCAGCCTTTCTTCGTTGACGTTGAAGTGGACGCCGAACTTGCCCCAGCCGGTCGTGGCGACGCACTCGCCTCTTCAGTCGATTACAGCGAACTCGTGCGCGTCGCAGTTGAGCGCGTCGGGGCTGGAGGTCACGCCGATCTCATTGAGGCGCTTGCAGAGCGCATCGCTGACGCCGCGATGGAGGTTGTTGCCACGAGTGGAGCGACCGTGCACGAGGTGCGCGTTCGTGTACGCAAGCCCGAAGCTGCAGTAGCTGCACCGATTGATTGGGCGGGCGTTGAGGTAGTACGCACGCCGTAAGGCGAGCGACGCACCGCCCTACTCTTTCGGTCGGATCCCCAACTCCACCGCGATCGTGATAGACGACCCGTCGCGAAGCACGGTCAAGGTAATCGTTGCGCCGGGCGAGTACTGCACCAAGAGATCCTGGAGCGGATGAGCCTCATCAATCGCCGTCTCATTCACAGCGGTGATGATGTCGCCACTCTTGAGCCCTGCCGCTTCTGCTGGGCTGCCAGCAATGATTGGCGATGTGGTTCCATCGGCAATGATCCATGCACCGGCGCTGACCGACAGGTCGTTCTCTTTTGCAATGCGCAGATCAAGTGCCGTGTAGCGCACACCGATCCACGGTCGCGAGAGTGGAACTCCAGCGAGTGCCTGCTCAAGGATTGGTCGTGCGATATCAATCGGAATTGCAAATCCAATACCCGCGCCCTCTGTGGAGATTGCGGTGTTGATACCGATGACGGCGCCACTGGAGTCAACAAGTGCGCCACCAGAGTTACCAGGGTTGATAGCGGCATCGGTTTGGATGAGGCCGTTAATTGATCCACTCTCCGTGGTGATGTCGCGCCCAAGCGCAGAGACAATGCCAGCGGTGACGGAGTTGGTGTACACGCCGAGTGGCGATCCGATTGCGATCGCAGTCTGGCCCACCTTGATGCCACCAGAGCGCCCAAGAGTTGCCGTTGGCAGACCAGCTGCATCAATCTTTACGACAGCAAGATCGGTAAGGGTGTCGATGCCGTAGACCGTCCCCGTAAAGTCTCGACCATCCTTAAGGTGTACAACGATTGACGTTTCATCTTCAACAACATGCTTATTTGTCACGATCCATCCGTCAGCTGAGTAGATCACGCCGGAGCCAATCCCATCACCATCAGCCGTCGTGACTTCAAGGGTGACGATTGCCGGAGAGACCCGCTCCGCAACAGCAACGATCGCCGACTGCTCAGAGACGAGCGTCTGCCGAATCTGCGTCGTGATGTCACCACCAGAGAGCCCATCAAGAAGGAGAATTGTTGCTGCAGCGCCGCCACCCGCGCCGAAGAGGAGCGAGAGGGCAAGCATCCCGGCGATCGCGCCACGGCTGAGAGACCCGGTTCCGGCGCGAAGTGAATTGCGTGCCGCCTGCAGTGGGCCACTTTCGCGCGTAATCCACGCAGCGGGTCCGGTGGCCGGCTCCGGCTCAAATCGAAGCGGCGAACGGCGCTTCACTGGACTCTTTGCAACCCTCTTTGGGGCGGCGGGGGTGCGCTTTGCTTTCTCAACCACGCGGTGTCTCCTTTGGAGCCTCGGTGCTCTCAGGTGCCACGCTCAATGAGGCGGGCGTCTCACTCACCGTAGAGGATGGCGGATCAGCACGTAGAACACTGCGAAGGCGGAGTGAAGTTTTCGCAACCTCGCCGAGGAGGGCCGCGGCACGCCGACCGAAGCTCACGAGCGTGGCTGGCCCTGTCTGGGCCGGGGCGGCCTCAGGGAGCTCGTCGCCCACCGCCTCGGGGTCGGCGGGGAAGGTGAGGGCGAAGCTCGTCCCCTCGCCTGGGAGGCTCTCCACCACGATCCGACCCGCATGCATATCCACGATCGACTTCACGATCGCCAGGCCGAGGCCAGAGCCGGTGGCTCGGGCCGCTCGGTTTGCTGCCGCCAAACCCTCGGTACCGCGGTAGAAGCGATCAAAGATGCGGGGCAGTTCGTCCGAAGAGATGCCGACCCCCGTATCGCGGACGGTCACTGTCGCAGCTCCGGTTGAGAGGAGTTGCACCGAGACAAGGACGCTGCCACCCCGTGCGGTGAACTTGAGCGCGTTGGCGACAAGGTTGGCCACAGCCTGCCCAACGAGCGCAGCGTCATGGCGAACCAGCACTTTACGTGTCGGCATGCGCTCATCTACTGCGACACCGGCACGGCGTGCGCCTGCCGCCGCCTGCTCAACAGCCAACTGCACACTGGCACGCATGTCAGCAACAACAAACACTGGTCGCGCGATCCCCGCATCAAATCGCGAAAGCTCAAGAATGTTTGACGTCAGCGAGTCCATCCGCTCGAGCTGCCGACCAGCTTCAATGAAGAGCTTCTTTCGCGTCGCCTCATCGGTCCCAGGATCTTGCAGCAAGTCAACGAACGCGCGCAGCGCAGCGAGCGGCGTGCGGAGCTCGTGCGAAACATCGGCAAGATGCTCCTGCCCACGATCTCGCTCGCGACGGAGCGCCTGCATTGAACCCTGAAGGCGGTCGGCCATGAGATTGAACTGATCAAGCAGCGCCACCATCTCGTCGTTTGCGGCCACCTCAATCCCTGTTGGCACACGCGCAGAGAGATCACCGTCGCTAATTGCTGTCGCCGTTTCTGAGAGGAGCTGTACCGGCTTCGCAAATCTTGCTGCAGCGATTGTTGAGACGATGATGCTGACGATCATTGCGAGAATCCCAACAAAGGTGATTGTGCCAGTGACCCCCGCTAGGCGCGATGCGCGCGTTGTCAGTGGCGAGATCAGCGTGACCTCAATGCTGATAGACGAAGGTGCGCCGCCAATGATGACGACGCTCGGTTCTAGCTGAATTGAGTCACGTGCCTCCCCAGCCTCAAGCACCGCCCCGTCGGAGCTAATCAGAAACTCGGATTCAGCCGCAGGAGAGAAGAACTCTTTATCTGGATTCCATGTGCCAAATCGAACGCGGACATCTGCACGAGCGATGTCGAGCGCGAGCTGCTGCAACTCTGGATCCTGCAACAAGAATCGCTCACGCACCTCCGCGTTGAGCTCGCCGTTGCTATCAAGAATGTCCTTGGTTCCTGCGACGCTTTGCGCAAGGCTGCGAACGGCGCTCGACACGGCGGCTGTTCGAGCCGTCTGCGCCGCACGCTCCTGCGTTTCAAACTCTTGCGAAACGCGATCAACAACAAGGTAGCCAGAGAGCGCGAGAGAGATCGCCACAATGCCAATGAAGGCGATAGTGAGACGAGCGCGCAGCCCTCGGGGTGGTACGCCGTACAGGGAGTCGGTAAGCGGGCTCAGGCGCCGCTCCGTTCACCACGATCACTGCGGTCAGAGAAGCTGTACCCCACACCACGAACGGTCAACACGAAGCGTGGCTTGTTTGGATCTGGCTCAACCTTGTCGCGCAAGTGGCTGACATGCACATTGATCGTCTTCTCGTCACCCGCAATCGCTGCGTCGTAATCGCGCACACGTTCAAGAAGGTCGCGACGGCCAAAGACGCGCCCCGGCTTCTCAGCAAGGATGCGCAGAATTTCGAACTCGGTTGGGGTGAGGGTGATGCGCGCACCGCCGCGGGTGACCTTGCGGCGCTCAAGGTCGATCACCAGATCTTCAGCCCGAATAACACGCCCGCCCATCGCGTCGGCGAGGTCGCCGTAGGCGCGGCGCAGATGCGACTTCACTCGGGTCAGCAGCTCGCGAACGCGGAAGGGCTTCGTCATGTAGTCGTCGGCGCCAAGCTCGAGGCCGAGGATCGTGTCGACCTCCTCATCGCGGGCGGTGAGGATGATGACGGGTGCCTTGGAGCCGCCAGCGCGCAGGCGGCGGAGGAGCTCGAAGCCGTCGATCCCAGGGAGGCGTACGTCGAGGATCAGGAGGTCGGGGGCCTGCTTCATGCCGATCTCGAGGCCCTTGTCGCCGGTCGCAGCCATGAGCGGCAGGTAGCCCTCGCCCTTCAGCGCCACCTCAAGGGCGAGCGCGACGGCTGGATCGTCTTCAACAACAAGGATCGTGGCTGCCATGCTCCGATGCTACACCCCTGACGGGGCTATCCTTCGCCTCGTATGAGCACGCCAAGCGCCCCCCAGGTGATGAACGGCCATCTAACGCCCGCTGCCACCCTCGCGGTGAAGGAGCGCGGCAAGGCCCTACTCAGCCGACCCACCCTGAATAAGGACACCGCCTTTAGTCGTGAGGAGCGCCGCCTCCTCGGCCTCGACGGGCTCCTCCCTGCGTCAATCCTGACCCTCGAGGAGCAGGTCGCCGTAGAGCTGGTCAAGATTCGGCGGAAGCAGGACCCACTCGAGCGCTACATCGGCCTCGCCGCGCTGCAAGATCGCAACGAGACCCTCTTCTATCGCCTCCTTGTTGAGAACGTTGAAGAGTTCCTGCCGATCGTCTACACGCCAACCGTCGGCGAGGCGTGCAAGCGCTGGAGCCAAATCTGGCGCCGCGCGCGCGGCGCATGGATCACCCCCGAGGACACGTCGCGAATTCCTGAACTGTTGCGCAATGCATCTAGCGGCGCCGAGATTCGTTTGATCGTTGTCACCGACAACGAGCGCATTCTCGGACTCGGCGATCTCGGTGTTGGCGGCATGGGCATTCCCATCGGTAAGCTCTCGCTCTACACCGCCGCCGCAGGCATTCAACCTTCGTGGGCACTTCCAGTCTCGCTCGATGTTGGCACCGACAACAGCGAACTGATCGCTGACCCGAATTATCTTGGACGCCGAACACCGCGACTCCGCGGCGCCGAGTACGACGCATTTGTTGAGAGCTTTGTGCACGGCGTACAGGCGGCGTTCCCTGGCTGTGTCATTCAGTGGGAAGACTTCAAGCAGCAGAACGCGATTCGCATTCTTGAGCGCTACCGCAACAGCGTCCCTTCATTCAATGATGACATTCAGGGGACGGGCGCGGTTGCGCTTGCCGGCATCATCGCGGCGATCGTTGCGGGTGGCGGATCGGGTACGGGCAAGATTGAAGATCAACGAGTTCTCTTCTACGGCGCTGGTGCAGCAACGCTCGGCATTGCGCGACTCTTGCGCTTTACGCTGGCTGCTGCCGGCCTGCAGGGAGCAGCACTCGACACCGCGATCATCGCCCTCGACTCGAAGGGCGTCGTACACGAAGGGCGCGCCGAGTTGGGCGATGGCAAGAGCGAGCTCGCACTTTCAGCCGCCGCCGTTTCGGCTCTCGGCGCCGCCGACCTGTTGGGCGCCGATCTTGCTGATGTGATTGCACAGGTAAAGCCAACGATCTTGATCGGCACGAGCGGCCAAGCCGGCGCATTCACTGAGCCTGCGATTCGCGCGATGGCGGCGTCCGCAGCTGCGCCACTGATCTGGCCACTCTCAAATCCAACCTCGTGCGCTGAAGCAACGCCGAGCGACATCTTCGCCTGGAGCGACGGTCGCGCTGTGGTTGCAACAGGCTCACCATTTGATCCAGTGATGGTTGGTGGCACATCGCGAACGATTAGCCAGGCGAACAATGTCTACATCTTCCCGGGGGTTGGCCTTGCGGCGATCGCCGGGCGACTGAAGTCGATCCCAGATGAAGCGTTCACCGTTGCGGCGAAGACACTCGCCGCGCTGACGGCGAAGAGTGCCCCTCCAGGAGGCGCGCTCTATCCGCCGCTTGCGGACCTGCGCTCCATTAGTCGCGCCATCGCCATTGCCGTTATTGAGGCAGGTGCAGCGGCGGGCTGGGCCTCAGCCGCCGATGGGGCGCGTGCCGCTGATCTCGTCGACGGGGCAATGTGGAGCCCAAACTACCGCGCCTACGTTCCCGCCTAAACTACAAAGAGCGAAAGGAGGAGTCATGCGAATCGGCGTCTTGCGCGAAACAGCCTCAGGCGAGCGACGCGTTGCCCTCGTGCCTGATGCCGTAGCCAAGCTGGTGGCGGCTGGCCACCAGATCGTTGTGCAGCGTGGTGCTGGTGAGGCGGCCGGGTTCCTTGATGCTGCGTACGAGAAGGCTGGCGCAACCCTCGCCGCCGATGCCGCCGCCCTCTGTGGTGGCAACCCCGAGATCGTCGTGAAGGTGCGCAAGCCGAGCAGTGCCGAGGCGGCACTCCTTCCGAAGGGCTCGACCCTTGTTGCCCTCTTGACCCCTGGCTCCAATGACGACCTTCTGCCAGCGCTCAAAGAGCGCGGCCTCACCGCTCTCGCCCTCGAGCTGGTGCCACGCATTAGCCGCGCACAGTCGATGGACGTGCTCTCCTCACAGAGCGGCGTCGCCGGATACAAGGCGGTGCTGGTTGGCGCGAGTGCGCTCGACAAGTTCTTGCCGATGTTGACCACTGCCGCCGGAAGCATCGCCCCAGCGAAGGCCTTTGTGCTTGGTGCTGGCGTTGCTGGCCTCCAGGCCATTGCCACAGCGCGCCGCCTCGGCGCGGTGGTGAGCGCCTTCGACGTTCGATCAGCCGCCGGTGAGCAGGTGCGCTCGCTCGGCGCACAGTTCGTCGAGCCTGCAGCGAAGGCTGAGGGGACGGGCGGCTACGCCCGCGCACAGACCGAGGACGAGGCGGCCCAGAACGCCGCGATCATCGCCGACCACATCAAGAGCCAAGACCTGGTGCTGACGACGGCACTGATCCCTGGGCGCAAGGCGCCAGTTCTTGTGACTGATGCGATGCTTGCCAGCATGCGACCAGGATCTGTTGTGCTCGACCTCGCCGCCGAATCGGGCGGCAACGTTGAGGGTTCCGTTCCGGGCGAAACAGTGGTGCGCCACGGCGTACAGCTGATTGGCGTCGCCAACATTGCCGCGTCGGTTCCACTCCACGCCAGCCAAATGTTCTCTACTAATGTGCGCACCCTCTTGACACACCTGAGTGGCGAGAACGGCGCGCTGAATGTGAACGCCGCCGACGAGATCACCGGGCCAATGCTCGTGGTGCATAACGGCGCTGTGCCGGTGAAGGCATCATGACCGCGCTGTTGACCGCACTTGGTGCCGCCGCCGCCATTATCGCGGCGACGTCCGGAGGAGCCCCGACCGCAGCAGCAGCGTCAACGACGCTGATCGATGCGCAGATCGTGGAGGTCTACGTCTTCCTACTCGCCGCGTTTACCGGCTTCCAGATCATCACCAAGGTGCCGCCGCTCCTGCATACGCCGCTCATGGCGGCCACGAATGCGATCTCGGCGATCAGCCTCGTTGCCAGCATCGTGATCGCCGGCGCTGAGCGACCGCTCTACATCAACATCATGGGCATGGTTGCGGTGGCCGCCGCAACGATCAACGTGGTCGGCGGATTCGTCATCACCGATCGCATGCTGAAGATGTTCAAGAAGACGGAGGCGCCAAAGTGATCGACCAGCAGATTGGCGCCCTCTTCGTACAGATCGCCTACATCGGCGCCTCAGCGGCGTTCATCCTCGGCCTCCGCGGCCTGACGAAGCCTGACACCGCGCGCCGCGGTATGCAGCTCGCAGCGTTCGGCATGTTGCTCGCGATCATCGGCACCCTGTTGAACCACGAGATCGTGAGCTACGAGTTCATCATCATCGGCCTCGTTGTTGGTAGCGCCATCGGCCTGCCGATGGGTCTCCTGGTACCGATGACCGCCATGCCGCAGCGCATCGCCATCAGCCACATGTTCGGCGCCCTCGCGGTGACGCTCGTCGGCATCGCCGAGTTCTTGCACAGCCGAGAGTATGCGGGCGGCCCTGGCGTGATCAAAATGACCGCGATCGGCTTCGAGACGCTCTTCGGCGCCCTCACCATCACGGGCTCCTTCATGGCGTTCGGCAAGCTACAGGGCTTCATCCCCGGTCGGCCGATCACCTTCCCTGGACAGAAGCTGATCAACGCCGCTGTCTTCTTCGGCGCGGTCGGGCTGTATATCGCACTCGTGGCCACCCAGTCGGGTGGATCCGGCGGCGACTCTGGCTTGATCATGTTCGCTGTGATGACGGTGCTTGCCCTCGTGATCGGTGTCACCCTCGTGCTGCCGATCGGTGGCGCTGACATGCCCGTCGTTGTTTCGCTCCTGAACTCGTACGCGGGCCTTGCAGCAAGCGCGACAGGCTTTGCGATCGGCAACAACATCCTCATCGTCGCTGGTGCACTCGACGGCGCCAGTGGATTCATCCTGTCGATCCTCATGTCGAAAGCGATGAACCGCTCGTTTGCCAATGTGCTCTTCGGAGCGTTCGGTGGCGAGAAGGCGGCCGTTTCCGCGAAGAGTGCTGAAGGCCTAACCACACGGAGCGTTTCTGCAGAAGACGCCGCGATGCGCATCGGCTACGCGCGCAACGTCATCATCGTGCCGGGCTACGGCATGGCGGTCGCGCAGGCCCAACACGCCGTGCGAGAGCTTGCTGAGCTGATTGAGAAGCGCGGTGGTCGTGTGCGCTTCGCCATCCATCCAGTTGCTGGGCGCATGCCTGGGCACATGAACGTGCTCCTCGCCGAGGCGAACGTGCCGTACGACCATCTCTTTGACCTTGACGAGATCAACGAAGAGTTCCACACCTGCGACGTCGCCCTCGTGCTCGGCGCAAACGATGTCACCAACCCCGCCGCGAAGAGCGACCCAGGCTCGCCGATCTACGGCATGCCGATCCTCAACGTGCAGGATGCCGAGCAGGTCATTGTGGTGAAGCGCGGCATGGCAACCGGATTCGCCGGCATTGAGAACGAGCTCTTCTATCTCGACAAGACCTCGATGCTCTTCGGTGATGCCAAGAGCGTCCTCTCCCAGGTCGTCACAGAAGTGAAGGGGCTCTAGGCAGAGATGGAGCTCAATCCGCTCGCCCGAGCGGTCAGCACGGTCGCCTTAGCCGCCACCGCCTTCTTCACGCT
>Ga0208852_1000544_pt1 | contig 10379 bp, 8 predicted proteins | sample LakMenEpi18Jun09_FD_150711 | JGI IMG/M metagenome (GOLD analysis project Ga0208852, IMG submission 150711) | Freshwater microbial communities from Lake Mendota, WI - 18JUN2009 deep hole epilimnion ns (SPAdes) | ecosystem: Environmental > Aquatic > Freshwater > Lake > Epilimnion/Euphotic zone ...
ACGAGCCACCAATATTTGGCACGGAAGTTTCTCGAAAAGATGGCTATGTCTTGGCAGTGCAAGGACCACAAGATTCAATTTTTGAACCCTTTACTCCAGATGGCAAAAACATCACCACTCTTTATGATGAGCTTTACAAGAAAAGTTCATATGTAAAGTCCAGTTAAGTGTTCGAATTACTATCGTCAATGACATTGGCGGCGAAACTAGGAGTCGATTATGAGTGAAACAATTCCGGCCAAACCAATTAAATGGCCTGCTGGGAAAACAGCAGCAGCTTCTTTTTCTTTTGACATAGATGCAGAATCTGCAATTCTAAATTTTAAACCTTCTTCTGCAGATCAAATGTCAACAATGTCTCATCAGTCTTATGGACCATTAGTAGGAGTAGCAAGAATTTTAGATATTTTGGAAAGAAATCAAATCAAATCAACTTTTTTTGTTCCAGGTTATTCCGCTAGAAGATATCCATCAGTTATTAAAAATATTGTTGCCGCAGGTCACGAAATTGCACATCACGGCGATATGCACGAACAACCAGCTCATGCCACACCTGAAGAAGAAGTTGGATTTATTGAAAGAGGAATTGAAAGTTTGCAAGAAGTAGCAGGGGTAACTCCAATTGGTTACCGAGCACCTATGTGGGAATTGTCTTGGTACACACCACACTTACTTTCTAAATACGGATTTTTGTATGACTCATCTTTAATGGATTCAGATCATCCTTATGAATTAGCAGTAGGGGATAAATCAATTGTTGAATTACCAATTCAATGGGCACTTGATGATTGGGAACAATATGCATTCTTGCCAGATATAACAGGATCTGGATTAATTGAATCTCCAACAAAGGTAAGAGAAATGTGGCAACTTGAATATGAGGGTTTGAAAAAAGCTGGTGGAATATTTATTTTGACTAATCATCCATTCTTAAGTGGTAGACCAAGTAGAGCCGAATCTCTTGAGACCCTGATGAAACATGTTTTATCATCACCAGATGTGTGGGTAACTTCGCTTGGCGAAATTGCTCAACACGTAAGAAGTTTGAACCTCACCCCCAGAGTTCTCACAAAACCTGATTTAAAAGCCTAAAAAAGCTGACAGAAAACATCACAAAATTCACTTCTTAGGTCTACTCTTTTTGTTAGCCAAACAAAGGGAGGGCTAAGCATGGCAAGTCAACCAAGAGTCATGGAAGTAGAACAACAAGGTATTGACACGATTTCAGATAGAGATAGAACAAGTTCACCAAAAGATTTATTCAGAATTACCTTTGGTGGAGCAAATACCTTCGCAACAATTATTTTAGGTACATTCCCAATTTTATTGGGACTAAGTTTTTGGCAAGCAGTAGCTGCAACTCTTCTGGGAGTTGTAGTGGGTGGATTGATCTTGATGCCAATGTCATTATTTGGACCAGTAACTGGAACAAACAATGCTGTTTCATCAGGTGCTCACTTTGGAGTTAAAGGTCGATTAGTCGGTTCTTTCCTCTCCTTATTAACTGCAATTGCTTTTTATTCAATTTCAGTTTGGGTAAGCGGTGACGCATTACTAGGTGCTATTTCTAGATTTTTTGGAGTAGATACTTCTTCAGCATTATTTAGAGGAATCATTTACGCAATAATCGGAGCTTTAGTAATCATGGTTGTTATTTACGGATATCAATTCATGTTGCTAGTCAACAAGACTGTGGTTTATGCAAACACTGTTTTGATGCTTGCAGGAATTATTGCTTTTGGTTCTTTGTTTAGCGCTGGTTATAACCCAGGCCCAAGTGCTTATGCATTGGGAAGCTTTTGGCCAACATTTATTTTGTCAGCATTAATCGTTATGGGAAATCCAATTTCATTCGGTGCTTTCTTGGGAGACTGGGCCAGATATATTCCGGCTAAGACTTCTAGAAAATCATTAATGGGTTGGGTATTTAGTGCTCAATTAATGACACTGGTTCCATTCCTATTCGGTGTTGCAACAACAACATTGGTAAAAGATCCAGCTGCATACATTGTTGGATTAGTTGAAATTTCTCCAGCTTGGTATGCACTTCCACTTATTGTTATTGCATTTTTGGGTGGATTATCAACAGGAGTTACTTCTCTTTATGGAACAGGTTTAGATTTTTCAAGCGTGTTTCCTAAATTAAGTAGAGTGCAATCATCAATATTTATTGGTTCAATTGCATTCATATTTATTTTGGTAGGTCGTTTATTAACTGACTTACTTGCAAGTATCAACGCATTCATTGGGTTAATTGTTATCTTCACAACCCCATGGATGATCATCATGATGATTGGTTTTTATGTTCGTCGTGGTTGGTACTCACCAGAAGATGTGCAAGTTTTCAATAAAGGTAAAACTGGTGGCATCTATTGGTTCAACGCTGGCTTTAACTGGCGAGCTCTTCTAGCTTGGATTCCTTCTGCAATTTTGGGTCTGATGTTTTGTTACTACCCACCATTGTTGATTGGTCCATGGAGTGGTGCTGTTGGAGGAATTGATATTTCACTTCCAGTATCAATTGTTTCTGCCGCAGTGCTTTATGTGCTGTTTCTATCTATTTGGCCAGAACCAAAGAGTGCCTATGGTCCAAAAGGGTCACGTTTAGTTAGAACTAAGTAGTAAGTAAAGATATACGCATGAGTAACGAACAAGGTGTGCTGCAAACAGCAGCACACCTTGTTTCTCGTTTTGCAGCACATGATTTTGATGGATACTTTTCTTGCTTTGATGAAAAAGCAGTCTTTATATTCCACACCTCACCAAATGTTTTAGTAAGTAAATCTGAATATCAAAAAGAATGGCGCAGCTGGGAAAAAGAATGGGGCTTCAAAGTAAAAGCTTGTTCTTCAACTAATCAAAGAGTTCAACTCTTTGATTCAATAGCAATTTTTTCTCATGATGTAGCAACCACATTGAGTACAAATGATGGTGAAAAATCTTTCAAAGAAAGAGAAACCATCGCATTTCATGAAGTTTCAGGCAAATGGATAGCAGTCCACGAACACTTATCCCCGATGCCAGAATAGATTAATAAACATGACTGCACCAGAAATTAACGATCCGTTACGTAACAACATTAAAGTAAATGGAAATGTTGGACCAGTAAGTGGTGTTGACGTTCCTAGATTTGGTGGTCACACAACTTTTGCAAGATTGCCTCGGATTGAAGATGTTTCAAATTATGATGTAGCAATTTTAGGTGCACCATTTGATGCAGGTGTTTCTTATCGATCTGGTGCAAGATTTGGTCCGTCACATGTTCGTCAAGCTTCTCGTTTATTGCGTCCCTATAACCCAGCACAAGATGTTTCACCTTTTGCCAAACTGCAAGTAGTTGATGCAGGCGATGCAATTATGAATCCATTCAATATTGAAGAAGCATTAATTGGTTTAGAAAAACATGCAACAATTCTTATCGATAAGGGCAAACCACTATTTACTATTGGTGGAGATCACACCATTGCATTGTCACTGTTAAGAAGTTTGCACAAAGTTTATGGACAAATTGCTTTAGTTCATTTTGATGCGCATTTAGATACCTGGGATACCTACATGAATGCGTCATACACACACGGCACGCCATTTAGAAGAGCGTGGGAAGAAAAACTTCTGGCCCCAGAAAAATGTATGCACGTTGGAATTCGTGGACCACTTTATGACAAAGAAGATTTAGCTAGTGATAAGAAATTTGGATTTGGAATTGTTTCATCAATTGATTTCAATAATTTCTCCCTAGAAGAAATCATCAATAAAGTTAAAACTCGAGTTGGTGATGCTCCGGTTTATATTTCAATTGACATTGATGTGCTTGATCCAGGATTTGCTCCAGGAACTGGAACTCCTGAAATGGGTGGACTAACTTCTCGTGAACTATTGGCCGTTGTTCGAGGATTAAAAGACACAAACCTGGTTGGAGCAGATGTGGTCGAAGTTGCCCCTGCTTATGACCACGCTGAAATTACTGGAATTGCAGCATCTCATTTGATCTACGAAATGCTTTCCATAGTTTCCAATAAATAAAAATGACAGATTTAACACAAGGTTATGAACTAATTAGTTCGTTAGATTTAACTTTTGATTCACCTGCTAGAAAGAAACCCCCAATGAAAGATTCTTTTAGATTAGCCATTGTGCAAGATGCTTGGCACGGATCAGTTGAGAATCAAAAAGATGCTTTGTTTGAATGTGTTGAAATACTTAACCCGTTGAAGCCAGACTTAGTTGTTTTTCAAGAATTAACTCTTAATCCATATGCGTGTACCATTCCTCGAACTGAAAACACAAATTGGGAGCCAGAGGATTTAATAAGTGGTGAAACTTTTAATTTTGGCAAAGATATAGCGCAAAACTTAGGAACAAATGTTGTGATGTCTCTTTATGAAAAGCCTGATGAATCAGATCCGCAAGATGCTATTGGATTTAATTCAGCCATTACAATTTCAAGTTCAGGTGATTTATTGATGCGTACCAGAAAAACTCATCTTCCAGTTACTGCTGGTTATTACGAAGATACTTACTTTTCACATGGTGAAGATGGAACTCCTATAGCTAAAATCAAAGATTTAAATTTAGGAACACCAACTTGTTGGGATCAATGGTTTCCTGAACTTGCTCGAAGTTATGCCTTAAGTGGAGCAGACTTGTTAACTTATCCAACTGCTATCGGTTCAGAACCAGATCATCCTAATTTTGATACCAAAGATATTTGGCAGACTACAATGCGTGCCCACGGTATAGCAAATGGTTTATTTGTGGCGGCCCCAAATCGAGTAGGTGTTGAAAACGGAATTAAGTTTTATGGCTCCTCTTTTATTTCTGATCCATACGGAAGAGTACTTGTTCAGGCAGACTCTGAGGAAAGAAGTATTTTAATTTCAGATTTAGATTTGGACCAAAGACGCGATTGGTTAGAATTATTTCCTTTTTTTGAAACCAGAAGACCAGAATTCTATAGCGTTTTAACTAATGAATTAAGGAATGTCTAAAACTAATTTTGCCGCTTCATTTATTTCTTGTTCCTGTACAAGGTTAACTCGGTGACTTGGATAGGTGTCGACAATGCCAGCGAATGGATCGTCAAGAACATATTTACCACACATTTCTTGTATAACTGCCTGACCACAAAAAGGTGAATAAATTGCGCTATACCCACCTTCATGAGTCATCAAGATTTTTCCTTCACAAAATTCATCAGCAACTTCCATCAATTTTTTAGTTAATTTGGCATAACCATTTGCGGTTAATAACATTCTTCCCAAAGGATCGTAAACACAAGAATCAAAACCAGAAGCTACAAAAATCATCTCAGGTTTGAATTTGCGTATGGCTGGAAGAACTACATCGTCAAATACTTTTTCATAACCATTATTACCAACGCCAGCTTGAAGTGGAATATTTAACGAAGTACCAAAACCTGCCTTTTCTCCTTGTTCACTTCTCATACCTGAATTTAGAGGGTAAAGACCATCTTGGTGAATTGAAATTGTTAAAACTGATGGATCGGAATAAAAAATATCTTGCGTTCCATTTCCGTGATGAACATCCCAGTCCACCACTGCAATCTTTTTAATTCCGTGTATTTCTTGAGCATGTTTAATGCCTAAAGCTCCATTTGCAAATAAGCAATAACCCATTCCAAAATCAGCTAAAGCATGGTGACCTGGTGGTCTTACCAAGGCATAACCGTTTTTTATTTTTTTTGTGCAAATTGCATCAACCATATTTAAAATTCCACCAATACCTAAAGTGGCAATTTCATAACCACCTTTACCAAAAGGCGTTGTTAAATCACCAGCGTCTCCACCCATACGCGAATCTGATTGAGTCTTTATAAAATCAATATGTCTTTGTGTGTGAACCCTGAGTAATTCTTTTTCTGTAGCGTGCCTTGGTTCAATTCTTTCTAAATGATTAATTAGGCCTGAAACAACAATTAGTTCGTGAATTCTTCGCTTTGTATCACTATGTTCAAAGTTTGAGTATGGTTGTAAACCTTTTTTAGGGTCCGCAGATATTTCTCCAGCGAATGTTCCTGTGTCGTGCCAACCAAATAATTCGTGGTAAAGATATCCCGTAGCCATGGGATAATTTAACTACACTTAAATCAATTTAACAACAGAAATTTTACTTTTAATGACAGCTTGGCTTTGAAGGTGCCACATCAATGCCTGGGCTTCTGGCAAAGAAACCGCTAGGTTTCAAATGAAAACCAGTTCTTTCAACTGGCATTACAGGCCAGTCTTCAGTTCTAGGAATATGGTTTGTGCCAAATACATACCAAAGGACAACATCTTCATTCTCAATATTTCTATTTGCTTTGGTCCATTCAGGTAAACCCGCACCACCTGGATGTTGAAATGGATAATCACCAGCAGGGTATTTCTCTGACTCATTATTTTTAGTTACCCATAGGTGCTTATACATAAATGCTGCTTTTTTACCAATTGTTGATTCAGGCAAAGCTAAAGGAAAAGTTGTATGACCCGGAATCAATTTATATCCAACTGGATGATCCATATGGTTTTTTACTTCTTGATTAACTACTTTCCAATATCTTCCACTAAATGGGTCAATTACTCTTTGAGATTCTTTTTCATTGGAAAATAAAGTCTCTCTTGTTTCGTATGCTCCTCCATAAGGATTTTTGTCACCTTGAGGATGTGCAAACGACTCAACTTCGAGCACACTATTTTTTTCTCCATCAATATCTAAATCAAGTCGAGCACACAAAATATGTTGATGATACGGAGCCCATAATCCTGGCTCTAGCTCTGTTGCTGAAGGGTGATCTTTTCCTACGGCATCGGCAACTGTTAAAACAATTCCGGTTAATTTAGCTTCAAATTCAATTGTTCCATCTTGGTAGAAATACCAGAAATAACCATATTCATAGTTATTAACAGTAACGATTGAAGAGACTACAAATCTTCTTCCTCGTCTTACTTCGGTATGACCGTCAGCATCAACGTGTTTCCACAAAATTCCGTTATCTTCTTCATGCATACAGATGGCATTTGGAATTTCTCTTACAGTTCCATCTGGTGTTGTGACAGCTGCATCCAAATAAACTATTTCACCTAAACAATCGCAACCTAGTGTCAATGAATTTGTGTAATTTCCTAAACCAAATTCCCCAGTGTCAAAAGCATTTTTTCGATAAGCACCTTGGCTTGGATCTCCGTAAGGAATAACTAATTCTGCAATTGATAAGCGGTGAGCAATTTTGCGCTCTTTATCCTGATCTTTGAATTTAACGTCATGAATTACAAGGCCTTCTCTTTGACAAAACCCAACTCTTAAATTCCATCGTTCCCAGTTAACTTTCCAACCTTCAACACTAAATGAAGGACCTTGCGATTGAATAATGTCTAAATCTTTTAATTTAATATTTGCTCCAGTTTGACTTTCTCTATACGGTCCTGGAGTTTGAGGAATAGGAATAATTTCAGTATTTTCAACAGAAACAACTTCACCTGAATCTAAATCGACAATTGCATGTAAACCATTAATGGGATGTGCATATAGGTTTGCAAATTCAGTGGGACGATGCCACATTGGCGTCCATATAAGTCTTCGACCATCATCTAGATCTTTTGGAATTTGGGCACCAATTGGCCAGGTTTCCATGTGTACTTGATTTACATCAACTACTCCACGATCCTTTAATGCTGCAATAATTCTTGTATCTGCTTTGGCCGCTTTGATTGCTTTTTCTGATTCAGTACTCAAAATTGGCGCCTTTGCACCAGGTATTTCTGTAAAACTTATTTCTTTTCCGCCAACCGTTATCACAGCTTCAATTACTGTTGAAGTCGCGCTATTCCAAATTGTTACTTTTGCAGCACGCTCAATTGAATCAGAATTTTTCCAATTATTAATTTTTTCCTTACTAGGCTCATGAAGCTGAACCATCGCAAATAGATGCTTGTGATCAAGTTTCCAAACATTGCGAGCATGTTGCACTACTTCTTTTAATTCTTGAGCGCTGAGTGGATCCAGGGGATGGGCATCAACCTTGGTTTGCTGCATGAACCCCCCTGGTTAGTTTTTAAGTATAGGACTTGAGATACATGAGGGGAAATCGCTGCCTTCCTCACAAACGGGAGTTTTCGGCTGAAATTTTTTTGAGATTTTAGTCTCAATTATGTGAGTTTTAGGTCTACTATTTTCTCAGCAGTTGCAATCTTTACTGCTGTTGATCTGGAAGGAGATCGGCATATGGCGACAAGTAAAACAGGAAATCCAGTCAGTGTTGAGAAACGCTCAGTTGATTGGGTTCCGCACAAAGAGCGTCACGGTAAGGCACGAGATTTAGGAAATGTTTGGTTTGTTGGAAATGTGAACTTGGTTGCTATGGCAACTGGAGTTGTAGCACTTTCAATTGGAGCCAATTTAATTTGGACTTTGATCGCCATTGTTTTAGGTTCCTTGTTCGGAACATTCTTCATGGCTTTTCACTCAGCCCAAGGACCACAGCTTGGACTTCCACAATTGGTTCAATCAAGAGCACAATTTGGATATCTGGGAGCAGCAGTAACAGTTTGGATTTTCGCGCTTGTGAATTATTGGGCTTATAACACAGCAGACGCTATTTTATCTGGTAGTGCTATTAATGCTTTGATTCCAAGTATTCCGTCAAATGTCGGATTCATTATTGCAGCAGTTATTGCGTCTGTAGTTGCAATTTATGGTTACGACCAAATCCACGCTGTCAATAGAGTTTTGTTATGGCCATCTGTAATAGTTTTGGTTTTTCTAACCTTAGGTGTGTTTGCGCGCGGTTCGTTCCCCGCTGGCGCATTTGACATCGGTAATTTTCAACTCGCACCGTTTATGACGGTGTTTGTGATCATTGCAGGATTTCAATTGGGTTGGTCACCATATGTTTCAGATTACTCAAGATATTTACCGGGTGATGTTGGAGTTTCTTCCACATTTAAATGGACATATCTTCCAAGTGCACTAAGTGGAGTTTGGGTTTTTGGGCTGGGTGCACTGTCATCGTCTCCAGACGGAACGCTAAGTCCAATAGCTGCATTTAAAACAGTTGGTGATTCTATATTCAACGGATTAGGTTTCGTTGCTGTATTTGTTTTACTAATTGGCTTATTAGCGGTTATGTCGATAAACGCATACGGTGGATCCTTGGCATTAATTTCTATGTTGGATTCATTTAAACCAGTTAACCCAACCAAAAAACTGCGAATGATTGCAGTTATTTTCATGGGCGTAACAGTTTGGTTTACAGCTGCTGTTGTGGGCGAGGAAAGTTTTAACGCCTTCTATGGCACCGCACTTGTGTTCTTGGCATATTTGTTTACTCCATGGACAGCCATTAACCTCGTTGATTATTTCTTTGTGCGTAAAGGTTCTTACGTAATTTCAGAAATATTCAAGAGCAATGGAATATATGGCCGTTGGGGTTGGAGAGGAAATCTTGCCTATTTGATTGGGATCTTGTCAATGGTTCCATTCTTTGTCACCGGACCATTTGTGGGACCAATTGCTCAAAGTTTGGGTAGTGTTGATTACTCAATCTTTATTGGTTTACCAGTTTCAGCAATTGCATATCTAATTCTTGCAAAAGGAATAGATTTGAAAAAAGAACGCTCACTTGCATCTGCTGAAGGTAACTTGACCACCAATCATTAAATCAATTTGGTCAAAGTAGCCGTCGCGCAGGCACATCTTGAAATTGGAGATGTGCCTGCAAACATTTCTGAAACTTTAAGATTAATCGATTTAGCAGCTAAGCAAAACGCGCAAATAGTTGTTTTACCAGAGCTTGCTAACTCTGGTTATGTTTACAAAAACAAGCAAGAACTAATTGATGCCCTTGCTGATATAGATGTATTAAAAATATGGAAAGATAAATCAAAAGAATTAAATAACATAACTGTTGCTGGGTTTGCAGAAGTTCAAGGTGAGAAAGTTTATAACAGATCAGTAATAATTGAAAATGGAAAAATTTTAGATATCTATACAAAAGTTCATTTATTTAACGATGAAAAAGAAATTTTTACACCAGGGGACAGTCCTCCCAAAGTAATTCAAACATCAATCGGAAAAATTGCCTCAATGATTTGTTACGATTTAGAATTTCCAGAACTTGTAAGACTCGTTGCTGAAAATGGCGTTGAACTTCTTTGCGTTCCAACCAATTGGCCAGAGGGAAGCTTTAACCGATCAATTAATGAACCAAGACCAATGGAATTAATAAAGGCAATGTCTGCAGCTGCCACGAATCGAATCTGGATCGCTCTTTGTGATAGATGTGGAGAGGAAAGAAATATTTCTTGGTTAGAAGCATCCAGTGTGATTGATCCAGATGGCTGGCCTATTGCTCAAGTTGGAACAGGCGCTGGGATAGTGGTCAC
>Ga0208852_1000546_pt1 | contig 10357 bp, 10 predicted proteins | sample LakMenEpi18Jun09_FD_150711 | JGI IMG/M metagenome (GOLD analysis project Ga0208852, IMG submission 150711) | Freshwater microbial communities from Lake Mendota, WI - 18JUN2009 deep hole epilimnion ns (SPAdes) | ecosystem: Environmental > Aquatic > Freshwater > Lake > Epilimnion/Euphotic zone ...
TTTAGGCCGTCGCTAGTAGCCATCTCTGCAGCCCTCTTGCCTCTATGTTTTGTCAGCCCCCTATCTACAGCCCTCTCTGTCTTTGTTCTCTTATCTTTGGTGATGTCTCTATTTTTAAATAAAAGACACCTAAGATCCTCGTCGGTTAATACTGAGTCATATGAGGTAGTTTTTGATAACAGACACAGCGAAAAACCTTTAGTGTCTGTGGTTTTACCATCTTACAACCCAGGACCCAGGTTTCAAACAACGGTAGCAGAGACACATTTAGTCTTAGACGGTTTCTCAAAAGACTCTGAGATAATAGTCATAGACGACGGTTCCACAGACAGCTCGTGTGTACTAGTGCCGTCACCCGGCGTGTTATTCATCCGTAAAAGAAACGGCGGCAAAGGGTCTGCGCTCTCGCTCGGCTTCTCCCTAGCCTCTGGCGACCTTATAGGTTTTATAGACGCCGATGGCGACGTGCCGCCAGATTCTCTACAACCGCTAATAGAGAATTTACTAAAAGACAAGTCTCTCGTTGCAGCTGTATCATCTAAGCGTCACCCAGAGTCTATCGCACCTAGCCAGTCTCTCTCTCGTCGCGTTTTCTCTCTTGGTTTTAGAACTCTCATGAGAGTTCTAACCCCAACCGGGGTGTCTGATTCTCAAGTAGGCTGTAAAGTGTTTCGCGGTTCTAGTCTAAAATCCATACTCCCAAGTGTGCGTCAGTCATCATTTCTAGTAGACGTAGAGATACTTGTTCTTTTAAGGCCACTAGGACCAGTTATCTCAGCACCCGTCGCTCTCAGAGAGCGTCTGTCATCTACGGTTCGTCTCAAGCACATTATAGGAATGTTTGCAGGCCTTCTTTCGTTATCTACTTTGAGCACTCACTCATCTTAGACAACACTCTACTCTGTGATATCTTGGTTTGCACTTCGTAAAACTCAGCACCTTTTAAGTCGCCTTTAGACAAAAGATTAAGCGTTCTCTCCAGCGCTCTAAAGTCCTCTGCCAGCTCTCCATCTGTCAGTTCTGACATCTCTCTTGCAAACTCCGCTCTAGCTTGGTAGCTTTTTTCAGGCTGACGCTCCCATCTCTCGCAGGCTTCTTGCAGTGTGTGTCCTTTACACCCTGACACCACCAACAAAGACGCTGCAAGTAACAAAAATAGAGCCTTTCTCACATCTCTCATCGTTCCTCAAGCACCTGTTTCTTCAGGGTTTGCGCTATGTAAGACGCTCGATGCTTCAATCCTCTACTCGAGAGATGCACCTTGTCGCCAGTGTAGCTACCTGGGTCTTTTGCCCATTTAGTCGCTCCCCACTCGATCATCTGGCAAGCCGAGTCACTCTGACACCACGCTCGAGCTTCGTTGTTCCACGCCTCGACACGTCCTCTGCTTTTAGGCCCCGTGAGTTTAGCGACAGTGACTAAATGTATAGGGATGTCACCTGCAGCAGCACGCGCGGCGTTAAGTCGTTGCTTTACCTCAAAAGCCGGGTATAGGGCTGCGTCGTTTGTCCCTAGCGCTAAAATGAGACGGTCTCCCAACAGCCCTTCTCTGCGCCATAGACGAATCTGCAAGATACCTTCCGGTTTGCATCCTTCATGAATCTTGCTCTCGTAGATGCCAAGAACTCCGTTTACTCGGCACTGGTAACCATCCCTGACAGCCCTGCTTCCAACGCCGCTTACTGCAGACTCAAACCCGGCTTTATCTAGTGCGTTAGTGTAAGTCTCTTGGCTCTGCTTTACAAGAGAGTCCCCAATTAAAGAGACGCGTTGAATCTCAACAGCACTCGCGTTAGGTCCTATAACTAAAGAGCCAGACGCCACAAGAACGATACACATAAACTTGATTGTTTTAATCACCAAGAGAGTGTGCCATCACTTTGCGTCATTACACACCTGACAAGAGCGATTTTAGAGACCTTGCTGCCAGTTATGGCTATATTAACGCTACCTACCAAACAACTATCTGTCGCTGTACTAGACTGGACACTAAACCGCACTCTCATGCCAGCAAGGGTAGTTACTCTCTCTATAGACATAACAGGTTCTTGTGCTAAGATACACCCCTGACAGAGGTGTTTGTCTAGATTAAGACACTCGCCAGGTTGCGTCGTACCGCCTCGCTACGCTCATCAGACTATGCTCTACAGACTCAAGGTCACTTCTGCGCGTAACTGACATGTATCTCCAGACGACACCTTTTTTGCCTCTACCCTCGACAGGACCTCTCCATTTTATAACGCTTGTATCAACTCGAGGTTTTCTGTCTGAGAATATCTCAAGAACTACTCTGGCTCTATCGCCAACAGATTCTCTATGTTCTTTGACAACAAATCTACAGCAGCCACCCCATGTTCTCACCTCGCACAGCTTATCTCGGTGTTTCTCAGGCGATAGCATGATAATACGTCCTCCGCTCTTCACTTTAGCCGCCACCGAACTCAGAGATTCGGCTGTCTCCATGTAGGGACTAAAACTGGCTCTAACGAAACTAACGTGAGCATCTCTGACGACAACTACGTCGTATGTGTCTTTACTTGACAGAAAATCAGCTCTTTTTTTTATAGCGACAGCAGGACGCAGCGCTTTTCGAACGTCATCAACCGCAAACCCCACAGTCTTTCTCAAGACCCCACCACATCTACTGCAGCAATCTAATGTCATGACGCTATTGCACTGCACGCAAAGCTCTCGAAGTTCGTCGTCAGCAATAACACACACACTACGTCCGCGCTTAGTCTCTAGAGCTAGACTGGATTGTAAACCTGGAGGTATCACACCTCTTGTTTTTGACACAAACTCCAAAGACGGTGTCTTGAAACCTTTTGTGGTCTTTAGCACCAGACCGCGTAACACTCTAGCAGGCGCACATCTACCTACAGCGACAAACCTAAGACCGAATTCCTCAGATCGCATTTTTGCCAACTCCGCAGTGTTTAAATGCGGTCTGTGTTGCTCTATGTAAGAAGAAGCGCTTGGTCTTAGAACAACCAAACTCTGTACGTTCCTTCCTACATAAAGAGCGCATCCTCTAGTACCAACACCAACAGACGCCGTCCCTGAAGAGAACATTTCGTAAGCACCATCTCTGTCTGGTGCATCTAGCATCACGGAACCTTTAATCAAAGAAGCTACTTTGCGCGCATCTCGTTTTGTCGGGCAGATGACTAAAACCTGTCCACTCTCTACTAAAGACGTCGCTAAGTCCGCTGTTGTTTGATGTTCACTATCGTCAGATTCTGGGTAAAACAGTGTGTCTCTAGTTATGTTCTCAAAATACCCGATCTCTAATGAGTCTAGCAAGTCTAACGTATCGTTGCAACTCGCAGCATCAGATATAACTCGTGGCGCTACTCTCTCTAGCGCCTTATTACCGGTAAGCAGCATGTCTAGTCCTATAGCTTTAAGAGATTTCATATCTTGGTCTCCTAAGCTCACAGGATGTACTCGTATTATATCTTTAAGACCATCACCAGTGTAGCTGCCCTCTGACAGTACAACACCAGTTCTTCGCTGCTTACCAAACGGGACTGTCACCAAGTCGCCCCTCTTTGCAGACAAACCATCAAAGTTGGCGTAAGTTAATACCATCTCTGTTTTGCCACCAAAAACGAGAACGTCAAGCGTGTTTGCCGTCTCATTCTCTGCCATGTCTAAAGAGTGACGGTTTAGGCTTTACCCGCACATCTCTCTTATGACAACGGGAGCGAAAACAGCTCTAAAAACACAAAGATGCTCACCGTTTTGGGGAGATACCTAACACGAGCCCGAATCTTCAGCCGTCGTCTTGCAGCACAAAGAGACAGCCACAATCATATCTAACTCACAAGTGACGCTCACTTTAAATTCAAGGTCTTCTACAGCACACCAAGTAACACTCGGCATCCCAGAGCCTCCACGAGACACTGACACATCCCTGAAAGATACTGCCCCACCGCTTGATTTTATGCAAGCTTCTTTAATGGCAAACATTCGAGCAAACTCTCTCGGGCTTCTGGCAATCTCCTCACCTTGGCCAAGCACTCTTTGATACATGCCAGGGTTTCTCTCCAGCTTCTCTCTGCATCGACTCACAGACACAGCGTCAATACCAATACAGACTTTGTCGCTTTTTCTCACTTAAATCTGCCTTCCTTCTTGAGAGCTTCACAAGCAGATTCAATAACAGATCTAATAGTGAAGGTCCTGGCAAATGTGTCGCTGTCAGCCAGAGATTCAAAGGCTGTCTCTAGTAGTACAACCATGTCAAATCCGTCAAGGCTGTCTAAACCGATATCCTCAAAAAGATGCAAGTGTTCTCCATCTGAGGGCTCCCACGCGAAACCTAGAGAATCAATAGCGTCCGCTACGCTCTGTACTACCTCTTGTCTGGTGAATTCTCGCACTCTATCTAAAGTACCTAAGTAACGCCAGTTGTCTATTTTCTCAGGTCGTTTCTCTCAACACCTAAAAGAGACAGCAAGTCTGAAGCGAACATCTCAGATCCAGCTCGTGTCAGGTGATACCCGTCGCTCTCACGAACCCTTATCTTCTGACCGTCAAGACCTGTCACAAAGGCTGGAAAAGACCCGTTTGTTCCCATCAGGGCGCTAGACAAGTCGGCACACACCGCTCCTGTAGAGACACACGCAGCTCTCATCTGTTTGATTCTAGTTCCCCTGTCTGCTTCGTAGGTGTCGTCAGCTGACACCGGTCTGCCCAACAACACGACCTGCTTGACCCCGCTTTCGTAAAGAACTCTCACTAGCGACTCATACTCTATGTAATGTCTCTCACCTACGTCAGTTGTGTCTAGCATAACTACAGCAGTGTCTGCTCTTGTTCTCTCCGCCGCTTCGCTCGCTAATTTGTCCCAGTCCCAAAGAGGGGATCCTAGCTGAGATCCTTTCATTATAACTTTAGAGACCGGTAACTGACCATTCATCATCTCTGTAAAAGACTCGACAATGTCCTCTAAAACAGAGTCTCCGAGAAATAAAACACCGTTGGGCGCAACATCTACCCTGTTCTCTATGCCAAGTTCATCAGCGACATACTCTCCCGCTTGGCGCACTGACGTAAGTCTCAGGGCTCTAGACACATCGGCTAGAGAATTAGACAATATCGCAGCTATGCCGCTCACTTGCTTTGGTGCTGTAAACCGCACAGCTCTCGCTACCCCTTCGGCGTTGCCTAGCAACAAGAGCGAACCGGTTAGTGTTATTAAAAGCAAGTCTCTAAGTTTAGCGCGCATCACAGCCCCTGGTATATGAAGTTAGCAATACCCGGCCCTGAGAAACCCGCAAAGAAAGAGACAACAACTGCCGTGGCTGGCAAGAAAACCCAGACTGAAGTTTTAGAAACGACTCTATCTACCCATGGTCTAGTCCAAGCCATAGCTCCAGAAAACCAGAGAATCCCCACACCTAAGACCACAAAACCCCAATAAGGTGTCTCTGGTTTAGAGAAGCCTTCAAGTGAGAACAAGTTTCCAATCACGCGCAGGTTGTGCATTATTGTGTCGTTAGTGTAAAGAGGCGAGAGCAATCCGTAGTAAGAGATAGTACGCACAGCACCAAACTTCACACCTCGCCGCCTCTCTCCTCCTCTACGCACTCGAAGCTGTTCGATGCCGACTGGAAGGCCGACGAGAACTCCCCAAAGGATCATAGACACACCCGGGGTGTGCCAGACACCTATTAAAGAGCACGTAAAGACCGTGGCTAAACAGTAAAGCCACCCCTTGGTTTTTGGCGTTGTTATCTCAGCTAGTACGTAATCTCTGAAAAACCCAGAAACTGTGACGTGCCATCTTCTCAGAAAGTCACTTATTGTTCTAGCTCCAAAAGGATTCCTCATGTTCTCCGGAAGTTCGATCCCGCACATCTTGCCGCCCGCTCTAGCGAGATCTGTGTATGCAGATATGTCGATAACAAATCTCACTGGACCGACTAAAAACATGACTATTAAATCAATTTTACTAAGCCCTATAGAGGAGGGAACAACTAAAGACGCTAGTGACTCAAGAGGTACAGATAGCGCATATTTCTTAATACTAGCAGATGCTATAAGGGCACCTACTTCTTTTAAATTAACGTCAGCCGGCGTTTTTCTTAAATTGTAAAGGAACGAACCTGTCCTAACAAGTGGTCCAGCTAAAACTTTAGGGAAAAACCCCAACACCAACAAAGTCTCTCTGTACCCCAGAGCGTCGGTGTCTTTCCTATACACATCCATAATGATGATCATGGCCTGTAAGGCTAGAAACGCCGAGGAAAGCGGGATCCACCATGAGTCTAGGTCGGTGTTAAAAAAGCGAGCTGTCTCTGGAGTAAGTCTCCAGAGAGTGAGAACTCCCGTAGTGACTAAAAGTCCAACATTACGCCTCTTTAAAGAACAACCCTGACGGGCAGCTACTTGCTTGACTACAAAAGTTAGACACAAGAGCAACAAAGCCGATCGTGTGTCTATCCATGCGTAAAAAGCAACAGACAGAAAAGACAGCAGCGTAGATCGATGTTTTAAAGGAAACCAGTAAGTCGCAAAGTAGCCACCTATCGCAAAAATAGCAAAAGACACACTCAGCGGGGACACCAGTTAAACAGTGAGCTCTCGCCTTTGTATGTCTCTAAACTGCCGAGACTACCTCTTTCTAGAGGCTCTAGAAACTAAAACCCGCTAGCACCATCCAGAACAGCAGCAGCAGCTACAGCCTCAGGTATATCAAGAACACCTAAAGATTCCAGACCGGCTCGAAGGTATCCATCGTTTCTCTCCATCAGACCAAGTCTCGAGCATATCGGACCTACGTGGGAAAAGACTCTCGCCTCAAACGCCCGCCTTGAGGGGCTCAAAAGTAGAGCCTTGGTGTAAAGTCTCTCATCTATATCGTACTTCTGTGCGACTGCTATAGGAGTCAGTCGGTCAATGAGCATCTTTGTACACTCTAGAGCTATATCCTGCCTCTCTTTAACCTCAGGGTCGGTGAGTTCTTTTATAACAGCTCCAAACGTCTGCACACCGAAAGCCACGTGTCTAGCCTCATCAGCGATGGCGTAACGGACTATAGAGACCAAGAGCGGATCTTTTATTGTGTCTAGTATGAACCCAAAGGTACCTAACCCCATAGCTTCGACAAACACTTGAGCTATCAGGTATCTTCTATCCCATTGCGTGTCTTGAAGTATCCCTCTAACCATGTCGTCCATGTGTTTATTAACTTCGTAAAGACCACCTAGGTCGTCTAGGTATCTTGAGAAACACTCAGCGTGCCTAGCCTCATCTGCAGCCTGAGTTACAGCACATATCTTCACGTCCCAGTCAGGTGCAGACTCAGCTATAGAGACTCCGGCTATAAAGCCAAAGTTTTCTCCGTGTAGAGTCTGAGATAACATGTACCGTATGTTCTCTATCTCGTACTGCTGCCACTGCTCTCTATCCCACCCGTTGCCTGGGTGAAACTTGGGGACCCTGGGGATCTCGTCTCTCAACGGTGCCAGACCGTTTAGATCTATGCCGCGCTCCCACTGTACGTCGTCAACCGACCAAGTCGGAGTGTGGCCTCTCCGGTAGTGCTTATAAAGCTCCGGACGACGCCCGAAACTGTAATCATAAGAAATGTCAGTGACTCTCTGACTCTCGTAAGATTTGCTACTGGCTTTCATGTCTCACACAGTGCGCTCGAAAGCGTTTTAAGCAGCATCATCTGCGTCCAAATCTGTGTTCGTACTCAACCTCTAGGCGTCCAGTCGCTAGTCTAGAGGCTATCTCACGCCTCTTTATCTTACCACTGGTTGTCTTTGGCAAACTGCCTGAGGCAACAATAACCACGATAGAAGGACCAACTCCTACAGCGTTTGTAACCTGACGTCTGACGGCCTGAACTTGGACCTCAGGATCTGAACCGATCTGAGTCTCTATAATCAAAGCGAGTCCTCCCTCGCCGTCTGAAACCCCAGCCGCCAGACCCGCCCTTGCTGGCCCCCACGCTGCAGCCTCAACTTCGCTAGGCGCTAGATTTCTCCCTCGCACTACTATAACCTCGTCTGCACGCCCTAGCACATGGATGTGGTTGTCGTTGACAAATCCAACGTCTCTTGTCTCGTGGGCACCTTCTCGAGGTTTTTGAAACATGTACCCCTCAAACACTGACGGGCCGTCTACTCTCAAAACACCCAACTCGTCTCTCTCTGCAGTGTAGCCAGCGAGCAAGTCTCCCGCACCTAAAACACCTATCTCGCCAGATTTAAATGGACTGGTGTCAAAAAGACTCCTGTACTCTAGAGACAAAGGGTCTATAGACTCTGGGTTCTCAAACTGTTCTTTACTTAATAAAGCCACCATCGACTCGCAATCAGGCGAGTCGATAGAGACGGCCAGCACAGCTTCTGCCATGCCGTAAGCTGGGCACAGAGCAGTTTTTTTAAGCCCGTATGGTTCCATGGCGGCGTAAAATCTCAGCAAGTCAGCCGGCCTGTTCGTCTCTCCACCGAGTATGCAAGCCCTAAGCGAGGAGATGTCAAGTCGCTCTGTCCGTCTCTCTAGAGCTCTCATGGCTAAAGGCAGCGCAAAGTTAGGAGCTGCTGTAACCATGGAGCGAGTCTCTGACACGTCTCTTAGCCAACACAAAGGATCTGCCATAAACTCCATAGGGTCTCGTAACACAAACGGCGCACCCATATACCAAGAACACAGAAGCATCCCACACAAACCCATGTCGTGAGACAGAGGCAACCAAGAAGAGGCCGCCCACATGACGTCTGTGGTGTCACTTGGGCCTATTCGTTCCATGATCGCCTCGACGTTAGCCGCTATCTTCTCCACCTCTAGCGGCACCGGGTTTGGCGCCGAAGTGCTCCCTGAAGTAAACTGAATGAGCCTTCCCCCGCTTCTCACATCACCGTACGGTTTATAAGACAAAGTGTCCTCTACTGCAACCACCCTCAGGTCAGATCCGCTAAAAAGACTCTCGATCTCTTTTGACACTAAAAGCTGTTCAATTTCGAGATTATCTAAAACTTCCTTTATCTCTCGTATGTAATGCAGCGGGTCTTGTCCTCTGTGCGGCAGATGTAGAGAACACACGTCGCCGCCACTACGTAAAGCACCCATAACAAAAGAGGCTGAAGCGTGGTTATTAGAGAGCAAGACGGCATGTCGCTCGCCGTTAGCAAGACACCACCCAGTTGCGCGCTTAGCTTCGTCCATAACATGTCTCCAGCTACGAGACACCCCTGAGGATATAAAAGCAGTGCCGTCTGAGTTGCGGTCTATCTGTTCTAGAAAAGCGGACATGACCTGTAAGGTGTCATTTTTTCTGTAAAATCAAGACTGCTAAACGCGCATAGGCATAACTACACACACAACAGACGGGTTATCGCCTGATTTAATAAAAATAGGCGCTGTAGCACTGGTGTATCCAAGCGACACTTCCTCGCTCTTTTGAGAGTTAAGGGCATCAAGTAGGTACTGTCTATCCATTATAAATCGCATCTCTTCGGTGGCGACATGTAGAGTCTCACTACCAGACCCGACTTCGTTGTTAGACGCTGCAAACTGTAGCCCGTCGCTGCCCCCAGTCACAGTGATAGACGACCCATCACTAACCGAAGCCAATCGGGCAAGTGCCTCTCTAGCTAGAGAGACATTTATCTCAATAGTTTGAGCCGGTTCTACAGACAAAGGAGCTGACACGTTTGGAAAAGACACACCTAAAAGCCTTGAAGTTATAGATACACGATCTGACAAAAATTTAACTGTTTTGCCATTTGCATCCAAAACCACAGACCCGGCACCGTGGTGAGCTGCTCTCTCTAACACAGGTAACGGCACTACTCCCGAAAAAGATCCTAAAGAGACACCGTTTAGAACAACAGCGTGCATTCTGTAGTGATCAGTTGCGTAGAAACTCAAAGTAGAACCCTCAGAGACCACCTGTACTCCGTGGTGCTCTTTATTCACAGCCGCCCTAACAGACGTCGTCACCTCCCCTAGCATAGACAAGTCAACTTCAACGCTCTCGCCATCTGGATCTACTGGAGTTGGGAAGAGCACGTTTAAAACTCTGAATCTATATGGGGACATGCCCTCTAGAGACACAACTAATTCCGCCCCGTCGAGTTTAACTCCGACGCTTTTTTTAGGGTCTAGCAGTGCAACTAACGTAGCGAGTGGTTTGTGTAAAACAACACACGACCCGTCTGTACCTACAGAGCAGTTAGCTCTAGCTTCAATCGTTACGTCACCGTCTGTTCCTACAGCAGACACTTCCCTGCCGGAAACTCTCAGAGACACGCCAGCATGGGTTGGATCTACCGAAGATCCAGACACCGCATGGCGCGTGGCATCTAGAATCTCTCTTAAATGTTTAGCTTCTATA
>Ga0208852_1000555_pt1 | contig 10237 bp, 9 predicted proteins | sample LakMenEpi18Jun09_FD_150711 | JGI IMG/M metagenome (GOLD analysis project Ga0208852, IMG submission 150711) | Freshwater microbial communities from Lake Mendota, WI - 18JUN2009 deep hole epilimnion ns (SPAdes) | ecosystem: Environmental > Aquatic > Freshwater > Lake > Epilimnion/Euphotic zone ...
CAAAACGAGCTGCAGCATGTGTTAAAGCAGTAACTTACTTCACTGATCCAAAGGTAATCGCAGATGTATCAAGAGGGCTAGGAGATGCAATGGTTGGAATTAATGTTGCAGATATCCCAGTTCCTCACCGGCTTGCGGAGCGGGGCTGGTAATTGTGAAAATTGGAGTTCTCGCACTCCAAGGTGATGTTCGTGAGCATATTCAGTCACTAAGTGACTGTGGTGTCGATGCCCTTGCAGTAAAAACTAAGCAGGAGATCGAGAGTATTTCTGCATTAGTAATTCCTGGTGGAGAGTCGACAACTATTTCAAAGTTAGCCAGATCTTTTGATCTATTTGATGTCATTAAAGACAGAATACGAAATGGCATGCCCACTTACGGATCCTGTGCGGGAATGATTTTATTAGCCAACAAGGTTGAAGATGCAATAGATGGTCAAGAAAGTTTTGGTGGTATCAACATGGTCGTGCGTCGAAATGCTTTTGGTAGGCAGGTTGACTCTTTTGAGACAGATCTTAAATTTAAAGGAATTACAGAGCCAAAGGTGCGTGCTGTTTTTATAAGGGCACCATGGGTGGAGTCAGTCGGTAGTGAGGTTGAAGTTCTAGCAGAGATTACTGATAGTTTTGGCGTTAACCACCCGGTTGCAGTGCGGCAAGCAAATTTGTTAGCGACATCTTTTCATCCAGAACTTACTGGCGATAATCGTGTTCATAGATTTTTTGTAGAAAATATCTGTAGACAGTTAGCAACTTTTTAAAGGAAACTATCATGAGTGGTCATTCCAAGTGGGCAACAACTAAACACAAGAAAGCAATAATTGATTCTAGGCGGTCCAAAAATTTTGCCAAGTTAATCAAGTCAATTGAGGTTTCCGCGCGTACGGGCGGTGCTGACATTTCGGGAAACCCAACTTTGTTTGATGCGATTGCTAAAGCGAAAAAGAACTCAGTGCCTGCAGATAATATTGATCGTGCGGTAAAACGCGGCGCTGGTCTTGAGACTGGTGGCAAAGAGTGGGAAACAATTATGTATGAAGGTTATGCAGCAGGTGGGGTTGCGTTACTTATTGAGTGCTTATCAGATAATAGAAATCGGGCTGCATCAGAGGTCAGGGTTGCTGTAACACGCAATGGTGGCAATATGGCTGACCCAGGATCGGTTTCATATTTGTTTAATCGAAAAGGTGTTGTATTAGTTTCAAAAGATAAGGGCAAAATAACTGAAGATTCTTTGCTTGAGGTGGTATTAGATGTAGGCGCTGAAGAGGTGAATGACTTAGGGGAGTCATTTGAAATAGTTTCTTCACCCTCTGATTTAGTAGCGGTTCGAACTTCCCTACAGAGTGCTGGAATTGACTATGACTCTGCCGAATCCTCATTCTTGCCAACTATGTCAATCCCAATTGATGGCGATACTGCCAAAAAAGTTTTTGAATTAATTGAGGCAATTGAAGAGCTAGATGATGTACAGAATGTGTATGGCAACTTCGATGTTTCAGATGAAGTGATGGCGAGCCTGAATTAATAAGTAATTCCGGCTGATTAGGATTTCTCCTATGCGCGTTTTAGGGATTGATCCAGGCTTAACTAGATGTGGGATAGGTGTGGTTGACTCTACTGCGCCACAAAAATTACAGATGGTAGGCGTTGGTGTTATTAAAACTGACCCCGAGGCGCCATTGGAATATAGATTGCTAGAACTTGAGAAAGAGTTAATTATTTGGATTAAAGAATATAAGCCAGATGTAATTGCGATTGAAAGAGTTTTTTCACAGCTGAATGTAAGGACTGCAATGGCTACTGGCCAGGCAGCAGGTGTAGCACTTTTGCTTGCTGCTAAAAATTCTATTCCGGTGGGAATTCACACACCCAGTGAGGTCAAGGCTGCTGTTACTGGATCTGGCCGAGCCGACAAGAAACAAGTGGCTCAAATGGTAAAAAGGTTGTTAAAACTAAAAGAGATGCCAAAACCAGTTGATAGTACTGATGCTTTAGCCCTTGCAATCTGCCATCATTGGCGAGGTGTTGGTAATGCTCGATTAGCTGCTGCAAAGAAAAAGGCGACAAAAAAACGATGATTAGTTCGATTTCTGGGATAGTTAAATCTATCTCACTTAACTCTGTAGTTGTAGAGGTAGGTGGAGTTGGTATTTTAATTCAGGTTCCAAACCGGGTAGCAATTTCATTGAGTGCTGGAGCTACAGCTAGTTTCCATACATATCTTGTTGTTCGTGAAGATGCATTAATTTTATTTGGCTTTACTGATCTAATTGATAGAGATTTTTTTGAGTTACTCCTTTCAGTAACTGGTATTGGACCAAAGGTTGCACAAGCAATTTTGTCAGGCTCTGACTCAGCAACAATTGCTACGGCAATTTCATCTAGTAATTTAAAAACCCTTGAATCTTTCCCTGGATTAGGAAAAAAGGGGGCCCAGCGATTAGTTCTTGAACTTAAGGATAAAGTGGCTGGCTTTGCTTCTAAGAATGCTAATAAGAGTTTGTCAGTTGGTAATCAAGTTGAAAATGCATTACAAGGTTTAGGGTATTCAGCTAAGGATGCCGCTAACATGGTTTCGCAGGTGTTGAGTGGTAATGGAAAAGAAAACTTAAGTTCATCAGAAATCCTTAAGTTAGCGTTAAAGAATAGCGGTAAAGAGTGATGTCTGATCGAGTTACTAATGAAGGTGCAGACGATTCGGAGAGAATTGCTGAATTAGTTCTTCGTCCTAAATCACTAAATGAGTTTGTTGGTCAGTCCAGAGTGCGTGATCAACTAGATTTGTTGCTTTCAGCTGCTAGACAGCGCAGTGCAGTTTCAGACCACATTCTTTTTTCCGGTCCACCAGGATTAGGGAAAACAACTCTTGCCATGATCGTTGCCACGGAAATGAATACGCCAATCCGAATTACCTCAGGGCCAGCAATACAGCATGCTGGAGACTTGGCTTCAATTCTTTCCTCGTTAGTTGAAGGTGAAGTCTTATTTCTCGATGAAATTCATAGAATGTCTAGGCCTGCAGAAGAAATGCTTTACATGGCTATGGAGGATTTTAGAGTTGACGTAATTGTAGGCAAAGGTGCTGGTGCAACATCTATTCCTTTGGAATTGCCCCATTTCACTTTAGTGGGAGCAACAACTAGAGCAGGTTTGTTGCCAAGCCCATTGCGTGATCGATTTGGATTTACCGCACAACTAGATTTTTACGAAACTGAAGAGTTGTCTCAAATTATTCGAAGAAGTGCAGAACTACTTGAGATCAAGATTGATGCAGATTCGGTTGCTGAAATTGCATCAAGATCTAGGGGAACACCGCGTGTTGCAAACCGATTACTAAGACGAGTTCGCGACTATGCACAAGTAAATGCAGAAAAAATTATAAAGCTTGATCATGCTCAGACAGCCTTAAAAATATATGAAGTAGATGAAGTTGGTTTGGATAGATTAGACAAATCAGTTTTATCTGCGCTGATAAAAAATTTTAATGGTGGGCCGGTTGGTGTTTCTACACTAGCGATGGCAGTAGGTGAGGAGATAGAAACTATTGAATCACTAGCTGAACCATTTTTAGTTCGTATGGGTTTTATTGCGCGCACTCCAAGAGGCAGAGTAGCCACTGCTGCTGGTTGGTCTCACTTGGGAATCAAGCCACCGCTTTCTGCGCACATCGGAACTGATGCAACGCTTTTTGATCAAGATCCAGATATTGCTCAGTAAAGAGATTTTGATCAGAAATAAAGCCATATTTGCCCAAAAGTTGGCAGGATTTCTCAATAAAGTAGCCTCAGCATAGAATTGCCCACTATGTCCGCCAATAAGGTTGCCGCTACACAAGCACGAGCTTTAAGAACTATCTCCACACTTCTTTTAGTAATTGTTGCTTTTTCTGGAATTGCTGTTGTAGTTGGAGCCACCTCATTTAAATTAGGTTTAGACCTACAAGGTGGAACTAGCGTTACTTTGCAGCCGAGAATTCAAGATGGTGTGAGTGGAAATGTAACCTCTGAATCTATAGACCAAGCCGTTGCGATTATTCGCCAGCGAGTTAACTCCCTTGGTGTTGCAGAATCTGAAGTTGCCTCACAAGGCACTGGTGTTAACCGACAAATTGTTATCAGTGTGCCAGGTGAGACTGGAAGAAGAATTGTTGATCTAGTTGGACAGACCGCAGAATTAAGATTTAGACCTGTACTGGTTGAAGCAGCTGCAAATGCAACAACAGTAGGTAGTGATCCAATTGCTTTACCGGCTGGTGTAACCCCTGAGTTAAGTGCACAGTTTGCTGCCCTGGATTGTTCTTTGCCAGAAAATAGACAAGGCGGCGTTAGTGGTAATGAAACTCAAGCAGTTGTCAGTTGCGATCGTGCTGGAGGAGCAAAATACATACTTGCTCCAGCTGAAGTTTTAGGAAAGCAAGTTACTCAAGCAACTTCCTTGATTGACCCACAAGGAGCATCTGGCTGGTATGTAACTTTGGAGTTTGATGGTGAGGGCACAAGCAAGTTTGGTGCAATGACTTCTCGCTTAACAGGATTACCAGCACCACAAAATCAAGCAGCCATTGTTTTGGATGGCTTGGTTTATTCAGCACCTAGAATCAATGAGGCTATTAATACTGGAACAGCTCAAATTACTGGAAACTTTACGCAATTAGATGCACAAGATTTAGCAAATGTACTCAAATATGGTGCACTTCCACTTGCTTTTGATCGAGGAGAGGTTCAACAAGTTTCACCAACATTAGGCGCCGAACAATTACGTGGTGGCTTGATTGCAGGAATTCTTGGACTCTTGTTAGTTTTTATTTATTCAATTTTGTACTATCGAGGACTCGGAATAGTCTCGGTTGGATCATTGCTTATTGCAACGATTATGACTCTTCTTTCATTCTTGTTACTAGGTGAATGGATTGGATTTACATTAACTCTTGCAGGTATTGCAGGCGCTATCGTGGCTATTGGTATTACAGCAGATTCATTCATCGTTTATTTTGAGCGTATCAGAGATGAAGTTCGTGAAGGAAAATCTCTACGTTCTGCAGTTGAGACTGGTTGGGCTAGAGCTAGACGAACTGTAATTGTGGCCGACGTTGTTTCGATGATTGCTGCCATAATGCTTTATACATTTGCTGTGGGTGGAGTTCGAGGTTTTGCTTTCACATTAGGTCTAACAACGATCATAGATTTAATAGTTGTTTTCTTCTTTACAAAACCGTTAGTTACATACTTGTCTAAGTTTAATTTCTTTAACCAGGGACATCCGCTTTCAGGTTTTTCTCCAAAGTCCATTGGCTTGGTACAAACCAATTCATCTGAAAAAGCGGAGGTTAAGTAATGGCTAAATTTTCTGGCTTAGGTGGACGCTTATACCGCGGCGAAACTTCAGTAGATTTTATTGGTAAGCGCAAAATCTGGTACTCATTCAGCCTTTTGTTAATCATTATCTCTGGCTTAACTATTTTTACTCAAGGCTTGCACTTAGGTATTGAATTTAAGGGCGGTTCATCTTTTACTGTGAATAGCTCTAATGCATCAATTGTTAAAGCAGAAGAAGCGTTGTCTACTGCTGGAATTGATTCTCAGACAATCATTCAAATGATTGGCAATGATAAAGTAAGAATTCAAACAGATGCACTAACTGGAGCCGAACAAGGTTCAGTTGAGAGTGCATTATCTTCTAAATTTAATGTAACAATTGATTCTATAGATTCGCAGATTATTGGACCTTCTTGGGGAGAAGAGATAACGCGCAAAGCAATTTATGGCCTTCTTGGATTCTTGTTTGTTGTAATGATCTACCTAGCGATGGCACTAGAAGGAAAAATGGCCGTTGCCGCCATCATTGCTGTAGTACATGATGTGTTCATTACTGTTGGTATTTATGCAGTCGTTGGTTTTGAAGTTACACCTGCAACTGTTATTGGGTTCTTAACCATCCTGGGATACTCTTTATATGACACGGTAGTTGTATTTGATAAGGTAAGAGAAAATACCAAGGGAATTGCTGCAAGCGGGCGAAGCACTTACTCACATGCAGCTAACCTGGCTGTTAATCAGACGATTGTTAGATCTTTTAATACCTCTTTGGTGGCACTACTACCTGTTGGATCAATTCTATTTGTTGGTGCTGGCTTATTAGGTGCAGGAACTCTTAAGGATCTTTCTTTAGCTTTGTTTATAGGCTTAGCAACTGGAACATACTCTTCATTGTGTATTGCTACTCCTATCTTGGCGGCACTTCGTGAACGGGAGCCTGCAATGCAAGCTTTGCGAAAGCGAGTGGGAAATAGATCAGATAAACCAAACACAACAAGTACAGTTCAGGAAAAAGTAGATCGTGGACCAAGGAATCAACCTAAGCGCGATCGTCGTAGATAATTAATTGAAGTAAGTCAGGGGTCAGCGCGCTATGACAACAACAAGTTTGTTAAAGCCGCTTGTCGATGGACTTTCTCAGTCTCATCCAGGGTTCGCACTTTCTGAGCTAGAAAAAGCTTTTACTGCTGCTGAAAAAGCACATTCTGGTCAGTTAAGAAAATCTGGTGAGGACTACATCACCCACCCAGTTGCTGTTGCGCAAATCCTTATTGATCTAGGAATGGATCTAGCAACGGTTATCGCAGCCCTATTGCATGACACGGTAGAGGACACTTCGTTCTCGATAGAACAAATCAAAAATCAATTCGGCGATGAGGTTTCATCTCTTGTTGATGGTGTTACAAAATTAGACAAGCTAACTTATGGCCCAACAGCGGAGGCTGAAACTCTGCGAAAAATGGTAATCGCAATGTCGAGAGATATCAGAGTTTTAGTTATCAAATTGGCAGATCGCCTTCACAACGCACGAACTTGGCAATTTATAGAAGGTGATAAAGCAAAGAAAAAGGCTAGAGAGACAATTGATATTTATGCTCCATTAGCTCACCGATTAGGAATGAATGCCATCAAATGGGAACTAGAAGATTTGTCATTTAAGGTTCTGGAACCGAAGAAATTTGATGAAATTGAACGGCTAGTGGGTGAAAGGTCGCCAGCTAGAGAGCAATTCACCAATGAGGTTGTCGATGCAATCACAAGTGACTTAAAGATTGAAGGTGTAACTGCGCAAGTCAAAGGTAGGCAAAAACATTTCTATAGCGTGTATCAAAAGATGGTTGTTCGAGGGCGCGAATTTAATGAGATCTATGATTTGGTTGGAATTCGAATACTTGTTGAATCAGTTCGAGATTGTTATGGAGTCCTTGGATCAATCCATGCCCGCTGGAGTCCAGTACCTGGAAGATTTAAGGATTACATTGCTATGCCTAAGTTCAACTTATACCAGTCTCTGCACACCACAGTTATTGGTCCGAACGGAAAAGCAGTAGAGATTCAAATTAGAACATTTGATATGCACGCTAGGGCTGAGTTTGGTATTGCTGCTCACTGGAAGTACAAACAGAAAACAAGCGATGGTGGTAAATCACCGGACGTGTTATGGCTACGTCAGCTTCATGAATGGCAGCAGGAGAGCGAAGATGTTACAGATTTTCTCGAGACTTTACGATATGACCTTCGTACACCAGAAGTTTTTGTATTTACGCCTAAAGGAAGTGTGATTGCCCTTCCGTCTGGCTCAACGCCAGTTGATTTTGCATATGCCGTACACACAGAAGTTGGAAATAAGTGTGTTGGCGCAAAAGTAAATGGAAAACTAGTTCCACTCGAATCTCATTTAATAAATGGAGATGTTGTCGAGGTGGTTATAAACAAAGGTTTAAATGCTGCACCAAGTCACGATTGGTTAAATTTCGTAACCTCATCTCGTGCCAGATCTAAAATCAAGGCCTGGTTTTCTAAAGAGAGAAAAGAAGAAGCAATTGAAGCTGGTCGCGAATCAATTGCACGACAAATGCGCAAAGCAGGGCTGCCTCTACAGAAGATCTTTGCGGGACATGCATTGTTAGAACTAGCGCACGAATTGAGATATCCAGATATTTCAGCGTTGTATTCAGCAGTTGGTGATGGACATGTTTCTGCTGCTGCCATCATCGATAAATTGGTTCTCTTTATGGGTGTGGAAGATTCACATCCCGAACCAACGATGGATTTCATTCCTGGGGGAGCACCTGTTGCTAAACGTTCAAGTAGCGCTATAAAAGTTGAAGGTATTGATGATGTACTCGTGAAGCTTGCGCGTTGTTGCACCCCAGTTCCAGGAGATCCAATTATGGGTTTTATTACTCGAGGTAGTGGAATTTCGGTGCACCGAACTGATTGCGTAAACGCAGATGACCTGCGACTACATCAGAGTGATCGCATCGTTGGCGTTAAATGGCTTGATGGAGCATCAAGTTTATTCTTGGTTAATATTCAAGTGGAAGCACTCGATCGAGCACGCTTGCTTGCTGATGTAACCAGAACGCTATCTGAACAGCATGTAAATATTCTGAGCGCAGCGGTAAGCACGACAAAAGACAGAGTCGCTATATCTAGATTCACATTTGAAATGGCTGATGCAACGCACTTAGATGCTGTGCTAACAGCCGTGCGTTCAATTGAAGGTGTGTACGACGTTTACCGCACTACAAACAATTAATTAAATTCAGCTAGTGATTTCTGTGCTTCTTCAAGCCAGGTACGTCTAGCAGCTGCAGATTCCAAGGCTTCGGCGGCTTTCTTCGCATTGCCAGCACTCGTTGCTTTCGCTGCGATCTTCTCGTAATTATCGATTGCACCTTGAAGTTGAGCAACAACTTCTGCAGCGCGTGCTTTAGCTGCAGGATCTGTTTTACGCCATATCTCTGCTTCCGCTGATTTGATCGCTTCTTCCACTTTGCTTACACGAGCATCAAGGGCTGCGCGCTTATCGCGATTAGTCATTCCTATTTTTTCCCATGAGCGAGCAAGATCTCTGAATTTATTCTTTGCATCTTTAACATCTGTAAATGGCACTAGGGCTTCAATTTGAACAATGAGTTCTTCGCGCTTCGCTAGGTTGGCAGTCATTGTAACTTCGCGCTTTTCTAGATCAGCACCCTTTGCTTGGAAGAATTGATCCTGTGCTTTTTTGAATCTTGCCCAAAGTTTTGCATCATCAGATGGCTTACCGCGACCTGCCGCTTTCCATTGATCCATGAGTGACTTGTAAGCCTTAGCTGTTGCTACCCAATCCGTTGAAGTCGCGAGCTTCTCAGCTTCGGCAACTAAATTCTTCTTGGCATCTGTTACGACTGATGTTGTAGCTTCGAGATTGGCGAAATGTGCGCGACGACGCTTATCGAATTTGTTTCGAGATGCCGAAAAGCGCTTCCACAAATCTGTGTCGGTTTTCTTATCCAGACGAGGTGCAGACTTCCACTCAGTTAGTAATTCCTTAAGGCGATCACCTGTGGTTTTCCAACTCTCTGAAAGCGCAAGAGATTCAGCTTCTGCAACAATTTTTTCTTTTTCAACAAGAACTTGTGCGCGCTTTGCACTTTTCTCAGCTTCGGCAGCAGCCTTCTTCGCTTCATAGGCACCGCGATGTCCTTCGATGAGTGGTTCTAGTTGGTCTACCGAGTTAGCAAGAGCTTCAAGGTCGCCCACTGCATTTATTTCTTTAACTTGGTCACGCAATTTTTTAACGGATGCAAGGGCATCAGATGGAACCATGGCACCACTCGTAATTCGCGCGGCAAGGAGAGCAATTTCAGAAGCAACTGCTTCGAACTTTCGCACAAAATAAGCAAGAGCTTCTTCAGCACTCTTGCCTGGATATGAACCCACTGCTTTATCGCCAGTTGAAGTTTTTACAAAGACCGTTCCATCAGGAGCCACGTATCCAAATTTGGCTGGATCACCAATTAATGCAGATGCTGCAGAAGTTGGAATTGAAATAGATGTTGGATTGATGTCGGACATGGTCTTCCCTTCAGCGCGTTAATCGATTTCGATCTTCGCTATTGGACCAATTCTTAAATCTCTTCAATTCTTTGATTAAGGAGCTTCAAATCGAGTTGGTCAGGCGGCTTGGTGAAGGTAAAAGGTACCCTGTACCCATGAGCGCGGCGAAATTTCCCGCGTAGCAAGCTCCATAAATAGGCGTAGCTGAAGGGAAATCACCGTGTTCATCACCTCCTTTGCTGCCCCGATGTTTGCAACCAATTGCTGGATCATCGCCGACAAACCTGGAGGTGAATGTGTCATTGTCGATCCTGGAATGCCTGATGTGTCCGACACAGTTGCAATGGTTTTAAGTGAGCACAAATTAAAACC
>Ga0208852_1000562_pt1 | contig 10188 bp, 3 predicted proteins | sample LakMenEpi18Jun09_FD_150711 | JGI IMG/M metagenome (GOLD analysis project Ga0208852, IMG submission 150711) | Freshwater microbial communities from Lake Mendota, WI - 18JUN2009 deep hole epilimnion ns (SPAdes) | ecosystem: Environmental > Aquatic > Freshwater > Lake > Epilimnion/Euphotic zone ...
GAAAAATGTGTGGGGGTGCTGGGCGTATTTTTCAAAGCAGTGTCAAAACCTTCCCCCGCCAGCAGTACTGAGAGTAAAAAAATAAATATCCTAATTGCCTGCCAATAAGCGTTAAGATGTGAAAGAAGATAGCTTGAGAACAGATCCCGGGGTTCTGTTCCCCTAGGGGTCATATTTTTTCCCCCCCTGCTGTCACCAGTCTTGACTAAAGCTATTTATATTGACGGCTGGTATTTTCTTTTCTCTCTAGTACACACACATTTTGAGCCAGAATGAATAGACCTATGACCAATCAGAGAAATAGGGCTGCCAAACAAAGAAATAATAATGTATTACCACCTGATATATTATTTAATTGTCCGTTCCCTGGTACGCCAGGACAAATAGTGCGTACAAACGATGGTTTGTACAAATTCCAATATGTAACCATTCGTACAGGTTCTATGTCGAAAAGAGAACTGCTGCCGGTATATGATCGTACCGCTCCGGCAAATATCAGAAGGGAACAAAAATATGGACGGCGTTCTTTTCCGCAAGGACGCCACAGTTCCCCAAAACATGATGAACTGGTGTTCACCCATTTGGCAAAATCTGCAATAAGGAGATCTTTAACCCTTAAGGATGACAATGAAAGAAAGGTTAAAATCATTGACAATTTGAACAAAAGGATTGCTTTGCTCAGAAATATGAATATTAAGCAGTACCAGGTACTTAAGTATTTCCGAAACAAAAGTATGGAACTTAAGAAGCAAAACAGGTATCAGTCAAAATTGCTGCAGCAAGCCAAAAAGGTGAACATCAGCCATTTAGTAGATGGTAAACTCGCAAAGGACAGTATCGATCAAGAAATCAAGGAGTTAAAAGCACAAAACAGTGCTCTACATGTGAAAATAGGCAAAATGAATGAAACTCACGGGCACACTGTAAACCAATTTGTGGATTCTATTGTTTCTCTTTCAAAGCTACGAAATGAGATTAACCTCATTCAAATTGGCAGAAAACGTCAAACAGAAGAATTAAAGCAAATACAGAAGGAAAGGGAATTTGATTTCATTGAAAATTGCATGACAAAGTTTGACAATTTCTGCCACATCAGCCCTACATCAGTTGGCCAGGACTTTCCAACCCCTGACAGCCAGCTGATGAGGACTGATGGTATACTGTCCCGAGCGAGTACCACAGTTTATTATGTGTTTAATCAGATGCGCAGGATCCTAGGATTAGTAGCAGGTATGCAGCTGATGGATCCGGACCAGTAGCTGATGTGACGTCATCAGCGCTCTCCTCATCAGCCATCTTATTCTAAAATCTAAGGGCGCAATAAACACATATTTTCTGTACATACGCATATATGCAGTAAAAGTTTTCTTATCTTGATGTTTTAGACTGTAAGTTATATTATACTCACAAAAGGTCATAAAAACATATAAAAACAATAAACAGAAAATAGATATGCATGCTCTGCCAACGGCCATACCTATTGCAAAAACAACATAAAAATTATATTTTATATTCTTTATTACTATTATATTTACTAATTATAATTAAGCAAAGATATGGAAAGGCAGAGCAACAGAGTTTCAGAGCAGCAGAGGTGTGCACCAGGCCTCCAGTCAGACGAGGCCCTCTGTACTACTACTCCATGCCCCCTTTTGGACGAGGCCCTTCTGCACTACTGCTCCATGCCCCCATTTGGACGAGGCCCTTCTGCACTACTGCTCCATGCCTCCATTTGGACGAGGCCCCTCTGCACTACTGCTCCTTGCCCTCTACAGGACGAGGCCCCTTCTGCAAGAACTTTTTCTGCTCCAGATCAAGCCCTCTGCAGAACCGACAACTCTACATGCTGAAAGACATTGCAAACAGACAATTATCACCTATCAGCATATGAAACTCAGCTGCAACATCCAGCTAGAACTCTGACCCCTTCCAAATTTTGCTACTATTTAATATAATTTTGTTGCTAACTCAGTAATTGTACAACACAATCACTAGCACTTGCACTAGGGTAGGCACTTACAAAGGCAAATTTTTACATCACTTTTAGCGGCATGCATTATCACTCCTCGGAATAAGTGTCAAAGAATCAAAAAGCTTGCTTTTCGATTCTTTGTCCTTTCTGAGGGGGGATAGTGTATACCGAAGGCCTTATTTCACAGGCCTACGTATATCCACACAAACAGTCTCTTTCACCATAGACAATTTTTCTTCTTTTCTTACACAAAATCGGACCCTCACAGCACTCTATACCTTCTTGCTTCTCTCTGGTCCACCCTCTGATTTCATTGAAGATGTGGAATTATGGTTAAGCACCGCCCTTATCTTTAACAATAGGCCCTCCATCACTTCACCTCACAAGCAGGCATTCCATGGGAGAGGGGTCTTTGACATCTCCCCACCCTGGAGATGACTTTATAATCTTGCTCCGTACACCCATCCAGGCCTAGGGTTCAGATTAAGGAGGCTATCTACCCCCTCTCAACATGACTTTGGCCACAGACCAACAGGCCTGACCTCTGGGCCATTAGCCTGAGCCAGGAGGATAGTTACCCCCTCTGAGAATGACTTTGCTCTCAGGCCAACTGCCTGAGAACTTCTTGCACCTGCTTTGTATATAAGGCCCACAACTTCTCTCTTCAAATCAGACTAGCATTGGTCTTCTGTAGTACAGCTTGGTGCTCAGTGATCCCAGTGTATCTCCTCCTGCTCATCATTCCAGGCAAAACTCTATCTAGCTTCTTCTAAGTAGCCTAGGTTTACTTGCTTGCATATTCGCTAGCAGCGTTATAGTTATAGCCTCCCTTTATGCTCAGATTTCTTCTTACTACCAGCTGCTAGGTTCAGACATCCAATTGTGGAGACCTAAATTGCCACTAAGGCCTGACTGGTTTAGTTCTAGCATATTAAGGTTAGGATTGTTATACATTTTATTTGATACACATCTCGTGCTAGCACACGTTGCTAGCACACTGTTCACCGCGTCTGTAGAGACCTCTCACTAGCATCATACTGACACACCCACACATATTATTTATTATTTGTGTTCTATATATGTCATTGTATGTTGTTTAATTAGTAAGACTGTCTAAACTTATACACTTATATTTAATCAATAATAACCCATAAAAGTGTAGTTCTATCATTTCATTGATAGTTAAGGAAGTTTGTGTAAATTAGAGTCAAGGGAGTGTTGTAAATCAAGCGAGTGCAAAACAGGTCATAGAATTTGGTCTCTGGAGAGAACTGTTAAAGGGACAATCTAGTTGGTATCCCATAGAACCGGACCGAAGTCTAATTGACATTCTTCACTGGCCAATCGATGCTAAGGCCTTGAGCAAATATAGAAACTGGAAAATAGTTTTGGTCTTTAACTAGTCTTTTATATTCCATCGATAAAGACATTCCTAGTTTCTAGACAGAGTTGTCCTTTAACATCCAAATATTTATCTGACTTACATCTTACAGAGTTTAATCTTAAGGACATGTTAAATATGATTTTCTGAGGTACATAATCTTGTAAACTTGTGTACTTTGGAAATCCGTCTGATAAGCAACTATACACCGAGCGTGGCGATTATCGTAAGATAATAGGGATAAGTTGTAGTCAGAGATAAGTCCGAAGTAGTCTCACCTTCCATCCTAGTACATATACTTGTGTGTGTACTGTCTGAGATAGACTATCCGCTTATAGACGCTAAATTTATTAAAGAGACTACTTCTTGTGGAACGCTGAGATCTCGCGAACTCTCCCTTTAAGTTTTCATTCTTTACCTTTCGAAAACTGTAAGGGAGGACAAGCTTGAAATTAGTGCGTCCGTTTACAATGGTGCATCTAACCGCTCAATAAAAGTTATAATTAGATCTTATAACTCGGTGTTAATTAGATTTTCTCTACTTGTTAGTAGGGGGAGGGACACTAGTCGCCCTCTTTCTTATAACAAACTTGCATTTTTCATAACAAATAGACCAACTAGCATCGGAACTTTAACAGTTTCTGTCCTGTAAGAATTTTGTGTCATATATGTAAGTACAGTGCACGTATTTACGTAAGTACTCGGTCATTTGTTTTACAGTTATACCTTTACTTACACCATTAGGAGGAAGTTTTGAGCGGCACAACCCACCCTACTACAGAAGGGGGGATTACAGTAGATAGTGAAGAGCCATTGAGGCCCACATACTACACCTTTGAGTACTCACATATACATATAGGTATATACATTAGAGGCACTATAAGTACTAAGTACATAGTGAAGGTAGAGTGGTTTTAGATTAAGGGAATAGGTATTTAACCCCCTTCGCCCCACATATTTCTACCTGCAGCTGCGTTGCATTTATTATAATTTAGTGAAAATCTTAAAGGGAGAGTCTCCCAAGATTTGGCAGTTCCTAAATTTCATTTCCTCTGTGGTATTGACCTTACTTCTGGTTTTGTGTTAATAAGTACCGTTTCCTGAGCTTACTTTCACAGTCAGTGTAAACCAGTTTAACCTAAAGAGCCACTCTCACAAATTAAGCAGTTTGTCTCGTCGCCCTTTTCTACTATCAACCTTTGCAAAAATGGCTAGCAAAAGGCGCGGAAGCGAGGGTGATACTGGTAAAGGTAGAATCGCCCGTAGCCTATCAGGAGCAAGACGACTTTTTCGCAATGAGCCCACTCCTGAACCTGAAATTGAAAATGTGCCCCCATTTACGCCTGAAGTTTCTATTAGCAACCATTCAGCCCCCACTAGTTCAGATGAATCCTCTAGTAGTTCAGATAGTGAGTCCCCTTCTGAAAAATCTGTAAAAACTGAGAAAAAGAAAAAGAGCAAAACCCGCAAATCTCGTAAATCTGAGAGGGATGAAATTTCTGAAAATTCTGAGTACAGTAACCCTAGGGAAAAAGCTAGATCAAAGCGAAAGGAGGCTGAATATATGGAATATACGCGTAGTAACCCATTAGGAAGCGCACTGTTAGATATTGTTGCCGATAATATGGCGTTACATAGAAAATTAAACTTTAAGGAATCGAACCTTAACGTTGGGGATTTATGTTCTGCATTTCATAAGCATATGGAAGGGGAAAAGGAGAAAATTAAGCGCGAACTCGAAGCCTCCTCTGAACAAACTGAGATGCGTATTTTAACCAAAGAATTACAGGCGTATACATGTAAGGAAAATCTACCTGCCCCGAAGGAATTTTCCCCTAGGAATGTATTGACGACCGCTGGTGCACGAGCAGATGCAATTCGCGTATTTCCTACTAAAAATAAATTTAATGGGACAGAACATACGAATGGAATGAATATTCATGAATTTTTGTCACTTATTAATGCAGCCCAAAAACAAATGAAATTGTCAAGGGAGGAATTTTTGGAATTTTTGCTCATGTGCACCACAGGTCGCCCCCACATTCTAATCAAAGATTGGTCCGAAAATGGCGACGACATTGAAGCCATTTATTATAACTTGTTCACTCATTATGATATGAGAATGTCCCCTGAGACTGCAAGAGAGAAATTATATTCGTATAAGGCTCGTAAAAATTCCTCATTAAGTAAGGTCGTATCCGACATTATGCAATTAGCACTGCGTGCCGCTTGCGTCCATCCTCAGGGCGTCGCCAGAACAGCTTCCTATAACAATGATGCTGTTCAGGCATTAATCAGGAGCCTACCTCCTAATGCTTCCGATACCGCGTCGAACAAGTATCATACTATATCGTCTCGCTTGCAAAGACCAGCCACATTTGTTGAATTATCGCGTGCGTTATCCATTAAATCTCACACCATTGATGCAGAAATAGCTAAATCAGGGGCAACCCCCAATAATAATTTTGGTGGGAAGCAAGCACATGGTCATAATGGTAACGGTATGCACAGGAGTAACAAGGATAAGAAGCCTGGCCCCCATAAAAACACTGCCTTTGTGGTTAATATGCAGACTGCACAACACAAGGGGGGGCAACACTCCGGTCCATCACACAGCAAAGGACAAAATAATCAACAAGGTCATAAGGCTCAGGCCTTCTATACAGAAAACCCTCCCATGAACCGTGGTAACCAAGGTAACGGTAAGGGAAGGGGTGGCTTTAATCGAAACCCAAATAATAAGGGTTTCAACAAGGGTAACAGTAACGGTAACGTGAACGGGTATAACGGTAACCAAGGAAATGGTAACAAGAAAGGCGGTAACAGGTACAATAATGGTAACAAGCAGGGATTTAAGCCTAAGGACTACTGTAGTTTGTGCGGATTTAAAAATCATCTCGCCACTGACGGCTGCCCAAACATTCAGGACGATATGGGAAAAATCATTCCTGTCCTCCCCTGTCAAAATACCTGCCCTGACTGCCCTAGTACCGTCTACCCCCGTCTCAATCATAGTGCTACCTACTGTCCCTTCCGTATCACTGGCCCCCTTCACGGCACCAAGTGACAACTACTGCAGAAACCTCTAGTCTCCGGTGCCAATCATGTTGTTGACAACACCGTCAATCCCATCAGTTTGTCTGATCGACTATTTAGCATGGCGGGGTACTCACAATATTCAGCCACTTCTTATATGGCGAATATTGATAGAAAGAATCTTAAATTGCCTGGTACCAGAGGTCCGGCAAAGAAATTATATCTTCCTATTTTTATAAATAAATACAGAGTTATTGGACTTGTCGACTGTGGTGCAGATATAACAATAATGCAGGAATCTCTCTATCATAAAATTATCCCTTCTGAAAATGGAACCACTTATAAATTGCAACCATCTGATATAGATAATATATATTCATTTAGTAATCATGTTGTACCAATTTTGGGCAGAAGTAAAATGCGCGTATGTTTATCTCATAACCATCCTGGATTTTATCTATATGTTTATGTTATCCCGTCTAACGCCAATATTCCGGAGTTTTTGCTAGGAAAAGACTTTTTGGAAACAGGCTTAGCCGATTTAAGCTTCGTAGGAAACCCTCAAAATGCTGTGCCCACTTTAAGTTTCAAATTTCCCACCCACTTTGTAAGTACTGTATATAATTATCCGGCTGACGAAATTTACACGTGTACTGGAAATTACGATCTGGGGCCTCACCAAACCGACTCTATAGAAGTATATTTGTCACAGGCTGCACCTGTTGTGAGAACGGATTGGATTTTAGTGACCGCTTGTATGTATAATAGGGTTACAATCATCCCCTCTCGTACAGATATATCTTATGATACAGTACATAAATGTTTTGTAGGTACAGTATGCGTTGTAAATACCACGGCCAAACAGCAAAAAGGGGTTATACAGGGAAAGATAGAAACTATTAACGATTACAATCCTATTGTCATTAATGAGGAAAGTATGCCAAAACTAAGGACTCAGGTGGGGAACCATCCTTTGGGGCGTGAAATTTTGCAAAGCCACGTGGATTATGTAGGGGGAGTGCCAACTATGACTGTAAATTCTATAAGTACTTCAAACAAGCCACCTATACAAGTTAGTGACCTAGATTATGCTGACGCCATTTTTGCCTCTGAGCCTGAATATACGGGTACAGCTAATATACATGCCGATATTATAGATCCTTCTGGGTATGAATTGCCAACTGTTATATTTCCTAATGCACTAGAGGCTACACAACTATACAAATTGCCGCCACATATACAACCTTTTATAAAGGATATATTTGTGGACAAATACCCTGAAGTGGTGTCCTTACACGGTTTGGATGCGGGAAACCTTAGCTTGACCTTGGGGTACACCCAGCTTAGATTACGTAAGGGGGAGGTATTACCTAGGGCAAAACGCATTTTTCATGTAAGTCCTTCAGACTCCCGTCATTTGGATGACATACTAAATCTATTGATTAAGTTCGGATATGTTATGAGGACTCCCCCATCCCCCACGGGACACCACCTCTATGGTATGTCAGCTTATTTAGTCCCCAGGGCTAAGCCTGGTTGTTTAGGACGCCTAATAGTCGATTTTTCACCTGTGAACCAGTTAATAGAATCCCCTAGTGCTGTAATTCCTGAAATAAATAACACTTTGCAATTCCTACAGGGTAAGGTTATGTATTCTAGTTTAGATTTACGACAGGCATATATGGCTATGCGTATTGATGAAGAGAGCCAGCCATTGACGACCTTTTTGACGCCCTCAGGTAGTTTTAGATTTAAGTCTTTACCTACAGGAGCGGCAGGGTCGCCTGCTCTTTTTGCAGAAATGTCTCATCGTATGTTACATTTTGAACCCGTCTTGGATGAAAATGGCAAGCCAGTTTTTGAGTCACCGAATGTGGTGAAACAAGAACCTAGCCCATTAGAGCACACTGTATCTTATTTTGACGATATTGTAATAACAAGTACAGCAAAACCCACTTATGAGGAAACTTTAAAGGAACACTTCAAAAATTTGGAGCAAACTGTTAAAAGGTTATGTTTTCATGGGGCAAAGATAAGTGTGACAAAATGCGACTTTAGTAAATCAAAAATATTATTTCTTGGTTGGTTTGTTTCACATAATTTTGTAATTGCGGACCCAAGGCGTGTTCAAAAGGTAAAGGAGTTTGCTTTTCCTACCAATAAAAAGTCAATTCGTGCATTTTTAGGCCTTGTAAATAGCTTACGGAAAGTGGTGAGTATGAATGTCATAGAGCAAGTAGGAATCCTGACCCCCCTTACAAGTTCCAAAAGTGAGTATGTATATACGCAAAAACATGTAGATGCATTCGAAAGCATAAAGCGCCTGCTCACCCAGGAGCCACTTTTCTGTAGTCTTATTGATGAGACCGCAGAAAAATACTTATGGTGTGATGCAGCCACAGGCAGTGGTGTATTGGCAGGGGTTTTGGCTCAAAAGATTAAAGGGAAGAAAGATGAGAAAATTATACCGTCGTACATAGATTTGGAGAATGAGGTACATCAAATTATTTATGATAATAGTTTACCGTATGAACCTTGTACTTTGTACACCTCTTTACCTATAGTTCTTCCAAAACCATCTTTGAGAAAAACGATCCCTCCAAACATCAACAAAGAGCCCCCTTTATGCGGTTTTACCCCTGAAAATGTCCATGATAGTTTCTTTTGGTCTACACTGTCAGTTTTAGCACTTTATGGTGGGGGAATGAATGAAACGGTTCAAAACTTGAGGGAAAAGGCTGTCAAGCATTTAAAATCAAGTATAATGAACTCTCAATTAAAGGACTTTGTTTTTGATATGAATTGGAATAATTACAACGATTATTTGCAAGCATTCAAAGCAGGGAAGGCTGGTTTAGATGAAAATTTTTATTTAGCCAAGGCCGTTGCCGTTTATTTACAAAGACCGTTTATCATCATTTCCACACTAAAAAGGCACCGTTACAAAGAAACATTTCACTTAAATGAAACAAGCACAAGACCGCCCATAGTATTAGGGTTAATAATGAGACAAGGTCACGAGATTTTCATTCCTTTCTTTGTCAATAAAAATTCAGAGTTCAACATTTCCACATTAAAAGGATTGGTAAATATAGTGGCCTACATTGCCAAAACTGTGCCAGCAGCCTTACGAAGTAAGTGTATTCTAGATTTAGAAGTACTCGCCATACTTATAGTACTGTATGCTGTACAAAAGTTAATTAGTAATGTACCAGTAAAATTGCTTACAGATAGCAGGGTACTGTACTACTTATTTAGCACTAGAGTAGGCAACTCCTCTGTAAAAATTCGCAGATGGTGTTTAAAATTAGCCAGCGATTACAAAAATGTTACATTATATTTTGTTCGCACTACAGATAATTTGGCTGACTTTTTAACACGCGAGGGCTTACCTCCAGGGGACTGTGAGAAATTTAACTTGAAAGATATTTCCATTGCGAATTTCCACCATGAGTTGCCTAAGCTAGAGTTTACACTGTCTGAATGGATCGATTATGTAGATTCCCATCCAGAGTATTTAATGATAAATGCGCCCAGCCCCCAAGCAGTTAAAACATTGGCCTTGCAAATTACAGCGGGTTTAGATAATGTTAAAGCAGTAGTCACACCGCTTGAAATTTTAAGGGAAAGACTTTCACGTGCAAATATTATAATGCGGCAAAAGAAAGAATTTTCGCAAATTTATTCAAACTGCTTGGCGGGTGAAAACTTCGAATATGAATCAGTAGACGATCCGCCCACAAAATATAAATTGGTAAATAATTTATTGATGGTCGAGAAAGACTATTATAAAATACTG
>Ga0208852_1000569_pt1 | contig 10145 bp, 12 predicted proteins | sample LakMenEpi18Jun09_FD_150711 | JGI IMG/M metagenome (GOLD analysis project Ga0208852, IMG submission 150711) | Freshwater microbial communities from Lake Mendota, WI - 18JUN2009 deep hole epilimnion ns (SPAdes) | ecosystem: Environmental > Aquatic > Freshwater > Lake > Epilimnion/Euphotic zone ...
GGTGCAACCAGCGGTAATGACAACAACAAGAGCGATCAACCAAGTTTTCATTACATCTCCTTAGCCGCGGGCGGCTTCAACGACTGGCAAGAAACGCTCGGGAACATCAAGCCAGTCTTCGGGCTTTTTAATGTCTTGCCAAAAGTTGTGTTCAAGAGTTAACTCAACAAAGCCAGCTTCACGACACGCTGTCGCATCGGCAACAAGCGCCGCCATGTTGTCGCCGTCTGCGGCACGCGGAGCAAGCGGTCCCTGAATAAACGAGCGATAGTAAATCTCAAGCGGCTTCTGTTCTGCACTGCGCTGTTCATTGAGACCAGCCACAATCTTTTGCACTTTGCCGATTGGCATACCTGCGGGGTTCCATGCATCAAACCATTTCGCCGTGCGCGCCATTCCATCGGCCGACCACATTCCCGACAGCAACTTCGGCCGCGGATTCTGCACGGGCTTCGGACTCACGAACGAACTCGGTATCGAAAAGATTGGCCCGTCATACGACACCGGATCTTCTTGCCAACACGCCAACATCGCGGGAATGAAGTCGTCCATACGGCGACCGCGAGTTTCAATCTCGGTTCCGGAAGCGGTGTGCTCTTCGGCGTTCCAGCCAACACCGAGACCAACAATCAACCGTCCGTTGCACATCTGATCAATCGTTGCGAGTCGTTGCGCCAATGGCACGGGCCAATGGTTACCTGCAACCAAAATGCTGGTTCCTAAACGAACCTTTGACGTAATGCCGGCAACAAAAGCCAGAGTCTCAGTGGGCGCGAATACCGACTTGTACTGATGTGGCGGCATGCGATCGGGTCCGCCATATCCACGAATCGGCTTTTCTGGGTACATGAAATGATCCTGAACCCACAGCGCTTCATACCCCATCGCTTCAGCACGACGAGCAAACTCAGCAACGATGTCGGCCCGTACGTGGGGTCCAAGTTGTGGCAAACATAATCCAACACCGGTCACGAAAATGTCTCCCAACAAATCACTTCATCAACTGGCTTGCGGTTGACACTGGCGAACTTCTTTTCGGGATAGCCCATCGCGATTGCGGTACCCAAGTACGCGTCATCGGGCAAACCCAATTCTTGTCTGAACTTTTGCTCAGCCACATAATGAAATGTCGTGAACGTTGTTCCGAGCCCCAACGACCGAGCAGCCAAAACGAGGTTCTGCGAAGCGGGATACACCGTCGACCAGACAAACTTTTCATTCGGATCATGGGGCGGGTATTGATTAAACCCGACGACAAAAATCCATACCGGCACATCGGCAAAGCCTTCAACCAATCGTCGAGCGCCAGCCATCATTTTGTCGCGTGATGCGTCGCCAGTTGGTCCACCAGAAAAGTGCGATCCGAGCATGGCTTGAACCGCTGTCGCCATTCGTTCTTTGCGGGCACGATCGCGCACCACAACAAATTTCCAGTTTTGACTGTTGCCAGGGTTTGACGCATACGTTGCTGCCTGGATTACTTGCTTAATCAAGTCCTCAGGCACGACATCGGTTTTGAGATGTCGCATCGCAATACACGTGCGCATCATTTCAATAACGTCGACTTCAGACACCCGAATCTCTCAATCAGTAGTTCGTGATGCGGCCGGCATCAATGCCATTGCGGAACAATTCATTGAGATCTTCATCAGCGGTGACCAATAAAGCGTCAAGCCACCCATGCACATACTGGGCGCCACCTTCGTTACGACCAAAGTGCAGAACTTTCTTCGCCCCCGTCTTCACGGTGCGTTGAATCTTCAATCCAGTTGCGTAGTCCTCATCGCGAACGACGTTCTCAAGGAATGCAATCTGCCTATTCGCAGCCGCGATGAATTCATCGGTCTTTGGTGCTGTTGAAATGAAGTCAAGATACGTCACCGATTCATCGGCGGTTGTTCCAGGGAACACTCGTGCGACCTGATAAATCTTGTGACCTTCAATCTCAAAGCCGGCGATTGAACCGTGTGGGAAAACACTCCACACACCACCAGTCAAAACTGACTCTGGCCATTCAGAAGTTGGTCGGCCTTCAAGTTTTGCCCAGTTGCCACGCGGACCAGTCACGCGCTGGTGAGGTCCGACGCGATGGAACAGCGCATCAGGTGACATGTCGGGACCAAAGGTGTTCTTATGCAGAATTGGTAGGTGATAGAAATCGACATAACCGTCGAATGAAATCTTCCAGTTCGGTCCGGCCAAAATTCGGGTTCCGAAATGGTTCATACTGGCGAAATCACAGAACTCGAGCATCTCGTCATAGCCCGCAAAGAAAGCATCAAAATCAAGTTTCGAATCGGGCGACAAAGTGACCCAAATCAATCCGGCTCGTTCGGCAATGGGCAACTGCGTGAGACCCAAGCACGACGTATCAAGTTGACCGAAATCATCTTGTTTGAAAACACCAACAAGGTCGCCCTCTTGGTTGTAGGTCCAGTTGTGATACGGGCACGCAAAGCGTCGAGCCGTGCCAACACCTGGATCAACAAGTTGCGCGCCACGATGACTACACATGTTGACGAATGCGCGAGCGATTCCATCAGCTCCGCGAGAAATGAGCACAGGCATGCCAACAACATCAATTGCTTTATACGTATTGACTTCTTTGATTTCAGCAGTCATGGCGAGCAACAACGGAACTCGCTTGAAGATCATGTCAACTTCGCGCTGCCAACGTTCGGGGTCAAAATAGTTTGACGCAGGAATCGTGGTGACCGATTCGGTGAGGTGCACGGTTCCGGCTTTGTTATGAGCGATCGTACGCTCGGCCATTGCGACAAGTTTCTCGCGGCTCATAGTTACCCCCAGGTACCTCGGACAGCGTGCTGCTGCGTAGTTTCAGCCTAGATGTTTCAATTCAGTTCAAACGATTGCTTGATCGCCAGACTGTTAGTCGTTAAATATCTCAGTCGTTTTGCAGTAAATGCACGAGGCTGCTGGTATCCCAGCGGTTTCCACCACGAGCAATGACCTGAGCATAGAACTGATCAACCAAAGCAGTCATTGGTAAGCGGGCACCGTTGCGGTTTGCCTCATCGAGGCAGATACCCAAGTCTTTGCGCATCCACTCAACGGCGAAGCCAAACTCAAATTCACCACGGTTCATCGTGCTGGCCCGGTTGTCCATCTGCCAGCTTGCCGCTGCACCCTTGCCGATGACATCGACCAACTTGTCAACATCAAGTCCGGCTCGTTGCGCGAAATTGACTCCTTCGGCAAGCCCCTGCACGATTCCGGCGATACAGATCTGATTCACCATTTTGGCCAATTGACCAGCGCCTGCTTTTCCAAGACGCTCACATGCCCGTGAATAAGGGGCGATTGCTGCCTTGGCCCGCTGAAACACCGCCTCATCATCGCTACCGCACATAATCGTCAATGCACCGTTCTGCGCTCCGGCTTGACCACCAGACACTGGGGCATCAACGAAACCAATCCCCCGCTCGGCACATGCCACCGACAACTCTCGCGCCACATCGGCCGACGCCGTGGTGTGGTCGATCAAGATTGAACCAGGCTTCATGCCAGCCAGTGCTCCCTGCGGGCCATAAACAACCGAGCGCACATCGTCGTCGTTACCAACGCACATCATTACGAAATCGGCATATTCAACGGCCTCAACCGGCGTGGGCTTGGCGAAGCCACGATTGAGGGCAACCCACGCCAAAGCCTTAGGAGCCGAGCGGTTGTACACCGTGATCTGGTAATCGGCTTTGGCTAAGTGACTCGCCATGGGGGCACCCATGACTCCGAGTCCAAGAAATGCCACTTTGGGGCCGGTGCCGATTGTAGGAATTGGTCCGGTTGCGTCTTCAGGAGTTTGTGCCATGCCCTCTAGTTTGTCAGGCTCTGAGGTACCACCATGAGCAAGAACCTCCATATTGACCATCTCGTTTACGCGACCCCCGATCTGGCGGCCGCCGTTGCCGACATTGAAGACCGTTTTGGCGTCGCCCCCACCCCGGGCGGAGCCCATGTTGGGCTCGGAACATTCAATGCTTTGCTCGGTCTCGGCGGACGCACGTATCTTGAAATTGTCGGACCCGACCCGGCTCAACCCGAACCGGTGAATCCGCGACCGTTCGGTATTGATGACCTCAATGAAGCATCGCTTGTTGGGTGGTGTGCTGCTCCGCAACGAGCATTAGTTGATGTCGTGCAGGCCGCTCGTGAAGCTGGGTTTGATCCGGGCGACGTGCGCGCCATGAGTCGTCAACGTCCCGATGGCGTCTTGCTCGAATGGGAATTGACGCTCGCATCGCTTCCCATTCCCGAAGGCGGCGTGCTTCCGTTCTTTATTGATTGGGGTCGTACGGTTCATCCGACCGCCGACATGCCTATTGGTGGAACACTGATGGCGCTCGATCTCTTTCATCCGCAGCCACGAACAATTGATTTGTTCTTGTCGGCAGTCAGTGATGAAGCACAATTAGGTGATGAAGAAGCCAACATCACTCTCAACTATGCCGACAACGCACAGTTGACCGCCGAAATTCTGACCGCCAACGGTTTAGTAATTCTTCACTAATACGCCCCACATCACAGACATGATCGAGCAAATGACACTGCTTGCTGCAGTATTTCCGGTGGCACGATTTTTCCGTTAGGGGAAGTCTCTCGAGTATTTGGGTTGATTTGAAAATTGCCCTGCCGACCAGAGACAAGAACATCGCCGTTCAATAGGAGAGTCATTTCATAAGCGGCTTGACCATTGCAATCAACAATGGTCACCTTTGAGAGGTATTTATCAAGATCCATGAATAGGGATCCTTTTTGAATCGCATTTGGATTCCGCTCGTTGAGAATCAAGCGAAGGCCTGAAACTGCATTTCTCCAGTACGGGCGTCAGAGGTTGCGCAGTGTCCCCAGCCAAAAAACGACATAGTTCGTCGTGGTTTTCCATATTTGCGAGGCCACCCACCCACACCTTTTCACCACTCGGACGCCGAATAACCGCAACGTTTGAGTAACTACAGGCGTCAATGCACTTAACGATGTGCAACTTACCCCCAGAGCTGTTAATCACCTCTTCTAACTCACGACGTTGTTCTGCGTGATCAAAGCCTGGATGCTTTCGATCCGTTCCGCAACAACAATCGCGACACAACAGAACGCTGAATTGATTCGTCATGTCAAATTCCCAATTTCAATGATCATCTCTTCACACGCTGTCTGAAATGTCGAGGATCAGAACCTCGCCATCCTCAGTTCCCAATGCAACCACCGAAGTATCAGGCGAGATCGCCAACGCCGTGAGTGACTCCCCAGTGTTATGACGCGCGATAAGTGAACGGCCTTTGGGAGTCGGACGCCAAACACATACTGCACCGTCTGTCGCCGCTGAAATCAAAATCGTTGGATCTGTTTTCAGATAGCCCAGCCCGATAACTCTTGCTGCATGTCCCGCGAGGTCAATAGGTGCTCGCCCTTTTGGTCCCTTACCAGAGAAATCCCAAATAGAAATGGAGTCAAACGATGCGTTAACAAGAAATCGAGAAGTGGAATCCCACGCAATGTTCTGCACCTTTGTTTCAAACCCGGTCATTTGCAGGTCTGAACCATTTGAAATCTTCCAACAATGAAGCGACGCATCCTGGTTTCCAGTCGCAATCCACTTGTCGTCTGGAGAGATTCTGACTACGAGAGGCGCACCCTTCCACGGAAAGGTCTTGATGGCTCGAACATCACCTTGAAACATGAAGACTCCGCCATACGCGCCTACAAACAATCGCCTTCCATCGCTGCTCCACGAGACACATTCGGCCGTTGTTTTTAACTCCTCATGCTTGGCTCCATTGGAACAATTAGAAAGCACTCGAACCACGCTTCGACCGACTGCACCAGCTACTTCTCCACCGGTCGGACGCCAGGCGATGTCGTTACACCAACCCTTCCGTACTTGTTCAGTCACGAGGTTGCTAGCACTACTCCAGATTCGTACCGCACCATCGATGCCGCCAGTTGCAAATTCATGAGAAGTTGGACTAAAGCGAATGCGGGTACTGTCACCATTGTGAGCAGCAAATACAGAGCCATCACCATTGACATCGTGCACACTGCATTCACCCGAAACCGACGATGCTCCGATGTAGCGACCATCAAACGAGAAATCAATGCTGGTGACATAGTCATCCATCTTGCACAGAGAGCGCTGCGCGAACTGAACTTCGCTGATTACTTCACCAGACATGCGCGGAACCTTGAGTTGAGTTCGTCTCGATCAAGATTGCGACCGATGAAGATCATCTTGTTCACTCGGGACTCATCGGGCCCCCATGCACGATCGGGCTGTCCATCAAACAACATATGAACTCCTTGAAAAACGAAACGGTTGTCAGAGGCGTTGATATTGAGGATTCCCTTCATGCGGAAGATTTCAGTGCCCTTTTCACGAAGAAGCCACCCGAGCCAGTCATTGATTTTCTCTAGGTCAACAGGGCCATCAACCTCGATTCCAACGGATGTGATGGATTGATCGTGCATGTGTTCCGATTCCTCCAAGAACTGCGGATCAACCTCCAGAACGCGAGAGAGTTCAAAAGCTCGCGCGTTGAGAACCCAATCAAGATCGACCTTGCTCATTTGTGTTCGTACCAATGAGGCTCCGGCGTTGATTGAGCGGATCTGTTTTTCGACGAGCAGCAGTTCCTCTTCATTGACGAGATCTATTTTGTTAATGAGCACCCTGTCGGCAAAGGCGAGTTGTTCAAGAGCCTCATTCTCAATTCCCTCCTCTTTTTCCTCAAAGAGGTGGATGGCCAGGTGCTTCGCATCGACCACAGTGACGATTGCATCAAGACGTAACTGGGCGCGAATTTCCTCATCAACAAAGAATGTCTGAGCAACAGGAGCTGGGTCGGCAAGCCCAGTCGTCTCAACAAGGATGTAGTCGAACTTGTCGCGACGCTTCATCAATGTCCCAAGGATTCGAATGAGGTCACCACGAACCGTGCAACAGATGCAGCCATTGTTCATTTCAAAGATTTCTTCTTCAGCGTCAATCACCAGTGCATCGTCAATGCCGATTTCACCAAATTCGTTTTCAATAACTGCGATTCTTTTGCCGTGGTTTTCACTCAAGATGTAGTTCACGAGTGTGGTCTTGCCACTCCCCAAGAATCCCGTCACAACGGTGACCGGGACACGGGCATCTACCTCAGACATATTTTCCTCTTTCATGTTTGAGAATGGTTCTCATTACTATTATATTAGCGGATATGAAATCCTTCCCCTATATCTGGTCCCTCTTTGTTGGCGGTTCTGTTGTCGGCCTCACTGCCCTTTCTGCGACGGCTTGTTCTGACACCGAGGCAACGACAGCTTCAAAATCGGTCACCATTGCTGCGTCCTTCTACCCAATTGAGGAAATTGTCTCTAATTTGTCGGTCGAATCCGTCAACATTGTGGGCCTCACTCCACCTGGGGCCGGAGCCCACGACCTCGAGCTGACATCTGAACAATTGGCCGACTTGGAAGATTCAGATGTTCTTTTCTATTTAGGAGACGGGTTTCAACCAGGGATCGAAAAGGTCATGACTTCTCTGCCAAAAAGTGTTCAGGTTGTTGACCTACTGGAGAGGATCACCGTTCGCGACATTGTCCCCCAGCTAGAGGGACTCGAAGGTGAAACCGACGGCGAATCATTGGAATCTGGGAAAGATCCACATGTCTGGCTAGACCCCGCCAACATGATCATCATGGCGAACCACGTTCACGATGTCCTCCAAGACATTCAGGGAATAGACAAAAAATCCCTCGATTCTTCACTGAATACTTATGTCGCAGATCTGACCAAACTTGGTTCAGAGTTTGACGATGGACTCAAACAGTGCGAGAGCAATGTCATCGTCACTTCACACCGTGCCTTTGAATACCTTGCGGCCCGAACCAACCTGCAACAAGTAGCCATCGCTGGAGTGAACCCCGATTCAGAACCTTCAACAAAATCGATGCAGGAAATCGCCAAATTTGCTCTGGCAAATCAGGTCTCAACAATCTTCTTTGAGACACTTCTTCCCGAAGATCTTGCGCGGACAATCGCCAATGAAATCGGCGCCAAGACCGACTTGCTTGACCCAATTGAAGGTTTCAGCCAAGACGACCTTGACGCTGGCATGAACTACATCGTTGCTCAACGAGCCAACCTTGAGCGCCTACGCGCTGGCTTGAACTGCAAATAGACAACGAATGGATAAGCCAAGCGACGTCCTACTCTCGGTCAAGGAACTCGGGGTGCAATACGGAACCACACAAGCCCTCGCTGACGTTTCATTCAACCTTCGCTCTGGAGAAGTGGTCGCACTCGTGGGCCCAAATGGAGCCGGAAAGTCAACACTATTCAAAGCGTTGGCAGGACTGATACGCCACACCGGAGATGTCTACGTTGCAGGCCAGCATTGCCATCACCTTGACCGAAAACGACTTGCCTACATTCCTCAAACAACCGACGCGAACATTACGTTTCCGATTCTGGTGAAAGATGTCGTGTTGGCAGGCCGTCGAAGGTTTGGGCGAATAGGCATGCGCGTATCAGTGCAAGATCGCGAGGCAGTAACTCGATGCTTAGAAGAGGTTGATCTTGCGGACAAAATGGAAATGCAGCTTTCTCATCTCTCGGGTGGACAAATTCAGCGAGTATTCATTGCTCGAGCAATTGCTCAAGATGCAGACGTGCTACTTCTTGATGAAGCCGCTTCTGGAGTTGATGAGAAGAATACAGATGCACTCGTCAATACCTTCCAACACTTAGCAAGTCAAGGGCGCGCAGTGCTCTTGTCAAGCCACAATATTTCATATGTAGCCAAGCACTTCTCGCGCAGTTTGACTTTGAATGTCAAATTGCGTGGTGACGGACCATCTAACGAAGTGCTTGCTCCAGAAAAAGTCGTAGAAATTTTCAGCAGATGATCGATTGGCTATTAGATCCATTTTCATCTTCATTTGCGCAACGAGCAGCAATTGAATGCCTACTTGTCGCGGTCCTGGCCCCAAACATCGGAGTCTGGATCATTCATCGCCAACTTTCCTATATGGCAGATGCGATGTCGCATTCAACACTGCTTGGCGTGGTTATCGGTTTTTCAATCCTTGGCCGCGAATACGTGCTTGTTGGCGCACTTGTTATCGGATTGTTTATGACGGCCCTCATCAGTGTGTTCGGCACAAATCGCAAACTCCCCAAAGATGCCGTTATCGCCGTGATTGGTTCGGGACTCTTTGCGGGCGGGATCATCGGAGTCAACAAAGCGGATACGAATATCTCACTTAACCACTTTCTATTTGGTCAAGTACTGACGGTGACATCAGCAGATGTCGTTATCACTCTGATTCTCGTCTTGATCGTCCTCGCGTATATCGTTTCTCAATTTCGCGACCTCGTCTTCTCTACTTTCGACCCGCTACATGCGCTGCAAGTTGGTATCCGAACCCGTCGGCAAGAGGGCGTTTTGCTCATACTCATCGCTATGAGCGTCGTTGTCTGCATCAGCAGTGTCGGGATTGTTCTGACCGTGTCGTTACTGATCTCTCCCGCATTGACATCTCGCCTATTTAGTTCGACAGCTCTTCAGCAAGCATTAATCGGCACCATGATTGCGATTGGACAGGTCTTTGGCGGTTTCCTGATTTCATTTCATCTCAACTTGCCACCTGGCCCAACAATCACCGTCGTCGGATTGATCATTTTCTTGCTCTCGTTTTCACTCACTTCATTGATCAAGGATGAAGTGAGGGTTCAGCGACATAGGGCGTAGTAGGCGTTCCAAACTGGGATTCGTATTACAGTTGGATTCGGGATCTATTCAGGGGTGACGTAGGCCGCGGTGATGCCACCGTCGATGATGAGTGATTGACCCGTCATCCAACTGCTCTCATCTGACGCCAAAAACAACGCACCATTGGCAATTTCAATCGGGTCACCGAAACGCCCCATCGGAATATGAACCAAACGACGATTGCGCTTGGCATCATCGCTCAAGAACTTGGCCAACATCGGCGTCATAATCGGGCCGGGGCACAACGAGTTCGCGCGAATTCCTTGACGGGCGTAAATGACTGCGATCTCACGAGTCATTGCCAACACTGCGCCCTTAGACGCCGTGTAGGCAACTTGTGGTGTCGCTGCACCCATGTGCGCCACAAAGCTG
>Ga0208852_1000570_pt1 | contig 10140 bp, 17 predicted proteins | sample LakMenEpi18Jun09_FD_150711 | JGI IMG/M metagenome (GOLD analysis project Ga0208852, IMG submission 150711) | Freshwater microbial communities from Lake Mendota, WI - 18JUN2009 deep hole epilimnion ns (SPAdes) | ecosystem: Environmental > Aquatic > Freshwater > Lake > Epilimnion/Euphotic zone ...
GTTTGGAAAGCATGTGCATCCAACAGAGCACTGCGCGCCTATCATGGTGCTAGTGGTGGGCATAAGGCTCGGGGTCATGGACTCGTTATACAGCACAATCAGTAAAGCAATTAAGAACAAAATTAGAGAAACGATAAAAATTATGAACGCTCCTCCATCCATTTAATTTGTAACAATATATTAAATGAGTAGTCTTCTTACCATATTGGTGTTTGCAGCTGTGGCGAGTCCCGCGGCGTACAGAACGACGCGCCAGCTCGGAAGCTGGGTCGCAGATGCCAACGGCGTCCCGACCATCCAGGGGCTTCTACTCCACGGTCTCGTGTTTGTGATCGTCATGGCTGTATTGGGCGCCCTATTCGGTAAGAGTTCCGGGTACCTGATGGAGGGCGGCATGAAGTTTGTGACCCGCGACGACCAGGATGATCAGAACACCAAACGCTATCAGCAGAACAGTTTTGTCTATTCAGTGACGGCCTAGGGAAACAGTCGCTGCGCGACTGGTCAGAATTCTTCGTCAAATCTAACCTCGTCACCCTCAGCCACAATGTGCTTTGAATAATCACCGACCCTTTTCTCAAAGAAATTGGTCTTCCCTTCCAACGAGATGTTCTCCATCCAGTCGAAAGGGTTCTTTGCGTTATAAATGGGAACTTCTCCGAATTGCACCATAAGTCGGTCAGCCACAAACTGAATATACTGCTTCATTTCACCCGAGTCCATACCGATGAGCTTGCACGGAAGAGCCTCCGTGATGAACTCGCTCTCAACTTCACATGCCCACTGAACAATCTTGTGAATATCCTTGGAAGGGCACTTTTCCCTCAGATGAGAGTAAAGCGTCACCGCAAACTCCTGATGAAGGCCCTCGTCTCTGCTTATGAGTTCATTAGAAAACGAAAGCCCCGGCATAAGACCACGCTTCTTCAACCAAAATATGGAACAAAAGGACCCACTGAAGAAGATGCCTTCGACGCATGCAAAGGCGACGAGACGTTGAGCGAACGATGCATCGGAAGCAATCCAAGTCTGGGCCCATTCAGCTTTACGTTTGACCGCCGGGACAGTATCGATCGCCTGAAAAAGTTTCACTTTTTCCGCGGGGTCTTTGACGAGCTTGTCAATCATGAGACTGTACGTCTCGGAGTGGATAGACTCGTTGAACCCCTGATACGCGTAAAATGCCCGGGCCTCTGCAATCTGGACATCCTTTGAGAAATTGAGATCAATATTTTCCATCACGATTCCGTCCGAGGCGGCAAAGAACGCCAGGACCATCTTGATGAAGTGCTGTTCATCTGAATTTAGTTTGTCCCAATCTTTCAAATCACCGGCCAAGTCAATCTCTTCAACGGTCCAAAAGGACCCGATGGCTTTCTTATACAGCGCCCATAGATCATTGTACCGTATAGGAAAGGTTGTGAAACGAGACAGACTTGGTGTGAGGATGGGGTCCACCATTGTTATTATAACCCTTTAGTTTTTTAAGAGGCTGGAGGAGCTGGACAAGTTACTGGAACCGTGTTGGCGACGATAACTATTATGATGAGAGTCATGCACATACCCAATAGGAAACCTGAGAACCCCGTCATAACATAAGGAAACAAAAATATATAAAGTATAATGGACTCGGAGCTCAGGCGCTTGGCTCTCAGAATCAAAATGCACAACGTTTCAGGAAATGTTGTTCACCACGCCGCCTTGCTCAAAAAACACCTTGACCACCAGGGTATAAAATCTGAAATGGTAAAGGGATTTTGCGTCATTCCGGAGACGAAAGAGGCCTGTGGGCACTATTGGATCCGAGAACTTAATTCAGGTCTTGATTTGGATGTGGGCTTTGAAGTTGCTAAACTCAGGAGCCCCGAGCTCCAAGCTCTACATCCTGTTCTTCTGGAGTCGATTCCCCCGGGGATGACCCGCTCTGATGAAAAGGAGACGATGATAAGGGAGGATAACGAGCGGCTATTTGAGCTTTATCAACGAGACCCCAAAGCTTTTTGGCGCGAGGCTCCGCGAGACGTGACAAGTTTCCGTACGACGAATTAACCTCGGCGTCTGTTGTGCTCTTACGCGGCGAGCCCGTCACCAGGTTCATGAAAGAGTACTTTTCTTTTCTGAGAATTGGCGTGAAGGCCAGCATATTATCAAGTGACTTTTCAATAGGGTTTCCTTGTTCAAGGGCCGTATTAAATTCAGAAAAACAGTCCGATAAAAACGCCTGACCATCCGTCACGCGATTTTGGGGTTCTATACTCAGCTCCTTTGAAACCTTCAGAGCGAGACGCTTCATGAGTATAGAGGCCCGAAGTGCATTCGTCATCTTTTCGTTAATCTTCATGTAGAGTTGCACTGATCCCAAGACTCCCGTCCCTGCTGACAGAACGGCGTTCAGCACGCTGACATATTCCTGTGCGATGAACGAGTTGAGAGCCACAGCCGTCAAGGCGTTGACTGCCGAGACTATTAGAATAGGTATGTTGAATTTTGACGCAAGTTTCATATAGTACACGTGGTCTTTACTATGATAATCATAGTATGTGTTGCATTGTTGTTCTACTTTTGCCAGGAAATCTTGTTCATCCGGATGCCAACGAGACTCTTCTGTCTTCGTCATAATTTAACGCACTAAAAAAACTTTGAGTCGTTTTCAAATTCCACAATGTCCCTGACTCGGGAAGGGAGGCGACCTTTGACACCCATGTAAACCATATTGAAAATAGGGTTAGAATTTGTAATCTTGATTTTCTCAAGGAGCCCCTTGTCAGGTCGGATGTCCATCATGAGCTTGAGGAGATGGATCGCAGTCTCTGAATTTAGTTTTGAAATTGGGACCCCCTTGAGGTTCAACTCTATGATCTCCTTGAGTCCATGCTTCTCCACATACTCATCAAGTTGGGCAACGACAGGCTTGATCTTCATTGAAAATTCAGCCGCCTCTAGGGGCGTCTTTGGCTGATTCTCAATGTACTTGCCCCCAAGGAACTCAATATGGAGATGCTTTCCCTTGGGATAAAACACAAGTAGATCTGTCATTTGCTGAAACGCTCCTTATTTTTTTATATACATAGAACAGATGATTGACCACGCATATTGCATCAATCTGGAAAGAAGCAAGGAAAGGAGGGCTTCAGCTCAGAAGCAGTTTGAAAGTCACAGCCTTGACGTGGAGATGTTCAACGCAACTGACGGTAAACTAGAAGCTCCTCAGAAACTTTTCATTACCAAATCTGAATGGGGGTGCGCCATGAGCCATGTTAGGGTATGGAGGGACATCGTTGAAAATGGATACGAAACCACTCTTATTTTTGAAGATGATGTTGTATTGACTCCCAATTTTGTTGGAAAATTAGATAAAATAATGTCCGAGCTTCCAGATGACTGGGACTTTGTTAATCTGGGAGCACCTGAATTATTTAGAATTAACATGTATGATCATTCTGAAAATTTAAAGGAGGGTATATCGGTGACGTTTCATGCATATCTTATCCGCTTGAAATGCGCAAAAAAGTGGTCTATGGTTGATCCTGTTCACCTTAAAATAGCTATAGATACATTTGCGTATAATTATCCTTCGTACAATCTTCATGCGAGTGAACCAATTGCAAGTCAGGAAAGTCCATTTAATACTACTATAGGTGTTTTAAGGACGCACGACTATACATTTTATATAAGAAACCTAGCCCCTCTTATCATTTTATTATTGATAGTAGGCTATATCGTATGGCGATTCCTCTTACACTAAAAAACGTGAAAAGAACAAGAATGAAAATCAATATTAAAAGAAGATTATTTTTGAGAGTCCTGTAAATTTTCACAGGAATTGAACCATATTGGGTCCATGACAAATCATATTTATGGTTGAGAATAGTGCGTCTAGTTATGTTTCCCCATGGCTCAAACACGTCAGAATCTACAATGTTCACATCTGGATCATCAATATATTTATTGAAAAATACGCTAAGCATGAGGGGGCCGGTTTTGAGTTGCGTATCAAACACGTCATCTTCGTTCCATGACTCATTTTTTATAAGAAATTTCACGAGATTGTGTATGATTGAATTTTCCTTTGAACAGCATAACGTTGCATTGTTTACAATGACGAGATCATGCGACAAACCAAATGAACTTAGTTTATTTTCTAATCTTGATAATGAATTTTTTCCTAATATCAAATCATACTTGGTCAGTCCTGGAATTTTGTCAAGGGGGCGCAAGCATTCAACATCACAGTCCACTGACACACCACCGTAATTGTGCAAAACTATATACCGGCCGAAATCAATTTTTTGAATCATTTTGTCAAACCCATCAAACTTGGTGAGGGCCTCTGGACTGAACTTTACACATTCAGACCTCAGAGACTCTTCGTCCCATTTCATGTGTTCCCAGTCTTTATTCATATTCTCAAGTTTTTCAACGTCACTCATATATCTCATCGGAAGTTCATCCCAACCCTGAAACCAAATTTGATGTGTTATCTTTGGAATCATATTCTAAAATAGGCGTGAAAATTAAAATAAAATTATACCGCATATTACTAGATGGATGATTTTACACTCGTAAAGGCAATGGCTGTAGTTGCATTTTACGGAGGTCTAAGAACAATACAGGTGGTGCACTCGGATTATGATCTATCTATGAAGGAAGAGCTCTTACTCCTGTTTCATGAACTAGTCACTATGTTCATGATCATGGGTATATTCTTTACTGACAGGACGTATATCATGTTCCATGCAATTATAACAGCCCTCGTGGGGATACAGTGGGTTGCGCTAGGTGGGAACTGTATACTAACTCTTATAAAACGTCAGACTATTCCATATACAGACGAAGACTTTGTTCGTATATATGGAACTGAAACTGGTAAGAAAATTTCATTTTTTTCAGTCGTAGGCTTGGGACTCGCTATTGATGCGTACAAGCTTTTATTAAGGAATTAACGTGATGAGGTTCCGCATGAATGGTGGGAGGAAGCCACGGACACCCTCCACAAGCGCATTGAAGAATTCACCCCCACCCGACAGCTGACATTTTTGAAGTAAAATACAGTTTTTGGTGTACTCGTAGACGTTCCATATGATGTGCATTGTAGTCATTGGCCTGATTTTCTTGACATTGATATCCTTCAAATCTGCCGAGCACACCTGCTTGAGACCGCGTGTGAGACACAGATCCTGAATTTTGTCAAGAACTGGATAAAGTTCCCGACAAAACTTGTCTGTATCTTCCACGCTTGGCTGGAGTTCAATAAACCGCCCGACGAGGATGTCCACGTAGAGAATCTTGGCATCCTCGTCAGCCTGGAAACGCAGCCAGGAACAATTCAGAGAATTGTTCCGAGGTTCCATCTACAAACTCCGGGGTTTATAAAAATACGACAATATCGCGAAAGCATTTGGGTATGGCGAAGCTTATGGGTCCATAGAGGGTCCTGAAGATGAAACCCGTATTTATAAACTGAATCTGTCTGAGGATATTGTCGTCGCGTGTGTACTCCACAACCTCCTTGACTATTTTAACAATAAGACGAAACCTGTCCAGAGACACAAAAGGGGTGTGAACGAGGTCCGCCTTGATGATCATTCCCGATGATTTTTCACGAATTTCCTCAATCATAGGTTTGATGACGTCTAGTGTCACGCCATCCGCTGGATAGTCTTTAACAACCAGAGTCACGTGAGCGACACCGTCAGAGTCCCATATACATTTCATAAAATCCATCTATTACTATGTATAGATTTTATGGAGTGTGAAAGGGTCGCAAACTCCGTTTGCTCCTTTGCATCAGATGGGATTTGAACCCATGCGGCTTTCGCCAGAGGATCTTAAGTCCTCCCCGTTAGACCTAGCTCCGGCACTGATGCGTAAAGTCACCCCCGGTGGGTATCGAACCCACATCAACGATTTAGAAGATCGCTATACTATCCATTATACTACGGGGGTTGTTCTAGCTGGGGCTCGAACCCAGGATCTTTGGTTCACCTTGTCGGGGCGAACAAGCTTCGCCCCTCCGACATAAGGCCAATGCGTTAACCAACTACGCTACTAGAACGCGGGGCATCTACCCCACTCTTTCAAGGACTTTTTTCTTTAACACTAGTAATGTCATATGAAGCCGTTCGGGCATTGGGCGTCGCGTGGGTTGGTGTCCTTTGCTTCGTCTTTGCGTTCTTCGTTTCCAGACTTGTTGACAATTTTACACCAAAATTGGAAGACACCAAACCAAAGTGGAGAATCTTCGCCGAGGTGTGTGTCCAGTTCGGAATCGTGGCGGTCATCGTCTTCGGTGCACGGGTTTTCATTAAGAAAGTGCCCTTCCCTCTCGAAGGCTGGTATGGATACGAGCACTCGGCTCTCGGTGAGCTACGCAGCTTACCCCTCATGGTCTTTATTTTCATGTTCTTCCAGGTGAGGACGCAGGAGAAGATGCGATTTCTTGCTGAAATCTGAAGCACTCCCACAGGTGCCGCGCCTGTTTCGGTGCCGATAAAGCAGAAAACTCGTCAATGCTGTACTCGTCCCCCATAGACCTGTTGCACTTGCTGCAGATGGGGCGCAAGTTGTTAATGTCAGTAGCTCCTCCTTTGCTTTCTGGAATATTGTGACCCACCTCAAATGAAAAGGGCGTTATGACGTTTTCACACCACGTCACAAGGCACTTGTGCTTGAAAAGCCGATCTCCACAAAACGTTAGCCAAACCTGTTCACGCAGCGCTCCTGGAATCTTCACCTTCATTCATAATTTTGGAAATCTTTTCCTTAAACTCTTGATTTTCACCCTTACCTGGAACCTCATTATGTCCTGATTTGAGAGCCTCAATCTCAAGACGGCTCAACGTGATGGCGCCGAGCCGAAAGTCCTCAAACGCTTCACACGTCAGAGGGGCCAGAGGGATGATCAGGTCGTACACCTTCCGCGCCAACTGACGGATCTCCCACTGTGCGTGGTCGTCTATGCGGAGTTGCAAAAAGTGAAGCAGGTTATGAAGGTTAATTTTCCAGTAAAATTCGGTAAAAGTATTCTGAGGCAAGTGCGCCCGGGCCAGTTCACGTGAGACCCCCTTCTTGATGAGCTCGTCATACGTGTGAAATGCGAGGTCACATGACGCCTTCTGCTTTAGCAGCAGCATCTCACCACCCTCGTACGGATCTTCACCACCCTGTCCACGAGTCGTAGCTTGCTGACGGAGCTCATCGGGTAAGTAGAACTCGTCCTGTACGATACTGTACCGGGCCGACAACTCGTTCACACTGGCCGTACGGTGGCGGAGCCACTGACGCGCCACGAAGATGGGCGCCTTGATATGAAACTTAAATTCAACCATTTCAAATGGTGTCGTATGCTTGTGACGCATGAGATAGCGGATCAGGGCCCGGTCATTGCTCACAGACTTTGTGCCTGCTCCGTAAGAGACCCGAGCCGCCTGGACGATTGCGGCATCACCCTCATTCACGCCACGGGGCATGGAATCCACGAGACGAACTGCCATTTATATTTTTACGTTGCGTTTTTTTAACTGGAGCTGGACAGTTAAAAAATTCGCTCCCGGCAGGGGTCGAACCTGCGACTTTGAGGTCTTCCGCCGTTACTATAAATAACAGCCTCACACTAACGATATAAATACTACCGGCTGAGTTACAGGAGCCTGATGAACCTTTTAACGACGTGCTCGGGTCGTTCTGACTTGGGTGATTCGAACACCCGATCTGTGGAGCTACAATCCATCGCGTTTAAGTGGAATTACCACTGCGCCAAAGTCAGAAGAACCTTTTAACGACTTGTTCAGGTCGAGGGAAACGAGTTCCCCTGTTCTTCCACTGAGGATCGATCTCAGGACCTCCCGCTCTTCGGGCGAGATGCTGCGCATCTCTAGCTACTAAACGGACGCACTACCACTGTGCCATGGAAGAAGGTTCCAGCGTGAATCGAACACGCATTAACAGAGTCAGAGTCTGCTGTACTAACCGTTATACTATGGAACCTTTGTTAATATTACATAGTAAACAAATTTCAGGAATTTAACGCAACCCGCGTTGAAAACTAACTCATAGTAAAAATCTTCCTAACTCCAATAAGCCGCGACCTGCACCCAGGGCACGTAGACTTGCAGCGTGTTGAACTCCAACACCGCTCGCAAATCACGTGCCCACATGGATCAAAACAAAGGTCAACGAGTCTGTCCATACACACAAAGCACGTGAATTTGCCGTACCTTTCAATGTTCGTGTCGTGGAGCACCTTCTTCATCGCATCAATTCTCCCCGCCGCCTCCCTGCATTGTTGAGTCAGGGCCGAGATGCCCTCTTCAGACTCGTGCTTGTCTATTATATCTTCAAGCTTATCCTTTAAGCTTTGAGAGCTCACGTTTTCAATCAACATTTTGAAAACACTCACCTCTTCCTTCTTTTCAGTGAGCTCGGCGTACTTTTGCCCATACTCTACACGAGCCTTGGCAAATTCATCCTTAAATTTAGCCAGCTCATCCTCAAAGTCCTTCCACTTGGGGTCGAGTTCACATGGCAATGCATCAATAGGCTCTGGAGGCTGTGAGACCAGTACACTTTCCAGGAGGCTCCTGGAATCAATGTATGCAAAATTCATCTACTGTTTTACGAGATAAATTGTGTATTTTTTAACCGCGGTCAAAAACAAAATCTCCCCATTTAGTAAATGCTGTCAGACTTTATGATCTTGATGATGGCCGTTATACTCTTACTGATAGGTCTCCAGGCGTTTATGGATCCAGCCCGCCGGGCCGTCGCATCTGAGGTGATCAAGGCGACACTCATGATGGTGGCTGGGTTCTTCTTCTTATATTACTGGTACGTCGGAGTCTCATACAACAAGACGGGCGGAGGTTACTGATTTCCAATTGGAAAAATTTGTACATCGCATCCACACTGTGAGAAACAATTAGACTATTAATTTCAAAACTAAATTCAGTATTATAATCAGCCATCAGTTTCAGTACAGTAATGGCATCTTCACATGTAAGGGAACGGTCACATAGTTCCTCAATGATGTGAACAGGTGTCTCAAAAGTCATGTCTCTAATTTCAATGAAAATTCGTTCAAGTCCTATGAGTCTGGCTTTGTCCAGGACCTCTTCAATGCTCGCGTCGGGATACTGGAGTTTCAGAGCCTTCATAAGTTCTGGCCCCTCCATTTATTTTATAGTAATATACTAAATGCCCGACTTTAACGTAGCTTTTCTCGTGCTGTTTGTTGCTATATTCGGGGCTCTGGGCGTCTCCAACTTTGTTGAGGCGACAAAGAATCAGGCCACACCGTACCAGCGCTATTTTGGACTTTTGTACATTCTCCTGGCGCTTGGGTTGGTTGTATATAAAATAAGCAATCCTTAGAATAGAAATGAAACATCTGGTCGGACACGTAGATGGTGTGTGGGTGTCAAAGACCATTCATCTTGAGAAAATCATGAAGCGAATCGCTGAAAGGTGTGGGTTTAACGTTGTTTCCCAGGCTTTTCATCAATTTGATCCCATGGGGACGACGGGTGTCCTTGTTTTGGCCGAGAGCCATTTCAGCGCACACACGTATCCGGAAAACAACAGAGTTTACATTGACGTATTTTGTTGCGCGACCGGGTTCAACCCTGAATACTGTGCGGACGTTATTGAGGAGGAGTTTGCAGCCTTGAAGGGGACGTGGCAGGTGGTGGCGCGTTAATTTAATTTTAAAATTCGTTTCGACTCCAGGGACCGGGAACGTCCTTGGGGCCGAAGCCCGTTTTTTTGGCGAGTGGCAAACCACTTTTAATAAATATATAGGAGGATTTAATTTGAGAACGCAAGGCCGCCCATGCCAGACTGGATGCGCAGGATGTTGTAGTTGATGGCGAACATCTTCTGCAGGCCGGTGGTGTAGTTGCCCTTCATGTTGATAGCCACCTGGGCGTTATCAATGCGGGAGAAGTTGCAGGTGCCGGTTGGCTGGTGCTCCTCTGGCTGCAGCGCGAAGGAGTACGCGTAGATGCCTGGGTATGGCACACCGGAGTGGTACTGGTATGGCTGGTACTGGTTGAAGTACTTGCCGGCCTGCTCCTTGAAGCGGTCCTGACCGTTCAGCACCAGCTTGAAGTTGTACAGGGGGCCAACCTCCACGCCGGTGGCGTT
>Ga0208852_1000574_pt1 | contig 10090 bp, 10 predicted proteins | sample LakMenEpi18Jun09_FD_150711 | JGI IMG/M metagenome (GOLD analysis project Ga0208852, IMG submission 150711) | Freshwater microbial communities from Lake Mendota, WI - 18JUN2009 deep hole epilimnion ns (SPAdes) | ecosystem: Environmental > Aquatic > Freshwater > Lake > Epilimnion/Euphotic zone ...
TGGCGCTTGTGGAAATCAAGGCACGCTTTGACGAGCAAAACAACATCACCTGGGCTAGAAAACTCGAGCAGGCTGGCGTTCACGTAGTTTATGGAATGGTGGGTCTAAAAACCCACTGCAAACTAGCTCTCGTGATTCGTCAAGAGGGTGGATCTCTAGTTCGGTATTGCCACATCGGTACCGGAAACTACAACCCAAAAACTGCCAGGTACTACGAGGACTACGGACTACTAACCTCGAGAGAATCAGTGGGCGAAGACCTAACCAAACTTTTCAACCACCTGTCTGGCTACGCGCCTGAAGCTACCTTCAAGTCGCTATTGGTTTCTCCAGTTGGAGTTAGAGAAGGACTAACAGACCTAATCGAACAGGAGATCCAGCTTCACAAGGCTGGAAAGAAAGCTCGCATCAGCATCAAGGTCAACGCCCTGGTCGACGAAGAAATAATCGATTCGCTATACAAGGCCTCCAACGCCGGCGTGCCAATTGACATTCTGGTTCGAGGAATGTGTGCCCTAAAGCCAGGTGTACCAGGGCTTTCCGAAACTATTCGTGTTCGATCAATTCTTGGCCGCTACCTTGAGCACAGCCGTATCTTTAGCTTCCTTGGTGGAGGAGACCCTAAGGTCTATCTCGGATCGGCGGATATGATGCACCGAAACCTTGATAGAAGAGTTGAGGTCTTGGTTCGTCTAAGTGAGCCTGATCACGTCAACAGCATTACCGAAATGTTTGAGCTTGCGATGAGCGAGCAAGTTTCTTCCTGGGCACTTGAGTCCAGCGGCAACTGGGTTCGAAGCCAGTTTGATTCAGAAGGCAACACCTTGAGAGATTTCCAAGACACCATCATGAAATCCATCTCAGAGCCACGGGGCAAATAGCAGCTATGGAAATCTTTGCCGCCGGAGCGGTCTGCTGGAGAGAAGTCGGCAAAGACCTTATGGTGGCAATAATCCATAGAGGGCGCTACCAAGACTGGAGTTTCCCTAAGGGAAAAGTTGATTCTGGAGAGACACTAGCCGAGGCAGCTGTTCGGGAGATCAAAGAAGAAACCGGGTTGAAAGTAAAGCTTGGCGTTCCCCTATCGACAGTTTCTTACCCGATTGACAAGGGAAAAACTAAGGTCGTTCACTACTGGGCTACCAAGGTCTCCGATAAGGCACTAGCTAATTCCAAGTTCAAACCGGACGAGGAAGTATCTGAAGTGGTTTGGGTAAAAGCAGACCAGGCATTTGCGAAGCTCAGCTACAAGCACGATCGTGAATTGTTGCAAGAAGTAATAGATCTTCGAAAAAACGGAATGCTAAAAACTAAGCCGCTGATCATCATTCGCCACGCTCATGCCACACCACGATCTGACTACGTTGGCGAAGATGGAAAGCGGCCTCTTCTTCCAGAAGGCAAAAAGCAAGCCAAGGAGCTAGTTCGACTGCTGAGCGCCTATGGGCCCAAGAGAGTCTTTACGAGCCCTTGGCGTCGCTGCAAAGACACCATTGCTCCTTACGCCAAGGCACACCGCTACAAGATCATTGACCGAGGCGAGCTTTCGGAAATGGGAAACGCTAAAGGACCAGCTCGAACTGCCAAGGTTGCCAAGAGGCTCTTCGCTGATGCTAGGTCTTCGATTTTGTGTACTCATCGGCCAACTCTGCCAACAATCACACAGGTGTTGGCAAGCTATGCCGAGCCAAAACTGGCAAAACTAATTCTGGAAGCCAAGGCACTAAAGCCTGGGGACTTTATCGTGCTTCACCTAACCACCGCAGGCAAAAAGCCAAGACTTGTTGCTGTTGAATCACAGAGTTTAGAAGAGCGTCTCTAACTCAAGTTTTTTCCAGCCCACCGCTAAATGTAGGCTTGGGAGATGATCGAAACCGTCAGCCATGACCTTCCAACCCTTACTGGGCGTGACGGTAAGCCAGCCAAGTGTTTAGTGACCGGGGCTACCGGCTACATCGGTGGTCGCCTAATCAGAGAGCTCTTGGCTCATGGCTACCGGGTGAGGATTCTGGCTCGCAATCCAGAAAGACTAAAAGATCACCCTTGGATTGACCGGGTTGAAGTTGTCTCCGGCGATGCCCATGACAGTGCGGCTCTAGATAAAGCCCTTGAGGGCATTGACGTTGCTTACTACTTATTGCACGCACTGATGAGCAAGGATGACTTCGAGCAAGAAGAAAAAGACATCGCACAAAAGTTTGGTGAATCAGCCAAGAAGGCAAACATTCAAAGAATTGTCTACTTGGGCGGAATCATCGCCAAAGATGAGACGCTCTCCCCTCATCTTCAGTCCAGAGCTGATACCGGAACAATTCTTCGAAGCTTTGGAATTCCGACCATCGAGCTTCGCGCTGGAGTGGTTATTGGTAGCGGTTCGGCATCTTTTGAAATGCTTCGCTACCTCACCGAGCGCCTGCCAATCATGACAACCCCACGCTGGGTTGAAACCAAGATTCAACCGATTGCAGTTCGTGATGTGCTGCGGTACCTAGTTGGAGCAGCGGCGCTGGATAAATCCATCTCCGGTGATTACGACATCGGTGGACCAGAGGTCTTTAGCTACCGAGACATGATGATGAAATATGCCGAAGCTGCAGGACTTAGAAAAAGAATCATCATTCCGGTTCCAGTGCTAACTCCAAAGCTATCCAGCGGATGGGTAGGGCTAGTCACACCAGTTCCAATTACCCTGGCTCGAAGATTGGTTGAGAGTTTGAAAAACGAGGTCGTTGCCCGCAACGACTCGATTAGACAACTGATTCCAGATTCCAAAAACGGACTTACCCCATTCAAAACAGCCGTTGAGCTTGCACTGACTCGAATCAAGGAAGCCAACGTTGAAACCCGTTGGACCAACGCCTCGGTTCCTGGAACTCCATCTGATCCACTTCCAACCGACCCGGACTGGGCTGGAGGAACTCTATACACCGACGTTCGAACAGTGCACTCAGATGACGCCATTGAAACTGTATGGAAAAGAATTGAAGGCATCGGTGGCAAACACGGTTATTCAACTGCAACCTGGGCGTGGGAGCTTCGCGGTCTAATGGACAAATTTGTAGGTGGAGTTGGCCTAAGACGCGGACGTCGTGACGAGAACACACTTATCGAGGGTGAGGCGTTGGATTTCTGGAGAGTAGAGGCAATCAATAGACCTTTCCTACTTCGCTTGAGAGCCGAGATGAGAATGCCGGGACTTGCCTGGTTGGAGTTCGTAGCCGAAAAAGACTCGGCTGGCACCGGCACCCTGATCACCCAGCGAGCACTATTTGCCCCGAAAGGTTTGCTCGGCCACGCTTACTGGTGGGCCGTTTGGCCAATGCACGGACTGGTGTTTCCATCAATGGTTAAGAACATGGCCGGTCCATCAGTTCGCAAGATAAGAAAACAATCAAAATGACAAAAACCACCTGGGCTGTTATTGCCCTTTTCGGAGTCACTATTTCTTGGGGTGCTGCGTTCGTGTTAATGAAAGATGCAATTAACGAACAGCCCATCTTTGACTTTCTTGCAACCAGATTCACCCTGGCAACACTTGTGATGATTGCGGTTCGACCTCAAGTTCTAAAGGCAATAAACAAACAGCTACTTTTTAGAGGCTCTGTTCTGGGAGCTATCCTCGGGCTGGCCTTAATTACACAGACAATTGGATTAGATCTAACAACCGCGGCCATCAGCGGTTTTCTAACCGGTTTGTATGTTGTCTTCACTCCGATTCTGTTCTGGCTAATTTCCAGAAACAAAGTCGAAGGCAAAGTCATAGTTGGAACCGTACTGGCCTTTGCTGCCCTACTGCTGATTTCGTTTAATGGTTTTTCTATCGAAATCGGTCAGGTTTGGTTGATTGCTTGTGCTTTGCTTTTTGCTTTTCACATCATTGGTCTTAGTTTTTGGAGCACAGCCAAGGATCTCTATGCGCTAACGGTTATCCAGCTTGGTGCAGGTGCGGCTGTTTGCTGGCTGGGAGCAGTAGCCGATGGCTATCAGCCACCACCGAACGCAAGCGTTTGGGGAGTTGTGGTTTTCACTGCCGTGTTTGCAACCGCAGCGGCGTTCTTGGTTCAGACCTGGGCTCAGTCGATTATGGACCCATCAAGGGTGGCGATCATTTTGACCACGGAAGTTATCTTTGCTGCCGCCATTGCGGTAGCGGTGGGTCAAGAAACCCTCGCGCTTCGCACTGTATTGGGTGGAGGCCTGATGTTGATTGCGATGCTTATTGTCGAGTGGCCAAATAGCAAAACTAAGAGCCCGCTGACCCAAACGCATTTCACTTAGATCAGCAGTACTTGGCTCACGCGTCTTGGGTATGTCCCGACTCGCTAGACTAGTAAGCGCTAGGGCCTCTAGCTCAGTTGGTTAGAGCAACGGACTTTTAATCCGTGGGTCGTCGGTTCGATCCCGACGGGGCCTACCAATTTTTCTTTTGACTAACCGCGGTTCTTCTTAGCTTGCTTGTCAGCGCGCTTTTCCTTCAGGGTCTTTGCTGGAGCCTTTTTGTCGCTCTTCTGAGGTTTCTGTTCTTTTTGTGCCATGGTTTTTTTCTCCTTATTGCTGGGGTGCTTGTTCCTCGATTTTACCTACTAATTGTTGGCTTGCGTCGCTTAGACCCAAGATAAATAGTGATTATCACTATTGATCCATAGAGGGCCTGACTGACGGTGACCACGCGCTCCCAGACGCCAACATTGGTGGTCTCTGGATCTGTCCAGGTGCTCAAAAACCATACTGCGAGGGCCAGTTGTAAAGTGGTGCCGATTATCGATGCGGTCGGTCTGATTATCCAAGGCGCGTCTTTCCGAAATCGCATTGCAAGGATGGGCCAGAAAGCCGAGAGCGCAAAAGAAATAATCGCAAAAATCCGATGCTCCACTGAATAGCCAATCAAAGGAGTTGGGTAAATTGTCAGTCCGAAAGTTGCAATCGCCGATAAAAACAAAGCTATGCGTCCAGGCAGAGCCAACGTGCGAGCATAAATTGACGCGATCAGAGTAAGCACTCCACCGAAGATAAAGAATCCAGACATGATCCATTTGACTGGAGACTCAAAGGCGGCAAGATCGCTTATGGTTTGAGTCACAGGATTGTATTCAGCCCAAAGCGCGCCCGCGATTACCCAACCTAAAACTGACTGAATCGGACCAATAATGGCTGCGATGAATGCGGGTTTTCCGATTGGCTTCATGCCAGAAGTTTACTGCGGAGATTTTGCCTTAGTTCACAGATAGCAAACTATCTAGATCTCATCCTCGATAGGAATTCAATTGTCCGAGGCTTGCTAGCCTTCTCAAAAAAGTCCTTGGCTTCGCCCTGCTCATAAATCTGTCCTTGCTCAAGGAAGATAACCCAGTCGGCAACTTCCCTTGCGAAAGAAAGCTCATGGGTTGCCATGAGGATTGTGGTTCCACCAGATTTTAGTTCGCGAATCAAATCAAGCACTTCACCAACCAGTTCTGGATCCAGTGCACTGGTTACTTCATCCAAAAGCAAAACTTTAGGCTCCATGGCAACCGCCCGGATGATGGCTGCTCTTTGCTGCTGTCCACCGGAGATCTTGTCAGGGTAAGAATCTCCCCTATCGCCAAGACCAATCCGAGTCAGCCAGCTTTGGGCAAGCTTGTTAGCAGCATCCTTATCCATCTTCTTTACATGCCTCAGAGCAAGGGTGATGTTATTCAGAATGCTCAGGTGAGTAAAGAGGTTGAAGGACTGAAACACCAGACCAATCTGGGCTCTGATCAGATCCTGGTTCACACCCGGCGCGGAGACTTCTTCACCGTCTAGGAAAATCTGCCCATCGGTGAGATCTTCAATCTGATTCACGCAGCGAAGAAGGGTGGATTTTCCAGAACCCGATGAACCAATCAACGCAACAATTTGGCCAGGGAAAACTTCTAGATCAACACCGTTTATGACCCTACGATCGCCATAGAACTTCTTGAGTCCAACAACTTTTAGCCTCGGGCGATTCCAGTCGATCACAGTGTGACTCCCTGCTGTTCGCGGGCCGTGAATTTCGCTGAAATCCTGTCAGCCAATCTAATGGTTGGAATTGCGAGCAAAACAAATAACAAACCGGCAACTACGTACGGTGTGAAGTTTGCAAACTTCGCAACTTCAATCTGCGCTCCGCGAACAGCGTCGATTGCACCAAGTACAGAAATAAGACCCACGTCTTTTTGCAAAGCGATGAAATCATTCATCAAAGGTGGCACTACTTTTCTAACCGCCTGAGGCAAAACAACTAAGCGCATCGACTTGGAGTAGGAAAGACCCAGTGATCTAGCGGCGAGGCGCTGTGAGGAGTGAACAGATTCGATACCTGCTCTAAACACTTCAGAAACGTAAGCGCTGTAGGTGATTGTCAAAGCGACGATGCCGAGTACCTCAGCAGGGATTCTTCCAAGAAATTCAAGTCTTAGTCCAGGTATTCCAAATCCAACCAGGTACAAAACAATGATTAGCGGCAAGCCTCTAAATAGGTCAACGTAACCTTTTGAAAGCACGCGCAGCGGGAAAAACACCGGGGACTTAAGTGTGCGGATTATGGCAAGCAACAAGCCAAAGAACAGCACCAGAATTGCCGCAGCTACCAACACTCGGAGATTTAGCAGTAGCCCGTCAATGACTCTAGGAAAGCTAGCTACCGCCACATCCCAGTTGAAAAATGACTGCTCAACGCGCTCCCAGCCGGGAGTTGCGATTAGACCAAACCAAACAATTACCGCGAAGGCCAGAGTGCTTGCAAGCGAGATCCAAACCGAACGCTTTCGCTGTGCTTTACGATGCGCGCGTCGATCCTTCTCTGCTTGAGAAAGCTCTTGCTCGTTTAGGTCCATGGCTCGATCCAAATAGAAATAGGTGGGGCATTTGCTGCCCCACCTATTTTCTCAATTTTTGGTTACTTTAGAACTGGTGCGCCTGCGAAGTCTGCGAGCCAAATAGTCTCAAGCTCAGCAAGCCTTCCGTTTGCGCGAAGAGCGTCAACAGCGGCCGATACGGCTGCAGTCAAAGGTGATCCCTTGTCTAGTACTAGACCGAAGCTATCTCCTGCTTCTGCCCCAGCTAGCTGACCTAGGATTTTTCCTCCGTCAAGTTCAACAGCGGTTAGGTAGAAAGCGGTTGGTAGGTCAACAACAATTGCGTCAACCTGTCCGTTAGCTAGAGCTGCCTTGGCATCGTCGTTCGAGTTGAACGCCTGAGCGCCAGCAGTCGGTGCGATTACGGTCTCAATTGCAGAAAAGCTTGTTGTTCCGGTAGCTGCACCAATCAACAGACCCTTTAGGTCTGCAAGGGATGTAGCCTCAGCAGCCTTAGATCCTGCAACGGTGATTACAGTCTGTGCTGTTGAGTAATAAGGGGATGAGAAGTCCACTGCCTCTTGGCGCTCAGGGGTGATTGAGTACTGCTGCAAGTTGAAGTCGAAGTTCTTCGCTCCAGGAGCAATTGCCTCATCGAAAGTTGTGCGAACCCATACAACATCTTCTGGAGCAAAGCCAAGTTCGGCAGCTACTGCATAAGCAACTGCAGCCTCAAAGCCTTCTGCGTTTTCTGGAGCGTCGCCAACAACCCATGGCTCGTAAGCCGGTAGGCCGGTTCCGATGGTTAGCTTGCCAGCGGTAATGGTCTGAAGTTCGTTAGGTGCTGCTTCAGGTGTTGCGGTAGCCGCGCAACCTGAAAGTGTGAATGCAAGAGTAGCCGAAGTCGCAATTGCGAGCGCTGCTTTTTTAACAGAAGAAATAGACATTTGTCTCCTAGTTGAGTTTGTGGGGTTTTCCCTCTTTAAATTTACCGTAAGAGGGTGCCCAAGGGGTGAAGCTGGGGGCTTTACTAGCTTCTAGGGCGAAGCTCGGCAACCATCGGGCAAACAAAAGGATCGGCGTTATTGCTAAGACCCACCTTGTTTAGGTGCTTCATGATGGCGACATAGCTTGCCAATAGGTTCATCTCAACCAGTGTGACCTCGTGCTTGCGGCAGTACTCAACAACGATTTCGTGGGCCTTGCGAAGGTTTGGTCTTGCCATAGATGGGAACAAGTGGTGCTCGACCTGGTAGTTCAGACCCCCCATGAGGTTGTCTTTGAGCCAAGAGCCTCTGATGTTTCTTGAGGTGAGTACCTGTCTTGAAAAGAAGTCAAGTTTGGCCTCTTTAGGAACTAGTGGCATGCCCTTGTGGTTTGGGGCAAAGGCAGCCCCCATGAAAAAGCCAAAGGCCATCATCATCACAAACCAAAGTGCCAGACCCCAGATCGGGCCAAACAAGATTGCAAAGACCACATAAGGAGTTAGCTGACGAATCATCATCAGTGAGAACTCGAGTAGACGGATCGAGAGCTTCCGGTCTTTGCGGACTAGGCCAGCAAATGAGTCAACCAGTAGATCAAAGCCGGTGAATAGAAGTAGTAGAGGGAAAAGGTATCCCTGGCGGTCTGAGAACCAGCGCTCTATGCCGCGCTTGGACTCTTTTGACTCGGTGGTGAAGCTAAGCACTCGAATAGCGATGTCTGGGTCTTCACCAATCTGGTTTGGGCGCTGGTGATGCTTGTTGTGCTTGCGAAGCCAGAACCCGTAGCTAAGACCTGCGAACAAGTTGGCTAGCAGTAGGCCGGTCCAGTCGTTGGCCTTGTTGTTTCTAAAGACCTGTCGGTGTGAGGCTTCGTGAGCGATAAACCCATACTGAGCGCTCAGAACCCCGAGTCCTGCAACAAGTACGAAGGCAGCGATTAGCCAAAGTTTGTTCTCCTGGGATAACGCTGCAAGATAGCCGCTCAGGGTCCAAAATCCAGCGGCAGCAATTGTCAGGACAATAAGGCGAATGATGTAAAAGCTTGGCTTTTTGGACAATAAACCAGCGTCACGAACTTGAGCCAGTATCTGGTTGAAGTGGGTGGTTGATTTGGTTGCCAGCATGCTCATTGTGCGAGTCTAACTGGGTACTCTGGCAAAGACCTGCCAGTAGAGGGCCTAGCGTCTGGCGAAATGATCTTGAGACAGGTCTTGGCCTTTAGAGCCAAAAAAGGCTAGGGCGGCAACCACAACAGAGAGCACAATCACGGTGATTATTCCCAACGAACTGATGGCCATAAGAGTAGTGATCTCGTTGAACTCAAGAACTAGAGGGGTGTTTAGGTCCACCTCGGCCTGAACGATGCTGATTCTAGACATCTGGGCTCTTCCTCTCGGGGCGGGTTGGCGGGTTTGGAGCTTAGCCAGATTGCCAGCTGACCTTTGACCAGTTTAGCCCGAGATTTGCACATCAGACACGCCCGAGCGGGGCCCCTGAACCCCTTTATTTGGCGCAAATTCGGGGTTCTAACCTTAGAAAAGCCTGATAACGGGTGCTAGGTTAAAAGACGTGTAAGTGATGCGAGGAAGCATCGTCGATGTAGTTGGTCACCGATGAATCCTTGGCAGCTTGCCTCTCTCAGCTGAAAGGAACAACAAATTATGAGTGAATCAGGATTCCTGATCGTTTATAACGGCTTCTCGCTAGGTATCGCGAGCATGCTATTCACCACCATTTTCTTGCTAGTGGCACGTGAGCGCGTATTGCCTCGCTACCGCATGGCAGTTTTGGTGTCTGCAACAGTGACCGGTATCGCTGCCTATCACTACTTCAGAATGTTTGACAGCTTCAACCACGTATTTGGCCCAGACGCAATTGAGGGTGCCGTGTACAACGTTGGCTACCGCTACGTTGACTGGCTACTAACTGTGCCACTACTACTAGTCGAGACCATTGCGGTTCTTGCTCTAGCTAAGTCAGCTCAGACTGCACTACTAGTTCGCCTAGTACCTGCTGCAGCGCTGATGATTGCACTTGGTTACCCAGGAGACGCAGGCCTAGACATCGGTGGCATCTCTGCTCCAATGTGGGGTCTACTTTCAACAATCCCATTCCTTTACATCCTGTACATCTTGTTCGTTGAGCTAGGTAAGAACCTAACCAAGCAGAGCAAGCAGGTTCAGAGAAGACTGAAGGAACTACGCCTTCTTCTTCTAGCTACCTGGGGTGTCTACCCAATCGCGTTCATCGCTAACATGAACTCTGTTGGATTCGACGAGCAGGGCTTTGTTCTTCGTGAGACCG
>Ga0208852_1000579_pt1 | contig 10036 bp, 7 predicted proteins | sample LakMenEpi18Jun09_FD_150711 | JGI IMG/M metagenome (GOLD analysis project Ga0208852, IMG submission 150711) | Freshwater microbial communities from Lake Mendota, WI - 18JUN2009 deep hole epilimnion ns (SPAdes) | ecosystem: Environmental > Aquatic > Freshwater > Lake > Epilimnion/Euphotic zone ...
ATTGGTATTCATTTGCTCCCCATTCAGTTTCCAATTCACTATTGGATTTAAACCTCCTCCTGTAAAGGTAGCGTTAAAGGTTACGTATTCATCTGAACATATTTTATTTGCGCTTTTTGTAAGACTTAGTGACGCAGGCGTAGGGTTAAACACTTTTATTTTCTTTCCGGTAGATAGCACAGACTTAGGTTTGGCGCAGCCAGAGCTCGAAGTCAATTCGCACGTATACTCATCATTCATAGCGAACGTGCTAGTGAAGTATAAATCAGAGGTAGCTCCAGATATTAGGTTCCCATTTAAATACCACTGATAACTAGGGGATGTGCCGCCGTTGGTTATCGAGGTATTTATAATCAAGACTGAACCAGTACATACAGTATCACTCACGGTAGATAAGGATATGGTCGGGATTAAATTTGCGATAGTCACAATCCTGTATTGATTTGACGTAGCACTGGCAGTGGTAACACATGGTGAACTTGAAGTCATCTTGCAAGCTATCAGATCATTATTTTGTACGTTGGTTATAGTGACCGTGTCGCTAGTAGCGCCTGAGATAACGGTACCGTTTACTGTCCATTCGAATACGGGACTAGTACCTCCATTACTAAAGGTAGCAGTAAAGAAAGCTGATCCGCCATTGCACAAATTCGTAGCACTGGTGCCAATAGAGACTGTAGGAGCCGCAATCTTATCTACTGTGATATTAAAGGTTTTATTAGCCCCAGTACATGTTTTATAAATTGGGCTTACAGTGATAGTCCCTGTAATAGAACTAGGTGAAGCATTGGTGGCATTGAAAGATGGTATATTTCCAGTGCCGCTAGCACCAAGACCTATAGCCGTATTCGAGTTGATCCATGCAAATGTGGTACCTGGCAGTGTAGATGAAAAAGCAGCCACGGTAACAGTATTTCCTTGACAAGGTGCTAAATTTGGCAAGGTGACTACATTTGGTCGCGGATATACCACTATTCGGAAGGAGGTGTCCTTCGTACACCTTGTAGTAGGATTAAATGCAGATGCCGTTACATTGGATATAATTGAGTCTGTGGTAGGATTCGTAGCTGTAAAATTAATAAATCCATTAGAACCAGAAGCAGCCAGGCCTGTGGCCGGGTTGTCATTGACCCAGCTAATAGTTCCCGCTGTTGTTCCTACTGTAATACTACCGGCAGAACCTTCGCAGTAAAATTTAGATACTCCCGTAAGAGTAATAGGAGGCTTTCTTCTCACAAATACGGTATAGGTCACAGGCGAACCAGAGCAACCGCCCCCAAAAGAGCGAATAGTTATAGTACCGGTAATTTGCGCCATAGCTATGTTGTCTGGCGTTTTAAATTTAGGCACTGGTCCTGTACCACTGGCTGGCAGACCTATTGCAGGATTACTATTGGTCCAGGTATAGGTGGTTCCCGGTATTGTACTCATCCAATTGGTAGCTTTAGAGCTATCTCCTGTGCATATGGTATCATTGATATGTCCTGTGATGACAGGAGAAGCCGTCACAGTTATTTTTACAAAATTTGAAGTATCAATGGCCGGTGTAGCACAAGCATTAGAGACTTGAAGTCTACAGGAGAATGAATCTCCTGCTGTTAGACCTATGACCTGACATGTAGTAGAGTTCATAGGCACAGGTGAACCAGGACCTTGTATTTGGACCATATTTCTATACCATCGATATTGAGGAAAAGTAGCTCCAGCAGGAGGTGTAGCAGTAAATAAAACGGTATCACCTGCACAGGCTGTCGCTTTATTCGCCACAATAGTCACCACATTATTATATGGAGGATTGACGGTGACTCTAATCTTCGTTGAATTAGCTGGGTTACCATTAATTCCAGAAATACTCGACGTCATCCGAACCCAGACACTATCATTGTTGGCCAAAGTAGAAGAAGTGTATGATGTGCCACCTGTTCCAACGGGTGTGCTATTGACAAACCATTGATAAACTGGCGTTGCGCCTGGGTTGACACCTGTGGCTATAAAAGACTTCGATGTCCCAACACAGAATGGAGCAGTGCCACCAACCATAGTTATTGTTACACCCGCTGTATTGTTAAATTCATTGAGTGTTTTTGGTACTGCTAAATTTCCTAAAAAATCGCCTGTAGCATTAGTGTTATTATTAACTGCATTTAATCTGCCATTGAAGGTTACGGTACCTGCTCCTGCTGCAGGTGCTACCCAATTGCATGAATCAAAATAAAAAATAGTGCGAATAGCTGAAATACTCAATAAACTGTCTTTTGGCGAGCTGTGTCCCCAGTATCGACCAGCAGAAGCGGTAGTAGACCCTGAAGAAGCACCACTAAAGGTTCCCTTGCCACCGTTATCCACTACAAAGCCAAATTTAGGAAGATTGGGCATCGTCATGAAGTTTGTCACTTTTCCGAACATAGATACTCTGTAGGACTGTCCTGGCATATATTGAACAATAGGTAAATTGGTGACTCTGTCAGTGATAATGATGCTATCCATGGTAGTAGTCGTTCCAAATCCAGTGCTAGAATGACAGCCCATACCAGCGCAGGTTTGCATAGGATTTCCCGTTGTGGCTCTTCCGGTGGAATTACTTTTTAGTAAAACCCACAGAGAAATCACTAGAAAAAATAAATAAGTATATCTCAACTTCATAAGTATTAGGTTAAAATTGTTTTAAAATTCAAAGATATATAAACTTCAATAAAAATCTTAAGTTTCTTGTTGGAACCTTTAGTTTGGTTTATTTTGCAAATAATTTTAATTAATTTAACAAACATTTCCACTCTTTTATAATCCGCAAAATCTCCCCCAATTAATTAAATTTTGTCGGCTATATTTGCAAGTACTACCGAAGTTTTTTCAATTTCATAGAATCCATAAAATCTTTCGTAGCATCATCGCAATTGCTATTTTTCAATAATATTAATCTAATATTCTATTATGTCAGGTCCAAAAACAAATTTTTTCTACTCCGATGCAAATCAGCCACACCCTGAGCGAGCTAAGACTATGTTGCAAAAATATCCTCAAATAAAGCAACTATTTGGTGCCGAACCTAGGACCATGTTTATTATATTTCAGTTAGTTATCCTCCAGAGCATCATTGCTATCTTTTTAGGTATGGCGGGCACAGAATATTGGTGGATATCATTGATAGTAGCCTATTGCTTTGGCGCGTTTTTCAACCATGCCACTTTTGTCATCATTCATGAAACATCTCATAATGCGGTTTTCAATAGGAAAATATTCAATCGCTTGGCTGCTTGCCTCGTCGACATAGTAAATGTTTTTCCATCTGCAGAAGGATTCAGAGTCTATCATGTGCGGCATCATGCCCATCAGGGGGATTATGAGTTCGATGCAGATCTTCCATACAAACATGAGGCAAAAACCATAGGAAACAATTCTTTTCTCAAGGCGATTTGGCTATTATTTTTCCCTGTGGTACAGGGGTTAAGACCTTTTAGGATGAAAAATATCAAAATGTGGAATCCATGGGTGGTGCTCAATGTCATCACCACATTTGGCTTTGCTATATGGATAGGGACTACCTTTGGCTGGAATGGAGTCCTTTATATGTTCTTAAGCTTTGGATTCTCTATAGGTCTTCACCCACTTGGTGCTCGCTGGATTCAGGAACACTACACTCCAGAAGGCAATCCTCAAGAGTCCTTTAATTATGAAGGTAGATTGAACATACCTGGCCTGAATGTAGGTCTGCACAATGAACACCATGATTTCCCAAATATTGCATGGAATAAATTGCCAGAATTGAGAAAAATAGCGCCGGAATTTTACTCGACCCTTGCTCATCATACATCTTGGGTCAATCTCTTCTTTAATTTTATATTCAATCCCAAATATGATTTATATTCTAGAATAGTAAGAAATAAGGAAGGCAAAGCAGGCGTTGACCCGGATTTTTTAGATAGAAATGAACTTGTTCTATCTAAGGAAGCACTTAAAATTGGATAAGCAATGATGACCATCATCTTATTTTCTCTATTATTTTGTGGGGTTATTTTCTTTTCTTTTAAAAAATACCGCAGAATTTATCTTAATATTAAGTTGGGTAAAGACTATAGCAACCCCAATCCCACATCAGAAAAGTTAAAGAACATGGCTCTCATAGCCCTAGGTCAGAAGAAAATGTTTTCGAGGCCTATCCCCGCTATTTTCCATTTTTTTATCTATGCGGCTTTTGTTTTTACGCAACTAGAGTTACTAGAAATCCTATTAGATGGCTTTACCGGTTCCCACAGGATGATAGGTCACGCTATGCTAGATTGTTGCCCAGCGATATATTCTACCTTGATCAATCTCATCGAAATCTTATCTCTTCTGGCGCTCATTGCCACCTTTATATTTCTCAGTCGTAGAAATTTACTAAAATTACCGCGCCTCCACATGGACGAGCTCAAAGGCTGGCCCATGAAAGATGCTAATATCATTCTAATTGGCGAAATTTTACTGGTTTTCGGGATATTCCTAATGAATAGCGCTGAATCAGCCTGGCTTATTAATTCTAATGTTACTGGCTACCATTTTATCCTCAGTAGTGTTTTTGCGCTTCTTTTTACCTCCTTTTCAGCTGATACATTGCAGATGCTCTCACAGCTTGGATGGTGGCTGCACCTTATCGGCATTTTTGGATTCATTCTTTATTTACCTTATTCTAAGCATTTGCATATCCTATTAGCATTTCCTAATGCCTATCTGACAAACACCAATGCGAAAGGTCATATAAACTATATGCCAGAAATTTATAATGAGATAAAATCGATGATGGGCGAGGCAGTAGAAGCAAGTGACCCCAATGCGATTCCCAAATTCGGAGCAAGAGATGTCATCGATCTGTCACAGAAAAATCTATTGGACGCCTATGCTTGCACAGAGTGTGGGAGATGCACTTCTGCCTGTCCTGCCAATCAAACTGGCAAAAAACTATCTCCACGAAAAATCATGATGGATACACGAGATAGAATGGAGGAAGTGGGCAGACTAATGGAAGTAAATAATAATGAATGGAAAGATGATGGAAAATCTCTTCTTCATAATTATATCTCCGTAGAAGAATTAAGAGGCTGCACTACCTGTAATGCCTGTGTAGAAGAATGTCCTGTAAATATTTCGCCACTAGATATTATAATGCAACTTCGGAGAAATCTCATCATGGAAGAGTCTAATTCTCCGCAAGAATGGAATGGTATGTTTGGCAATATAGAAAACAATGGTGCCCCATGGAAATTTGCTCAAAGCGAGCGAGCAAATTGGGTTAATAGCTAATTTAAATAAGTTATGACAGAAATAAAAACAATGGCAGACTATCTCGCCTCAGGGGAAAGTCCTGATATCCTTTTCTGGGAAGGGTGCGCGGGTAGGTCTGATGACAGAGCGAAATCCACTTAACCTTTTAATATAAATTTTGAATTAAAATTTTTATATTTGGACACATTATTGACTCTAACATGACAGAAACTACAAAATTTAACGAAACACAAATTCATTTATTGAATATGTTCAAATATACGAAATCAGAAAATCAACTGAAAGAAGTCAAAGAACTTCTAAGTAAATTTTTTGCCGAAAAAGTAGATGAGCTGTCCGATAAATTATGGAAGGAAAAAAAATTATCTCAAGAAGAAATGGATAATATTTTAAACAATCATATAATAAGAAACTAATTGAAGATTGTTTTAGACACTAACGTACTCTTAGTCTCGGTTCATTTAAAATCTCAATATCGAACTATTTACGATGCATTAAGAATAGGTAAATATCAATTAATTGTATCTAATGAAGTCTTAACAGAATATTATGAATTGCTTTCTAAGTTTTATTCCAATGAGTTTGCCGAAGTGGTGATTGATGAAATATTGAATTTAGACAATGTTGTCTTGCAAGAGCCTTATTTCAAATTTGAACTCATATCCATAGACCCTGATGATAATAAATTTGTAGATTTAGCCATATGTTCAAATTCTGATTTTATTGTGACACAAGACAATCATTACAATATACTTAGGGATATTAAATTTCCTCAAGTGCAAACTCTAAACATAAAAGAATTTATTGACACTATAAGTAAATTATGACACAGATAAAAACAATGGCAGACTATTTAGCTGCAGGAGAACAACCTGATATTCTTTTCTGGGTGGGCTGTGCTGGGAGCTTTGACGATAGAGCGAAGCGCATTTCGAAAGCCTTTTCAGATATACTAGCTAAATGCGGAATCAAATTCGCCATTCTAGGACAGGAAGAATCCTGTACGGGAGATCCTGCGCGCAGAGCGGGCAATGAATTTCTTTTTCAAATGATGGCCTATCAAAATATTCAGGTATTGAATGGGTACGAGGTCAAAAAAATAGTTACCGCCTGTCCACACTGCTTCAATACACTTAAGAATGAATATCCAGAGCTAGGCGGCAATTATGAGGTGATACATCACACACAACTACTTCAAGAACTGATAGATCAAGGAAAAATTAAACTATCGGATGCCTCTGAATTTAAAGGTAAGCGGGTGACCTACCATGATTCCTGCTATCTAGGAAGAGCAAATGATGTATACGAAGCTCCAAGATCTCTGCTAGCATCACTTGATGTAGATCTAGCCGAAATGGGACGAAGCAAGAAAACGGGAATGTGCTGCGGCGCTGGTGGTGGTCAAATGTTTAAAGAAGAAGAAAACGGCAAAGAGCGCATCAATATCAATAGAACGAAGGAAGCGCTTGAAACAGGCGCAGAAATCATAGTGGCCAATTGCCCATTCTGCACTACAATGCTAGAAGACGGAGTGAAGTCTTATGAGAAACAGAATGAAGTCAAAGTACTCGATATAGTAGAGCTATTGAATTCTTCTATTTAGCATTAAATTCTTTTATACAGTTATGTATTAAGGTTTATAAAAGAAAAATCCTGCGTTATAAAATGTATTTAGCCTCTGAAACTCACAATAAAAAACGATGAGGACTAGAACATACAAGACAAGTAAGCCCAAAAAATAAAAATTCAATCTACTTTACTAAGACTCCTTATACTTTCGCATAAAAATAAGTAGCAATACTAATCCAACAGAAATGCAGGCATCCGCTACATTAAATATGGCGTTGAAAAAAGAGAATGGCTGACCATTAGGGAGTATCCCATCATAGAGTGGAAAATAAAACATATCGACTACCTTCCCCTGCAGCAGTGGTGCATAACCTGTGCCAAATGGGACAAATTGAGCGACGTTTCGTATATGAAAATCGCTTGCTGAAAAAATAGCTCCATAGCATATACCGTCTATCACATTGCCTATAGCGCCAGCTAATATAAGAACTCCAGCGATGAGCAGCCCTTTATGCTCCTTTTTTTGAATATTTTTATATAAGAAGAAAGCAATAACAATAGAAAATATAATACGGAATACAGATAAACAATACTTACCAATAGTTCCACCCCATTCCATACCAAAGGCTACTCCGGGATTCTCCGTAAATACAAGGCGAAACCAAGTAGGAATAACCATGACTTCTTCGCCAAACTGGAAGTGGGTTTTCACATAGATTTTAGATGCTTGATCAATAAATATTAGTAAGATAACTACAAACCAATAAATCCATGTATTTGATTTTTTATATTTCATTTTACCGTTTATAAATAATAATTAGGTCCTGAATCACTACTAAAATATCTCCACAATTTATGTTTCCTATAAATGCGGGGTCACATAAATATTTACAATATCATCTCTTCTTCACACCTATTTTCGCCTCCATACTCAGAGTAGCATGCGGTACCGCCGCCAATCGTTTCTTATCGATAAGATTACCTGTCATTCGGCAGATACCATAGGTTTTATTCTCTATTCTAATGAGGGCACCTTCTAGATTCTGTATAAACTTGACTTGACGATTAGCCATAGCGCTCAAATGTTCTTTATCATTTGTGTGCCCACCATCTTCCATACCAGAAAACTTAATATCATCATCATTCATTTCGCTCTCTTTCATCTGATCTTGATAGAAGTTTAGTTCCTCTCTAGCCTCTGCTAACTTTCTATTGATGATTGTTCTAAATTCATTGAGCTCAGCATCAGAAAACCTGGTTCGTCCTATAATAGGCAATTTATAATTATCATAGTTTTCTTCTTGACTTTCTGTTGGAGTCTCATAATTATTTTTGATTTCCTGGATTTTCTTTCTACGCAAAACCATCTTTGCGACCTTATCTTCTTGAGTAGGTTTAATCACTGGTTTTTTACTAGATGGTTTGGCATTCACTATTGGAGCTGTAATTTTAACCACCTTGCCAGGAGTGAGCTTAGCAGCAGGTTTTTTAGCTATTCGCTTCACTGGCTTGGCAGGAGCTACCTTGGCTGGCACTACTTTTTTTACAGCAGACTTTGGAGCTAACTTTTTAGGAGCTGCTTTAACTACTGCCTTCTTCGCTGCAGGCTTTAGTATTGGCTTTTTTGCGGCAGGTTTTGGAGCTGCTTTTTTAGATACTGGTTTAGCTGATACTTTTTTAGACACAACCTTAGCTACAATTTTCTTTGCTACTGCTTTTGCCACTGGCTTCTTTGAAGCAGGTTTAGATGCTGTTTTTTTTACAGGTGCCTTAGCTACTAATTTCTTAGATACTGCTTTTGCCACTGGCTTCTTTACAGCAGGTTTAGATGTTACCTTTTTCACCGCAGGTTTAGATGCTGTTTTTTTTACAGGTGCCTTAGCTACCATTTTTTTGACTACTGCTTTTGCCACTGGCTTCTTTACAGCAGGTTTAGACGCTACCTTTTTCGCTACTGGTTTAGATACTGCCTTTTTAGAAGCCGGTTTAGATGCCGGTTTTTTTACAGGTGCCTTAACTACTAATTTCTTAGATGCTGTTTTTGCTACTGACTTCTTTGCAGCAGGTTTAGACGCTACCTTTTTCGCTACTGGTTTAGATACTGCCTTTTTAGAAGTTGATTTAGCCAACGCTTTTTTTACCGCAGGCTTAGTTGCCGATTTTTTCGCTTCTGGTTTCGCACTTACTTTTTTAGGTGCTGGCTTAGTTGATTTTTTTGTCTTTTTTGCCATGTTTATTACAATTTATAAATTTCAATTTTGGTGTTTAATTCATTTAACTCTAGCTCTAATGGCGCAACCATTGTTGCTGAAGGTTTGATTTCAGTCGCTAGAACTTCTGTAGAAATAAAGTTCGAAAACTTGTGTATCACTCTATCTAGGTTGACCTCTGGAACATACGCAATGCTAATTCGATCAGTCACATTAAAATTTTGATCTTTTCTATAATTTTGCACTTTATTTATTAATTCGCGCGCAATACCTTCATCTAGCAAATCTTCACTAAGACTGATATCAAGGGCTATAGTCACTCCATTTTCAGACACTACTAAATAACCTGGCATATCTGATGTGGCTATTTCTATCTCTTCTCGAAGGAGTTCATAACTTCGTCCTTCATTAACGATATCTATTTTACCTTGTTTTTCTAATTGGCTTATCTGCTCTTGGTTCCAATTGGCTATTATCTTAGCTATGTCTGCCATATCCTTACCAAGTTTCTTTCCTAGCAGTTTGAAATTGGCTTTAGCACTTTTCACAAATAAACCAGAGTTTTCATCTACATATTCAAAGTCTTTCACATTAACCTCAGCCATGACTATATCTTCGATAGATTGATATAAGTCTTTTTCTTTGTCATTCAGTATAGGAATGATGACTTTCTGCAATGGCTGACGCACTTTTATCTGCTCTTTTTTTCTCAAGGATAGAATCATAGAAGATAAATCCTGAGCTCGCTCTATTCTATGCTCTAAATTTTTGTCTATATAAGACTCGTCTATAGATCCCCAGCTAGTAAGATGAATAGAAGAATGTCTCCATCTAGAATTCTCAGCGATAGCCTTATCACGGATAGAAAGCGTCAATGACTGATAGAGCCACTCACTGAAAAATGGCGCAATAGGACTCATAAGCTGGGCTATGGCAGTAAGACATTCATAGAGTGTCTCATAAGCTGCTTTCTTATCTGCGCTGACATCATTTTTCCA
>Ga0208852_1000586_pt1 | contig 9961 bp, 6 predicted proteins | sample LakMenEpi18Jun09_FD_150711 | JGI IMG/M metagenome (GOLD analysis project Ga0208852, IMG submission 150711) | Freshwater microbial communities from Lake Mendota, WI - 18JUN2009 deep hole epilimnion ns (SPAdes) | ecosystem: Environmental > Aquatic > Freshwater > Lake > Epilimnion/Euphotic zone ...
TGTAAAGAGTGGTCAGCCATGGGCTGGTGCAAACATCTTGAACTTTGCTTCTGGTGTTCGTATCACTAACGAGGCTAACAAGACCGTTACTTTCAACTACTTCTCACCTAAGGCTGACTCTCCAGTTCGTGTTGAGCTAAACCCAGGTGCGGTTGGTAAGACAGTAAACGTTCCTCAGGGCTGGTCAAAAGTTGTTGTGGACTTCAGTGATGTTGCTGCTTGGTCAGCAACTACTGAGTACACATTGGCAGCCATCTTCCCTGACTTCCTAGTTGCTCCAGCAGCCGAACCATTGGCTTACTATGTAGACAATTTTGGAGTCAATGGAGCGAAAACTCCTGACATTACTGTTCCTGCTACTGTCTACAACGTTCGTCTTGCGGACTGGAACGCTTCTAACTCATTCGATGGAACCAAGATCTGGGGTGACGCAGGAATTGGTCAAGGCTGGTTCGATATTCACACCCGCTACTTCGCTAAGTACGTTGCAGCAGGATCAACCTTCGAACTTCGTTACAACGTAACCAACGCTGCAACTGGTGTTAACGCTCCAGATGGAACTGTTGTTACTTTGAGCCTAGGAGCTGCATGGTCTAACTCAAACGCTAAGTTCGCTGCTGGAAACACTGTCGTTGATGGTGTAACTAAGTGGGGCGGCAACGGTCAAGAAGACATGGCAACTGTTACAGCAACAGTTACTAACGGTGTTGCAACAGTTTCTTTGAAGTCAAACGACACAGTTGCTGACGCCACTGCAAACCCAGGTAACGCAAGAACTAACCCAGATGGTCTAAACCCTAGATTCATGCAGGTGAAGATCAAGGTTGACGGTAGCAACACTGTTACACGTCAAGACTGGGTAAACATCATTGCTACCAAGCCGTCTGCGGCTCCGACAGTAACTTCTGTTACCGCAAGAAACGCAAGAGCGGGTCAGGCAGTTGACATCATCGGAACCAACTTGGGTGACGCACTAGCTCACTCAGTAGCATTGCTTTCTCCTGCTACAGCTAAGTTGGCTGAAGTTCTAACTCCGGTAACAGTTGTTTCTGTTAGCGCAGACAGAACCCGCATGACTGTTCTATCTCCTGAGCTATCTCAGAAGGGTACATTCGTTGTCACAAACAGTGGAGGTTCTTCAAGTTCATCTACCTTTGCGGCAAGCGCGGCAGTCACAGCCAAGCCAACAATCTCAATGCCAGCATCTTTGGTAAGAGAAGTTGGATCAACAATCGCAATGACAGGTAACAACCTTGGTTCTGTATCATCAGTAACTATTGGTGATGTAGAGGCTCCGTTCACAATCCTGAGCGCAACTTCAATCGTTGTTACTGTTCCTGCTGGAGTTGTTTCTGGTTCAAAGATTAATGCAACTAACGCTGGTGGAACTACAACCACAAGCAAGTTCATCTACCAGGCAGCTGTGATTGAAAATGTGACCACAGCAGCTAAGGTTGGCGAGACTGTAACCCTGACTGGTAAGGCCCTAAAGGCTAGAAGCATCGTATTTGGTGGTAACAAGGGAGCTAAGCCAGTGATCAACGAGAACGGAACAGTTACCGTCGTGGTTCCAGCCGGTGCGCTAACTGGTCCGATCAAGATCACTACCAGTGCTGGTGTTTACTTCACCAAGTCATTCACAGTTACTCCACCAGCTCCGATTGTTTCATCATTCTCACCTGCGACAGGTAAGAACGGTGTAACAGTTGTGACAGTGAGAGGAACATCTCTAAAGGGTGCAACAGTAACCGTTGGTTCGCTAGCAGTTACATTGTTGTCCGGTGCTAACTCAACCTCGTTGAAGTTCGTAATCCCAGCTGGCGCAACTAGCGGCAAGATTACAGTAACCACACCTGGTGGTTCAGTTGAATCGGCTAACACCCTGAACATCAACTAGTCATAAATAAAAAGAACTGCCCCGTCCTAATGGATGGGGCAGTTCTTTTGTTTTGGGGGTTTAGATAGGAACAACTGCCTTGAACTCTGTCCTTTGAGTTACCTCATTCCAGTTCAGCGTTCTTTTCAAGCAGATGGCATCCAACATTCTTGATCCAACGCTTTCAATTTTCTTCTTTGTTGGCTTCAGCCCATCATTAGTGACAAAGACCATCAGATCGCTCGGGATCAAAAGCTGTATGTTCGCCTCAATTGACCTAGCTTGTCCGTGACGAACTCCGTTGCTGATTACTTCCTTGAGAATCTCATTTAGTACTTGACTGACCACCAAGTTGTTGGCGGCAATCTCTTTGACCTCAGGGGAGAGTTTGAACTCAATCTCGCAGATGCCGTGCCAGACTGATTGAATTTCGGAGAGGCTCTGCTCCAGTGATTGACCCTGCAAGTTCCCTTGTTTGAGAGCATTTAATGCGCGCTGCAGATCCTCTAGAACATGACCTCTAGTCTCTGGCGTCAAGTCAGTCGCGCTGCCCACCCTAATTGATGCTGAGGTAAGGGCAGGCTGAACTACTCCGTGAAGTTGCAGGTACCAGCCGTGGCGTGCCAGCCAAATCTTTTGCTCGTAGAGTTTGTTTTCTCGAGCTAACTCATGGATAACAAAAGTTAGTTGCTCCTCAATCATGGATTGTTTCAAGTCCAGAATGTGGGCCTGGGATGCCGCTATTACAGACCAGCCGTGCATGATCAAAAATGTAGGCAAAAGTTCGGGTACCCCGCCTTCATTTGGAATTTGATAAAGGAGAAAGTAGCCCGGAATGCCTGATAAGTAACCGATGCAGCTTATAACTGCAAATGCAGGCAGAACCTTCACAGCAGGTAAAAGAAGAGTTAGAACTTTAAGAGAGAACAGCATCGCCACATAAAGCCCCGCCACGTAGCCGATATCTAATGCAGTTGCCTGGGGCACAACAAAACTAGACATCAGGAAGATGACAATCGGAACTGGGAGAAGGCTGTTCCAAACCCTAATTGATTTGGAAATGTTGACCATAACCATAGGTTCGTAATCGCGGTATCTATTTTGGGCCGCGGAATCTCTAGAGAGCGTCTCTGCTTCTAAGGACAGTTTTTCGCTAAAAGGACGTAACTCAAGACGGATGAAGTCGCTCATTCGACTGGCTAGGGTGACTATGTCTTTTGATTCCTTTACTATCTTTTGTAAGTCTTCTAGTTGAGGCGATAAGACATTGAAGGTGTTTAGGGCAGCTTCTCTGCTTTCCTCCTCTAGTTGCTCAAACGCAGCTTCCCTAAATGCTAGGAGATCAACCTCGGTTTCCCTAAGCTTTGCTAAGGAAGCCTCTCGCTCCAATCTATTGCCGACAACGTTTGCGTATAGAGCTAGTACAGAGAAGCCAATGAAAAGTCCACCGATAAATCTGTAGGCAGGTATTCCGTCTTCAACAATTCCAAAAAGAGGTGTGATGTAAAGCATCGCCAGATTCTTAAATCCAAAGAACAGGCTGCAGAAGATGATGTTAAACCATGGCTGGTGTTGTCCATTAGTGTTTCTGCGCCGCTTGATGACAAGGGCTGGTAGCAAAGGTGCCACCGCGATTACCGCTCCAAGGATGTTTGCTGGAACCCAGAGCCAGGTGTAATTACCTAGACGGACCGCATCAAAGGTAAAGCTCAACATCACGATGAATATGAAGGCCATCATGTACAAGCCTCGGCCGATGGCGTTCGGGTGCCCTAATCTGTTCCAGAATCTCTTAGAAGAAAAGCTGAAATTCATTTAGGCCCTCATTCCCTAGTTGCTCTAATAAAGTCTAGTTTTTGAGGTCAGTGAACGCCCCTAGGCGAGTTACTGTTGCTCTGGGTTCTCTTCCAGGTTTGACTCGTCCGTTTCTAAGTCTTGGTCATCTAGGGCTGAACCGAGTGAGATTCCAAGGATGTCTGCAGAAGATGATGGCAGCTCTAGATCCTCAACCTTGCTCAATGCCTTGTTTACGGCTCTTGTTCTAGTTCCAGCCTGGCTGACTGTCTTCTGGGCAGTTTCGAGCTGTCTAGCCAAAGTGTCCATGACTCCCGAGTACTTACCGAACTCAGTCTTAGCTGCACTTAGAACCTTCCAAACATCGGAAGCACTCTTCTCGATAGCAAGGGTCTTGAAGCCCATTTGCAGGCTGTTCAGAAGAGACATAAGTGTGGTTGGACCGGTTACCAAAACACGATAGGTGTTCTGCAATTCGCTAGTAAGCCCTGGTCTTCTGACTACCTCAGCAAACAGGCCTTCGGTTGGAAGGTACATAATTGCAAAGTCAGTGCTCACTGGAACGTGAAGGTATTTCTCTGAGATCTTTTTGGCCTGAGTCTTGATGGCGTTTTCGACTGCCTTAGCCGCCGCCGCAACATCTTCAGCAGAACCGCTCTCTTGGGCGTTCTGAAGTTTCTCATAGTCTTCATTAGGGAACTTGCTGTCGATGGGAAGGTATACATATTCCCCATCTGCTCTCCCTGGAAGTTTCACAGCAAACTCAACCAGATCATTTGAACCTGGCTTGATCTTGACGTTCTTCTCATACTGGCTTGGCGCAAGGACATCTTCCAGCTGACGTTCTAGCTGGACTTCGCCCCAGCCTCCACGAGATTTCACGTTAGTCAGAACCTTCTGCAAGCTGCCAACATCGTTTGCTAGGTTCTTCATTTCACCGATACCTCTGGCAACTGCCTCAAGGTTTTCGCTAACTAGTTTGAATGATTCGCCTAGACGCTTCTCCAGAGTTCCTTGAAGTTTCTCATCAACTGTCTCACGCATCTTTTCAAGCTTCTCTTCATTACCCTTGCTCATCTTCTCGATTTCAGTTTGCAGGGTAATCTGCATTTGCTGCTGCTTCTTAGCGTTAGATTCAGTTAGTTCAGCAATCTTTGTCTCAATGTTCCTAAGTGAGTCACCGAGAGACTTTTGGAGTTCAATTCTTGAGTTGCCAGCTTCATCGCGCTGGAGCTTGGCTGAGTTCTGAGATGCTTCGCTGAAGGCAGCCAGGCGTTTTTCGACGATGTCGTGATTAGCAGCGATAGCAGAGCGAAGCTCATCCCTATGGATCTGAAGGTCTTTGCTGACATCCAGAGAGACAGGGGAGGCCTTACGGGTTAGCCAGATAACTGTAAGAACTACTACCGCAACTAGGTTGAGGGCAACTAACAAAGTCAAGATTTCCATGAGGCTCCGATTCTAGGATTTGGTCTCTATAAAACAATAAGTGTTGCTAGTGACAAACTATTCCCGTTACTAAGGGCAACGCCCCATATCTGCTAACAGCAGGCATGGGGCGGTAGGTGAGCTTGGCTTAGAGCCTTGCCTCAACCTTTGCCTTTGTGGCCTCAAATCGGTTCTTTAGCAATACATACTCAGGCTTCCAAGGCTTAGCTGGTCCTGCCCAGTGGATGATCTTGGGGCTGGCGTTGAAGTCCTGAGATGGAACGTGGTTCCATTCAGAATCAATCTCTAGCACTCGGTCTCTTGAGTAGATGTTGAATACGTCCTGGTCATTCATGCGGCACTGCTCAACTAGATACATGTGCTCAACAGTGAAGTTCTCTGCTCTCATTAGCTTGAGGTTTAGAACCAAGATGCCAGCGTTGAATGTTCTAGAAGTCAGATCAGCTTTGTCGTGAAGACGCTTTCTGATATCCCATGCCTTCTCTGGTGCAAAGTGCAGAGTTGCTCTAGTGATTGGACGAATCATGTTAGCCCAAGTCTTTAGTCTGGTTCTCTTACCAGCGAAAACATTCTCACCAAGGTTTAGATCGTATAGTTCTCCAACATCTCCCTGAATCAAAATGTCTATGTCTAGGTATAGAACCTTCTCAAGGTCTTTGAGCATCTCAGGTAGGAACAGTCTGTCCATAGTTGAAACAGAGATGTGTGAGAGAAGAGCAATGTCATCACCGTAGTGAACTTCATCGAAGTTATAGAAGGTGAAGTTGATTTCAGGGAATAGCTTGCCCATGCGTGAGCGGAAAGCATCACCCAAACCACGAGTCATCACGTGAGCGTTGATTTCTCTGTTGGTGTGGTCAACCAAAGACTGAAGAACAACAGGAATCATGTCTTCTAGGTTTTGATCAAGGGCTAGAGCTGTTTCAACAACGTTCTTACCTCTTGGGTTGTTGCCAACGGTAATCTTTGAAGCCTCTAGAGCGGCAACAGCTTTAGGGACATCAATGTTTGAAGGTGTGACCTTGCTGTATGTGGTTGCATACTTCTCAGCAAACTCAACTTCAGCCTGACAAATCTCAGCCCAAAGCTGACGAACTTCCTTTTCATTCTTACCTTCAAGAATTGCTTTGAGGGTTACCTCAAGCTTGTCTTCGATGCCGTTTCTAATCTTGTTGAAAGCAGTTTCATCAAGGTTGATTAAACCTTCAAAGCGAACATCCGCTAGGTTCTTAGGCTTGAAATCAACCGGTAGCCCCATAGATCTAGCCGGTAGGTAGCAATGCAGGCGGCTAGTTGCTACCTCACGGTAATCAACGTATTCCTCGAGCATTACGCGGGCATCTTCGATTCCCTCTACTAGATCAAAGCCTCTAACCTGTTCACCAACCTGGATAAACTGGTCAACCTGCCAACCTAGGTACTTTCTCTCATCAATCTTGGTTTCAACCTGAGCAAGCTTTTTCTTAGTTGTTCCGGTAGCCGGTGGAAGAACCTGACCAACGGTAGTTGTTACACAGCCTGAGAAGAAAGCTTTGATGCCGAAATCACGTAGACGATACAAAGTAGTCCAGTCTCTACAACCAATAGGTTCAATGCGCTTTAGCTCTTTGACAACATCTTCAGTTAGAACATCTGGATCTTGAATGTGGAAAGAGATCATCAAAGGAAGAACGTTCTTCGGGTACGGGAAGTCAACTGGCCCCTTGAAGTTTCTGTGCATGAACCAACCGTTAGAAATCAACCATGTGTTCTCTGGGTATTCACGACCACTTGAGAAATCTCTATCGATTGCAACAGGCTGAACCTTTGCTGCATGGGTAGTGATCTTGCGGTGTGGCTGAATGTTCTTCTTCAAAGAGTTCAGGTAGTTAGAAAGCTTGGTGTTACCTACGTAGTCAATGTTTTGGAAACGTAGCAGGTTAGACAATGCTGCAAGGGTCTGAACGTAATCACCACGGTTACGTGAAGTTCTGGACTTGTCTAGAAGCTTGTAATCCATAACAGCAATGTTGATTGTCTCTGGAAGTGATTTAACTTCAGGCTCATTGTGGTTTAACTGAGTGTCAAACCATTCAACTAGATCTCTGTCAGCTTCATTGAATGCAGCCATTGCTTTCTTGTCCGCATAAAGAATGTCTGTTTCTTCACGAAGAAGTTCAACCTGGGTGTAGGTTGCTAGAACCTTCATCAGTGCCAGTCTTGTTTCTAATGGCAAAGTATCACGGTGCATAGCCATGTAATCCTTTAGCTGAGAAAGACCCTTCTTGATGTCAACAAAGAAAAGGCTTTCAAAGTATTCAAAAGGTGCATATGTCTTCGCCTTTTCTTCACCTGCTTCATTGAAGTAGTGGTTAGCAGATTCGAACAGACCGAACTGGCAGAGCATAGTTCCAAAGCCCAAAGCACCAATGTCCTTCTGGCTTGAGTTGTCATACAAAGATTGAACAAATGATCTGGCCTGCAGACGCTCTGGGGGAGTCTTTACGTTTCTTGCGTAGTCGCAGACAGCTTCTTCCATCGTTAGACCCGCAGCTACTTTGCCGATTACAGGTGGGTTAGCAACGATGCCCTGCAACTTCTCGATGGTCTGGGCCTGGAAGCCTGCGACCATTCGCATTCGCATAAGGTTTCTAAGCTTTTCGAATTGCTTAGGAGCAAAAACCAGGCCCCATCGCTTGACGAACTTCTTGGCAGACTTAGGAATGGCCATGGACTTGGGTCCTTACATAGTTGGATTTGAAAAGAGAAGAACGATTCGTTGTTCTATCTCGATATTTTACCCCAGTGAGCTCAAAGACCCTGTCAGATACCTAGCCGAATAGGTCAAGCATCAGAAATGCGAAGATCCCGGTAAATATGGCTGGAGTGAGGTACTTAGAGACATTTAGCCAGATTCCAAGAGATGAAACCCTTGAAGCAAGCAGTGTCTTGGAAGGCAGCTCTTTCAAATCCCTAGCAATTGCCTGACCTTCCGCTGACGCGGAATACTGAACCAAAGCACCGAGAATTCCTGAGGCTAGAAGAATACCTGCGGTTGCAAGAGATGCATAAAGACCCAGGCCTCTGACTTCATCAATTAGGCCAACGGTTGTGATTAGAAGAAATGTTGGTGCTAGCTGAGAGATAACTAACTGGTTCCTAGTTTTGAGCCAGAGTTCTAAAAGTTCTTTTTCAGTCATGTCATAAGTCTAAATCGGATGGGTGTACCTAAGGCTTATGCAGGTGCGGTATCAAGGCTAAAATTAGGCCATGGGATCATTCGTCACGGCAAGCCAGGCTTCGTTAGCTGTGAATCTGACCTTGGTTGAAATTGGACTCCTATTTATAGGCCTGGGTATTCTGTCCTGGCTGGCTCTCAAACTTCATGTTTCAAGTATCCCCCTGTTTCTTTTGGCTGGTCTTGCCCTTGGTAAAGGGGGAATAGTCCCACTTGATGTGTCAGAGGATTTCCTCAACGTTGGAGCTGAAATTGGAGCTATTCTTTTGCTCCTGGTTCTGGGCTTTGAGTATTCGGCAAGTGAACTAGCGTCAAGCATGAAAAAGCGCTGGCACGCAGGGCTCATGGATATCCTGCTAAATGCCGTCCCAGCCGCCATCTTGGCCTTCATATTGGGCTATGGACCGGTTGGAGCTCTTGCTTTTGCTGGAATCATGTTTATTTCATCCTCAGGTATCGTAAGTCAACTCATCAGGGAAACTGGCTGGGGCAAATCCAATGTTGCTAAACGAGTAACCAGCGTCTTGGTCTTTGAAGATATCCTGATGGCCCCATATCTGCCGATTTTGGCAGCTTTCACCCTAGGTTTGAGCGTTTGGGCTGGACTTATTTCAGTTACCGTGGCCCTTGGAGTCACAATGAGCATCTTCCTCATCGCTATTGGTCGAGAGATTCCAGGTCTTAAGTCATTAGCTAAGAGAGGCCCCGGAGTTCTCCTGCTTCTAGTCTTTGGTGTGACCTTGGCAGTTGCGGGTGCAGCAACTCTAGCTGGATTCTCAGGCGCTATCGCTGCATTCCTAATAGGAATGCTCCTTACCGGTGAGGTGGCGGAGTCGCTAAGAAGCCGATTTGCCCCACTTAGAGAGATCTTCTCAGCGATTTTCTTCCTATTCTTTGGCCTAAGCATCTCTTTCCTCGATGTTGTGAGCGTGTTACCAGTGGCCATAGCCTTCTCGGTACTGGGAATAGCAGGAAAACTGGCTGTTGGCTGGTGGGTGGGCCGAGACATGTCAGATCGCATGAGCTGGCGCAGAATCGGAGCTTTCTTGGTTGCCAGGGGAGAGTTTTCTATGATTATTGCCGCAACGGTTGTTGCTAACACTGCATTTACGGGCCTCAAGGAGATCACCCTTGGAGTAGTGGTACTCACTACTGTCTTCTCGACCCTTGCTATTCGCTACCTGCGCAGTCATTTAGAACGCTAGTTCGGTTCAGAACTTGCAGAAGCCCAAAATGAGCTAATTCTGGGTTGTTTCTGAGAATTTATTCGTCTTTCTAAATTTCCTAATCAAACATTCGTTTTTTTGAACTCTTCGTACTATTCTTGAAGAACACGATTAATTTCCTAGGCACACTGCCTAGTTTTGAAGGGCAAACAAAGAAATGTTCACATTGAACTCAAATATCCGCAAATTCACATCTCTCCTAGTTGGAGCGGCACTTACGCTGACGATGGTTTCAAACACTGAATCAGCAAAGGCAAGCTTTGCTCCACCGATCATGGCAACTATATTCCCATCGAGCGGAACTGTTACTGGCGGTGACCTAATCACCATTACAGGTCAAAACCTGCAGAGAGTCAACGACATCGAAGTTGGTGGCACGAGGGTATTCAGAGAAGATCT
>Ga0208852_1000591_pt1 | contig 9937 bp, 9 predicted proteins | sample LakMenEpi18Jun09_FD_150711 | JGI IMG/M metagenome (GOLD analysis project Ga0208852, IMG submission 150711) | Freshwater microbial communities from Lake Mendota, WI - 18JUN2009 deep hole epilimnion ns (SPAdes) | ecosystem: Environmental > Aquatic > Freshwater > Lake > Epilimnion/Euphotic zone ...
CTATATTGCTACGAATTATCATGTGATTCAAAATGCTACAGAAATAGAAGTGACACTCCGAAACAAAAATAACTATAAGGCGAAGGTCATAGGCATAGATAAAGATACTGACTTAGCATTAATAAAAATAGAAGAAAACGAGCTGCCTGCCATGCAAATAGCCAATTCAGATAGCGTATTGGTAGGAGAATGGGTACTAGCGGTAGGAAATCCATTTAATTTAGAAAGTACTGTGACCCAAGGTATTGTAAGCGCCAAAGGTAGATCTCTTAATATAGGTAAGGAAGGAGGTACCCCAAGTCAAAATCCCATCCAGTCATTTATACAAACCGATGCCGCCGTAAATCCAGGTAACTCAGGAGGCGCTCTAGTAAATCTAAATGGAGAACTTATAGGAATCAATACTGCTATTTCCTCCCCTACTGGAACTTATGCTGGCTATGCGTTTGCCGTGCCATCCAATATAGTCAAAAAAGTCATTGAAGACATTAAAAAATATGGCAATGTACAAAGAGCTTTTTTAGGCATTCAGTCTATTCCACTAACGAGCGAACTGGCGAAAAAACTCAACTTACCGTCCCCAAATGGTGTACTCATTAAGAACGTATTTGAAGGGAGTGCAGCAGATGCTTCTGGTCTCAAGGCCAATGATGTTATAACCAAAGTTAATACTATGTCGGTGAGCAGTTTCCCAGAATTACTCGAACAGATATCGACTCATAGGCCTGGGGAAATGGTAAAATTAGAATATATTAGAAATGGTTCACAAGCTTACACTAATGCTATCCTTAAAAATGAGTTAAATACAACTGAGATATTAAAAGCTAATGAAACGTTCGCTCATAAATTAGGTATAAAAACACAAGCCTTAACAGCACAAGAACTCAATACATATAGAATCACAGGTGGTCTCAAAGTTTTAAAAATAGAACACGGCGTGATAGCAAAATCCTCAGATATGAAACCTGGCTTTGTCATAACGAGTGTAAATGATCTGGAAGTAAAAGCCGAAAACGATTTGTATAAAATATTAAGTCAACTGCAAAGTAATAAATTGATTTTAGACGGATTCTACCCCAATAGGCCTTATATAGTTCGTTATGAGATTTTACTTTAGATAATACCGCTTAAGAATTAGTGTCAGTCCAAAAAAATTAACTAAAAACTATTTTTAGCGCGGTATTGCAGCATAAATTGGTTGGTTTTTATATACTTTATGATGTGGTATAACTCTATTTGCCGTTATCTTTGCGGCTTAATTTATTATCTGATAATCTAATTCATGTTTTTTCAAGTATTTAAGTCAAAAATCCACCGAGCAGTAGTCATACAGGCAGATCTAAACTATATAGGTAGCATCACGATAGATGAAGACCTCATGGATGCAGCCAAGATATATGAAAATGAGCGTGTACAGATAGTCAATGTCAATAATGGAGAACGTTTGGAAACTTATGTCATCAAAGGAGAGCGAGGCAGTGGAGTAATATGTCTCAATGGTCCTGCAGCTAGAAAAGTGGAACCTGGAGATCACATTATAATCATATCATACGCCTATATGACCCAAGAAGAAATGATGCATCATACTCCAGTTATGATCTACCCTTCGCAGCCTAATAATCAATTGAACTAGCCTTCGTGAAATTTAATCTAGGGTCTACAATCAAATTTACCATTTCTCTAGCTTTGGGGTTAGGGCTCGTTTGGTTTTTAAACAGTAAAATTTCTGCGGAGCAACGAATACAGATCATAGAAGGATTAAAAAATATACAACCTTGGCTCCTTGTAGTTTCCATCTTATTGGCAGCCTTAGCCTGTATCATAAGAGCATTTCGATGGAAGATGCTACTAGCCCCTATGGGTTACCAACCCAGAAATTCAACCCTGATTTCTTCCATTTTCATCATGTATCTTGGCAATCTTATCTTCCCTCGACTTGGCGAAATACTGCGCTGTTCTGTGCTTCTGAAAGAAGAAGAAGTCCCGCTAGATAAGGGCATAGGAACTATGATCACTGAGCGATTGGTCGATGTGTTTGGTTTAGGACTCTATTTTGTTTTAGCTCTCCTATTTGAATATGATAGATTTTTTGAGATCTATTCTAAATACAATGCCATGAAAGGAGAGTCCAGTTATTTGATTCCTATCTTATTGCTCGTAACAATGCTCCTAGGTGCCATTTTGATCTGGCGGGTGAGCAAATTAAGGCAATTTATACTTGAGAAAATACATGGTGTCTTAGAAGGGTTAAAATCCATACTGAAACTAAAAAGTCCTACCTTATTTGTTCTATACAGTTTAGCCATTTATTTTATTTACTTCATCAGCACCTATATACTGTTTCTCGCATTCTCAGAGACCACTCCTCTCAGCTTAGGCTGTGGTCTTGTCGTCTTAATTGCAGGTACATTAGGTGTAGGACTCACACAGGGTGGTATAGGCGCCTATCAAGTACTCGTAACCTGGACACTAGAGCTCTATGGAATTTCTGCTACTACTGCTCAGACCTATTCATGGGCGGCATGGATTTTGCCTACTGCTACACTCGTCATATTCGGCCTGATTTCATGGATTTTCCTTTTGAAGAGAAGTCATGGCAAAAACAACTAAATTTTATGCCATATGGCGCGGACACAAACCTGGTGTATACGACACCTGGCTAGAATGCAAAGCCCAAATAAATGGCTACCAAGGGGCGCAGTATAAAGCATTTCCCAACAAGGCTCAAGCAGAACTCGCTTTGAAAGATTCTTACTGGAAACATATACAGATAAAAGAAAAATCAGTAACAAAGACACCTAATATCCATCCGAATACCCTAATTAAAAATAGCATCTGCGTAGATGCTGCATGCAGCGGCAATCCGGGCATTTTAGAATATAGGGCTGTGGACACATTAACAAGAGAAGAAATCTTCAGACGAGGGCCATTTCCAGAAGGAACAAATAATTTAGGGGAATTCTTAGCCCTAGTGCACGGTATTTCTTATTTACAAAGAAATAACCTAACTAAGTCGATATACTCAGATAGCGCTACTGCGATCGCATGGTTTAGAAATAAAAAAGTTAAAACTAAGCTAGAGCCCAATGAAAAAAACAAAGAGCTATTAGAACTGGTCCAGAAAGCAGAGTCTTATCTGCATAATAATACTATCAGTATAGAAGTACTGAAGTGGCCTACAGAAAGTTGGGGAGAGATACCAGCTGATTTTGGAAGAAAATAAAGCTAGTTAGAACTTTAAGAAAAATATCTTTGTTAAACTTCCAAAAGAGATTCTGGTCATGAATTATAAAAAAATAGAAGAATACAATCCACGTGCTTTAGATTTAATTTCTGCAAATATTAAGTCTTCTCTTGACGCCCTAGGAGAAGATTCCACCAGAGAAGGTCTTGAAAATACCCCACTACGCGTAGCTAAAGCATGGAGTTTTATGACTCATGGCTATCAATTGAATGCTGTAGATATTTTGCAATCAGCTATTTTCAATGAAAGTTCGCAGGAAATGGTTATCGTAAAAGATATCGAGCTCTATTCGATGTGCGAACACCACATGGTTCCTTTTTATGGAAAAGCACACATAGGCTATTTACCCAATGGAAAAATAACAGGCCTGAGCAAACTGGCTCGTGTAGTAGATGTCTATTCACGAAGATTACAAGTTCAGGAACGCATGACTACGCAGATAAGAGACGCTATTCAGGAAGCTTTGAACCCGCATGGAGTAGCTGTAGTGATAGAAGCCAAACATCTATGTATGATGATGCGCGGCGTTCAAAAACAGAATTCATCTACAGTCACTTCTGCCTTTACCGGACCTTTCTTAGAAAATTCTTCTACTAGAAGAGAGTTTATGAATCTTATTAGTCATAAGTTGTCATAGTATTCACTAAAAAAAGCGTTTGAAGCTCTAGTTCCCTCTAGAAGAAATCTCTTGTGTCGAAGCGATAGACTCAATATATTTCTCTACCTCTCCACTTTTTTCAGTCAGCTGGACTATTTTATTTGCTAATGATTGTAACGATTCATTATCTAGCGATTTGATATTGAGAATAGAATCTACCATTTGTTGATTGAACTTAATCTCAACGAACTCTTGATTGAGAATGCTATCTTCTACAGGTAGTTTGCTTTCCAGGCGATTTACTTTTTCCTTTAGCTGAGATAACTTAAATTTAGCATTGGATACCATCATGCTATTACTAGAGTCTTTTCTGTATTTTTTAAAGACTACAAATACAGCAGCTATGTTTATGATGACAAAGAGCAAAAAAGCTACTAAATAAAATTTTTTATATTTTCCTTTCATCTTTTTAGTTAAAACAAAAACGGAAACCAATTAAAAAAGGTTTCCGTGTAAAAAATTTAGTAGCGGGGACACGACTCGAACGTGCGACCTTCGGGTTATGAGCCCGACGAGCTACCTACTGCTCTACCCCGCGATATGGTTGCAAAGATAAGTATATTTTATAAACTTGCAAATCTATTCCATAAATAGTTTGGTTAAGCTTTGTAAACTAAAGGATTTGTTAAGATTCATGAAGAGGCAATTAACCCAAAATCAGTACCGTACTTACGCTACTGATTCTTATTCCCGCGCTCGCGGGATTGTATTTTAACTTTTAAAAAAGTAAAACAAAATCTATCACGGTGTTAATTCCACTTAACGCCTCAGTCTTCTATTCAAAGGAGAGTTTAATATTTATTGCAGTTAATTATCTCACTTCGTTCGTAATCCTTCGTCAGAGCCTGAAGCCTAATGTGGAATTAATATTTAATCATTTGCGTTATACAAGGATAAGCCTGAATAGGAGCTAGCAGAATTTAGTTTATAACATGTTGAAAATTAATTCTGTAAAAATCACTCTAAATACATTACCTTTATAATTGTCAATTAGGTTGCCACATACACAATGAACAAGAAAGAACAATTAGAGTTTGAAACCCTCCAAGAATTGCTAAAACAATTCGAGTTATCGCTTGCTCAGAGCGAGACTATACGATTTACAGAAGACGAATTCGAGTCCATCATACATTATTATTTACAAAATAATCAAGCTCAATTTGCGCTAGATGCCAGTGAAATGGCCCTCATTCTTTATCCATTCTCCTCCGAATTTTGTCTAACTAAGGCCGACGCTCACATAGAATTAGGAGAATTAGACCATGCCGAAGAATATTTAACCCATAATTTCAAAATAGATAAAACGGATATAGACTTTTATATCATACTCTCTGAGGTACATGTATTGCGAAACAATTATGATAAAGCGATAGAAATATGTAAAGAAGGGCTAGAAATATGTAGAGAAAATCTTGATGAACTCTATCTGCACTTAGCAGAAATATACGACCACCAAGGCGAGTATGAAGAGGTCATACCGAATATTGAGGAAGCTATCAGACTCAATCCGCTGAATGAAGATGCGCTTTACCTATACTCAATTACTATGTCTATACTAGATAAAGTAGATGAGAAAATAGTATTTCTTCAGTCACTGATAAATGAAGATCCCTTTAATGATGAAGCATGGTATTTCATAGCCATATCTTATAGAGAACTAGGAATGTATGAAAAGGCAATCGAAGCTCTAGAGTACATAAATGCCATAGATGAGGAGATCAATGTGCTAGGCGATATGGCTCAGATACATTACGAGGCAGGCGATTATACGAAGGCCTTAGACTGTCTAAAAGAATTAGAAACGGAAGAAGAACTCGAGAGTATCGACTATCAGACGATGGCTAAATGCTATAGAGAACTAGGCAATCTCCATAAAGCCAAGGTATTCTTTAAAGAGGCGCTCAGTATAGATGAATCCAACGATGATTTATACTATGAACTAGCCAATGTCTACTATACCGAAGGCAAATATCAGGCGGCACTATCTCTCATCAATAAAGCATGTGATAAAAATAAAGAGCTAGCTCATTACCTAGAATTGAAAGCGGATATTCTAATAGGAATGAATAAGCTAGACGAGGCTTGCGAGCTCTATAAGAATATAATTCTGCTCAACCATTCTACCTCTTATTATATCAGCAAATTTGCCTATATAGCCGCTCTAAAATTTGGGTTAGAAGATGCTCTAGAATTAATAGATAAAGGTATAGAAGACAATCAACACCCAAGTTTGCACTACCATAAGGCTGTTCTCTATTTCATATTTGAAAAAGAAGAGCTGGGTTTTAAGGCCTTCGCCAAGGGATTAGAGCACGACTTTCCATCCCATACTATTCTATTTGAAAAGCTACCCGAAATGGCAAAAAGCAGGGTCATTATTGGTTTGATTTCTGATTTTAAAAACTAACCGCCTTTTACGAATTATAAAAGGCGATCAGCTCATAATTTAAACCGAAAAACTATCACGGGGTTAAAAACTTATTTTCCCACCTATATACATTCTTCTCACATCCATAGGTCCCCAAATCATACCGGCGTCGAAAGATTTGAGATTGGTGTTTTCGAAACTCTGGATACGGTCATACTGATTGTAGGCAAAGATATTTTCCGAACCTATATAAAAATCCATGCGGTCATTCGGCACATAGTTTATCTGTGCGTGTACTATCGGATACCATGGAGAAAAACTCTCTGAAGCTAAACTCATATTGGGTATTCGAGCTCTTCCATTGACTAAAAGCGTCGTAGAAAATCTCCATTTTTCCTCCGTGGAAACCCAATAAAGGTTGGCTAAAAACTTATCGGTTTTAAGAAGTGGAAGAAGCTTTTCCTGACCATCATAGACTGCGAGCGTCTGATCATTTTTGTAGGATAAACGGAGACTCCAATTCGCATTTATTTTCATATCATTATCGATTTGAAAACTTTGAGCACGGCTCTTTTCCCGGAGATATTCTATTTTCAAAAGCTCAGGAGTTTCTAGATTCATTATGAGTTGGTTCTGAAAAAGCGTCAGAAAATAACTTGCATCGAGTGTGGAAGCCATACCAAACAAATTATAGCTAAATCTATAGCTAAGACCTCCATTAAAGGCTCGCTCTGCCTGGAGATTGGAAGGCATTTGAACAGTTCTGTTTGAAATTAAAAAGCCGAACGCTTCTGTTAAGATAGTGGGCGTTTTGAATCCAAAGCCCCCATTGAATTTGAAACTATGCTGCTCTGTAGGCGCGAAGATAAATGTGGCTCTTGGTGATAAAAAGAATCCAAGCTCATTATGATAATCTCCGCGAACTCCCAATATAGCTGTCATATCATCCTTCTTTCCCGTCCATTCTGTAAAAGCACCATTGACAATTTCTTTCTTACTGAAATGCAAACTTCCAATTCGTTCATGCTCATTATTATACAAAGATTGAAAACCAAGCTTTATTTTCGAATTTTCACCACTCAAATTGGTATAATAAATCGGGGAAATACTCGCATAGACTTGGTCATTATTGATAATTCTCGAAGCAATGTCTCCATTTTGAGTCGCAAAATTAAACTTATATAGGATAGCAAAACTAGACTCCTTATCTGGATTTAATTCCCAACCCGTTTTGAATTGTGCCTGTAGCGATTTATGATTTTGATTTATGATATAGTCAGAACCTGTATGACTCGTATGGTGCGAATGATCTATCTGTCCAGATTGACTTTCATAGGAAATTCCTTGTAACGTAGCTTGAAATCTAAATCCGCTTTCACTGAGATACTGCCATTTATTCATCAAATTGAGATTTGTAAATACAGGCATATCGGTGAATCCATCCTGATTATTATCCATAGTCATTCTCGAAAAAGAGGTGTGTGCCAGGAAATTGGTGTGTAAATGGTCATTAATCTGAAAACCCTTGACTAGATTGACATCCGTTTTAGCTATTTCAGATATATAGCCATTTAGAAACCAGTCTATAGTTTTCTTGGGTTTGAGAAATTCAATATTCATAGTCCCACTAATATTATCATATCCATTGGTTACGGAACCAATTCCTTTGCTGATTCCGATAGATTCTATCCATGGGCCTGGTATGAACTCTAATCCTATTTTACTCAATATACCCCTATGATAAGGCATACCTTCATTCATCTGCGAAGAATAGCTTCCTGCTAGACCCAGCATTTGTATTTCTCTGCCTCCAGTGATGCCGTCCGAGTAATTGACATCAACAGTATTGGTATTCTCAAGACTCTCTGCGAGATTGCAGCAGGCTAGTTTTCCAAGCTCACACAAATCAATAACTTCTGTGCCCGCTTTACGTAATTCCTCTGTTTTATTGCCAACTATATTAACTTCATTGAGTGATTTTACCCTCAAGACCACTTTATTAAACTCTAATAGCTTTGAGATGACCTCTTCATGATAACCAATCTTCTTTAGACGTATATCATGACCGTGTGCGGGTGGTACTATGATATACAAGCCGTTAACATCAGTAGCGCCAATTGTCTTATTATCTTCATCTATGACCAGTACTTTCTCAATAGGTTGCCCTTCTATGTTGACTACCTCTATTCTATACTCTTGACCTGCAGCAGTGACAGCTAAAAAGCTGAACACTACTAGGACAATATTCTTAATAATAAATTTCATTTATTTTCTATTTTATACTCATGAAATCAGTTAGAATTATCGTATATAACTCAAACCTTTACACTCATTGTCCAAAGACAACTTTCACAAAAAAATGAATGCTAACAGCGCCAGATACTCATCTTAGCCAGTCGATCATTGCATCGATAGCTATGAGTAAAAAAATGAACCTTAGCAGAGGATAGACACTCTGGCAATAAATAACAAAAAGCTAAACTGCCATCCGTGGTTAAAATAGGTTTGATGTGGAGTGCTTCGACACTGACCTTTTGCTCTGTTTCTATTTTAGGAGAAAAAATAGTAATGGGCAGTCTTGTTTCTACCATACCGCAGCAGCCATTTCCATTACAGCAGTCGTCTGAATTAGTGGATTCCTCAAAATGACAACCGCCACAGCAGGCTTCGCTCTCTTCTGCACAGCAGCTCGTTTTAGTTTCTAGACTTAGATTTGAAGCATAGATATTCACATTCCCTAGAAATACTATATAGAGAAATATGAAAAAATAAGAAACCTTTAACGAGCGATTCACCAATACAAAATTATGAAAAATAACTCATAACTACTTCATAAAGATTAATATCGAGATATAAACTGAGAATAAAAAATATAGAACTCCATAGAATACAGCAAGAGAACATATAGATAAAAATCTTGGTTTTACTGCTAGTGATTTGAAGGGCGAGCATAGCGCCTACAGGCAATGTTATAAGAATAGGAGACAAAATAGAGATTCCCATCAATCCCATACGGCGTCTAACCTTTACTAGAAAGCGATTCCAGTTATTAAACTTTTGATAGACTTTATTTTTATACCGTAAGGCATAGTATTTTTTGGTAATAAAACTTCCAAAATTGATAAAAATTAATAACCCAATGGCTCCACCTGCCAGATTAGCAAGTATAGATGGGAAAATGCCTGTATCCAAATTGATAGCGGTAAATAGTCCTAGACCATACTTCACTATAGAAAAAAGGAATATAGTGATCAGTTTCGACCAATAGGCGACTAAATCCACAAATAATAGTTCTATTTAAAACTTATATATTTATCTACTAAATCGCTAGACCCTAAAGCGATAGGAACTCTCTGATGCAGCTCTGTAGGCTCTATTTCCAGTATATCATGACTACCATTGGTATACTTTCCACCTGCTTGTTTTTGAATAAAACTCAAAGGATTGCACTCATATTGTAGCCTTAGTTTTCCGTTAGGAGACTCGGTAGTCGCTGGATAAATAAATATACCCCCCTTTAGCAAATTTCTATGAATATCCGCTACCATAGAACCGATATAGCGCTGAGTAAAAGGGCGCTTACTAGATTTATCAGCATCTAGGCACCAGTGACAAAAATCTATTACAGATTTCTCATAAATATTGTAATACCCAAAATTAATAGACA
>Ga0208852_1000596_pt1 | contig 9917 bp, 17 predicted proteins | sample LakMenEpi18Jun09_FD_150711 | JGI IMG/M metagenome (GOLD analysis project Ga0208852, IMG submission 150711) | Freshwater microbial communities from Lake Mendota, WI - 18JUN2009 deep hole epilimnion ns (SPAdes) | ecosystem: Environmental > Aquatic > Freshwater > Lake > Epilimnion/Euphotic zone ...
ACTGGTTAGTTTATTCTCGTTTCGGAGAATTTTAGGTGATTATTTATCAAACCTATATCTGTTGGGGTTAATAATATGGGAAAATCTCTTCTAGTATTATTAATACTCCAGCCTGGATCTTCTAATCTCAGGTCTCTTAATGAATCATGGAGGTTTTCATATCCATCCATATCTAAGGTGTCTAAGTCAGTGATGTCTATTTCTAGTATACGAAGTCTTAGGTTATTTTCTAACATATACTTAAAACTCCAAGGTTTATTAGGATTACTGTTTATACTCCAACTAGGGTCTAATCTTCTTATATTGACAAGAATTTCATTCAATTTCTCGTATTGCCCGATATTGCTATCATTGATGACTACTACTTCTGTATTTGTTTCATCAATGCGAATCTTAAACTGGTAAACTAAATTAATTTTTATAGTGTCGACCAGTGTTTCTTTGAAGTTATCAGTCTCTTCATGTTTTAGAGGCTGACATATTGAGTGGTTCTTGATGGCTATTTTTAACGACTCTCAATTTATTTTCCTGTCACGAAAAAATATTCTCTTCAAGAGGAGGGATTCTAACAACTTTAAAAATCCATTTGGGTCGTACCGTTTTTAGTCTTTTGATTGCTAAGTAGAATTTTAGCAAAGTTTCATAGTTTGACTCATAGCCTAACTTATGGTCTATGTTGTTCATTTGTTCTTGAACATCCTCAATGACTTCAACCTCTTCTTTTAAAGTGCGGTGTTCCATAAATTTATAAAATTAGTTCATACTCAAAACTATGCGGCTCATGTATTACAAGTCTATGCAAATTCAGTATTCTATATGAGTAAAGCCATCCGCGTCCTTTTTCAGTAACACGTTGGTCTATTAGGGTTTGAAATAAGTGTAAATTTTCTAAGAAACTTTTTTCAATCTGAACTTTACTTAAAAGTTCTTTTTCTTTTTCAAACCTAGTTAATTCTTCTGCTTCTTCTTGTGTAAGAACTGTTCTTCTTTCTCTATTCATCTTTCTCCTAAAATATGAAGATTTTCTAAAAGCATAACTTAGTTCCCATTGAGGTTTTCTACGTTTTATTTCTTTTATTTTAAAGAATATTCTTCTAAAGAGTTGAAGATTTTCTATTTTACTGTTAGATTGGGATACTAAGTTTAAATCTCTACATAGATGTGAGATTAAGATTTGTTCAAATAGTGGTAGTTCTAGAATGTCTAGCACTCTTACTGCGTCTATGGCGTCCGTTAGATCTACTTCTGGATTATCTAAAGCTTCAGAAATCTCTGATTTTTCTACAATTTTTCTGGGACGTCTAGATTTTCTGGTATTTCTTGACATGAACAACGTAGTCTATGTGAGAGTTGTTTCACAAGGTGAAACCAAGTCATGGCTCTTCGTCCTTCATTGAGGCACCCTGGATACTTTGATATAATTAATCTATGTATCTGTAATGCTCCAGTTTCGGCATGTATTCGCCACACTACCTCATATATTTCTGCAAAGTCTTCTTTGGGAAATAACTTCTCTAATTTATTCTTGATTGCTTCTAGTTCCTTTTGTGTTAAGGAATATAGAGCTAACTTTTCATGCAGTGCTAAAGTTTCTACCATCTTTTTATTTTAAAAGATTTTTATTTTAATAGAATTCTTGTTGGTTTCAATTTAAGGATGTGCGTTTTTTGCAAACCTTAAGATCAATCTCGAAAATTCCTAGTTTATTTTGAAGTTGATTGTTCATTTTCACAAACTTCTATTTCTGAACTTTCAGCTTCTGTACTTTCTTTAGAACCTAAAACTATGTCTAACTTCTTTTTAAGCTGATCTACAGCTACTATAGTTCTGAGTGTGGATCCACTGCTTGGATCTGATTCTCCTTTTTCTACTAACTTTTCTTGATTAGTTTGTAGTAATTTTAAGAGATTTTGTATTTCTTCAACTGTAGTTCTTATATTTTCCATTATTTTACTTCTGGAAACAGAAACCTTGCTGCTGGTTTCTCTAATGCTACTTCTTCAAGATTTCGACTAAGGTTCCATATCATTCTTGTAGTTTTACTGAATACTTCCATAAGTTCTTCTCCTATGAGATTCCTTTCTGATATTGATAATCTATCGAATTGTCTCGTTAGAGTTTGGATTTTTTCTCGGATTATCACTATCGTTTCGACAATATTTTTCTTGAACTTTACTTCTTCAATTTTTATAATTGTGTTTTCGGAAATGTGAATCCTGGTATTGGTTTCATCATTTCTATGTAAAGATTATGACTAATTGTGCAGGTCATATGCTTGACATTACTTAATACTTCTATCAGTTCTATTCTAATGAGATTTTGTTCCTCAAATTTCAAATTTCTGAATTGTTCATTTACCGATTTGATCTCACTGATTATTAACGGTGCTAATTCGCAGATGCTTTCTCTGAGACCTGCGACTTCTTGGAGCCTTCCAAATTCTCTAATTTTTTCTTCTTTGCTCATTTTGAAGCTATTAACTAAATGCATCTTTTGTAAGTGCATCCCTACATTTAACCTGACTCATAATTTGCATCATTATTGTTCAAAGTTCTTATTTAATTTCTTTCTAAGCTATGAAACTATGTTCTTTTTCTTTTGAATTTTTCGTTTTGCCTTGTGCAAACTTTTTTGCTTGAATCTTTTTCCTTTAGCTTCATTTGTTAAGTTAAATTGAATTTCAAATTTCTCATTTTCTTTTCTAAAAATATCATGACTCACAGACGTCGATGATACTGGAGTTATTATCTCTGGTCTAGGCAGTAAGTATTCAGGTGTTTTTAAAGCACTATATCTTTGATTGATATCTTCTACTTTAACTATAGAGAATAAATATTCTCTTTCTTCCCTACTTAAGAAAATGTTCTTCTCTAAAGCACTTTTCAAAATTTCATTTTCTTCTTCTGCTGATCCAATGGTTTCTATTTGGAAGTTCACATAGTGTTTTCCTATCACACACTTATTGGGTAAAATTCTTTTAATATCTTTAATTAACAAGAATATGTCTTCCAAAGTTGTTCTATTAGTTATATCTTCTGATGTTTTCTCAACATCCAAAGACTCTAATAACTCATGAAGTCTTGCTTCTCCTTTGGACCTTAATTCTAGTAATCTTATTGAAGCTCTAGCTATAGCTTTTTCTTCTGCAATTGATAAGATTACTGGAGGATCCTCATCCTTCCTAGTTTTTAATCTAAAGCTAGGAACATCTTTTACACAAAGATTTCTTGTTTCTAGCAATTCTTTAACTCTCAGAATTCGTCTTCGTGCATTATTCGGACTAATCCTTTGTCCTTCTGGGCTAAACGAAGTTAACTTAGCTAACAGTCGGTCTATACTCATGATCTGGATTATTAGTTAATAGAGTGAAAAGTTGTAATAACCTGAGCTGATACATTTAACAATCAAGTTCATACTCAACGTCATATATGCTGTTGGTGGGTAGACAATTAGGACAGTCATATTTTGTGACTGTTGATTGGACCATTGTATCTTGATTAATTGGCCTTTCAGGTTCTATTTGTTTTAATCTTTTCAGTTTTTCAAAAAGACATTCATAAATGAACATATTATGTTCTGAAGTGGCTGATTCTTCAGGATCTAACTGATTTAGTAAATCTAAAGCTTCTCCTGCAGCTTTTCTCCACTGTCTTCTTAGTCTTAAAACATTAAGATGTCTTTCCCTTCTAGGAATTATAGCATGTCCATTTGGTGGTTGGTCATTCATCTCCTAATTTTAGTTTGCCTAATTTCTTTAAGATGTCTCCTTTAACTTGGATTGAATTGCAATTAGAGCACAAGCATGTACTGTACCTTTCTATGTCATACTTAGTAAGTGTCCAAGTTGGATAGTATTGCCTTAATACATTCATGGCTTGTCTCATTTCTAGGAACCAGAACCTATTGTGTTCATGATCCCATTCCTTAGTAGTGTCAATTTCATCGACACTAGTTAAAATTCTACCGATTAGGAATTGTGCTTTGCCATTCAAAATGCACTCCTTTTTATTCTCTAAAACTTTTATTTTCGCTTGATAGAGGTTACTTAGTAGGTTTAAGTCTTCTTTTTCTTCGAATAAATTTTGAAAAAAGATCAAATTGATTGCTGATGTCAATTGGTCGATTGACTCAATTCTTTTGTCTCGAATTTTAAAGTCGCAACTCTTACTAATTGTATTCTCTTCTCTTTTATTGGCCATTTATAGCTATGATTTATTTTTATTGATTAATTTCAGTAACTCACTTTCCAGTTATTTATCCTACATAATTCTATGGATGAAGGATATTGAATAATATCTTCAATTTTTCTGTTATTAGTGATTGCTACAGTAGCACTTATTAGATATAGTTTTCTTTGTCTTTTATCTATATCTTTCTCTTCTAAAGTTTCTATATATTCTTCTAGGGTATTAACTATTCTCTTTGAAAGTAATTTATCTAAATCAGTAATATTGCCTTCTTCAGATCTGTCTTGAATTTTGTGCTTCCACTCAAAAATTTGTTTTATTACTTCCTTGATATAATTCTCCTTAATCTCTTGATCATAAGGGATATAATAATGCTTACCGACTTCATGTACTGAGTCATCTATAATTAATAATGATGATTCGAAAAGTCTTTCTGCAATCTTTTCATGATACTTTTCCTTCAGTATCGACCCAATCTTATTTTCAACTTGTTCCTTTATTGTAACTTTATTTACTTGAATCTCCATTTTTATAAAGAACTGGCTCACTGATAGATGTAGTAACTTTCTTACTACCCTCTTTCTCCAGTGTGGAGTATTCTGAGGCTGACTCCTTATGTTTTAGTAATTTTTCTTTCTTTTCCATACATGACAGACATTTGCACAAATGGAAGTTTGTACCTTCTGCTAGGTTTATTTCCCAATTAGGGTGTAATATCCTAAGCTTTGTGATAGTTTGGAATAGTTTAATATATCTTAATTTATTCCTATCGCTATTCCAAGGTCTGGTGTGGTCTATGTTGTCTATCTGATCTAGAATTTGACACTCTAACATGGTAATGTTGTTAGCTAAGACCCAACTTGGATCTCTTTCTAGAACTTCTTTCTTTAATTTCCAAATTATTTCTAGAGGTTTATATGACATTGGTTCATCAAATGGAGGTATAAAGTTAATCAATCTGATTGCGCTAGATAACCTTTTTAATCTTAACAATTTGAAATGTTCAACAGAATGTTTATCCTCATTGTTCTCTTGAGGTTTTTCTTCTTTTTTGTTTTTTGGCTTATATTCTATCTCGTATTGAAGCATTAAGGTAATTATTTTGAATATTGAGGTTCGATTTCCTTTTCTTTTGCTAGTTTTAGTTCTCTGAGTTTAAGTTCATCTTTTATGACTCTAACTATTTCTAGACCTTCTTGATAATTTATGGGATTCATTTTGAATCTTTCATTATGATTGTGAAGTAAAAACTCTCCATAATCAATCCTTTCTTTTTCTAAGTTTACTTGCTTTGGAGAAAGAATAGTCATGTCTTTCTTTTTCATAATGTAAGTGATTGGCATTTTATTTGTTATATTTTATGAAGTTGAGTTTAGGAAATTGATTATCTCTTCTACTTTGAATTTCCATTCTGGATTAAATCTTTTTATGTCTCTGGTTTCACGACATATTAAAAGACATATTTTTCTCATTTCTAGATCTAACGACTCACTTACATCTAATGCATCTAAGAGTATTAGAGTTCTAAAAATGTAATCATTATAAGGACTCATGAATTTCCAACTAGGATCTATTTCAATGATCTTCTTTTTCAACTCATACAAATAAAGAACCAAGCTCTCTGGTGCTGGCACAGTTTCTGACGGAACTAGTGTATATGCTGCTTGTAAAGCATCAGCCACTAATTGATTTCTGCGGATTATTCTTTCCTCAGTGTTATTGCTCTGATTCATTTTCTTTAAAATTTGAAGGCAAAAGGAATATTTCTTTTTAGTTAGCCATCTACTTCTTTGACAGCTGTACCTAAGATCATGTAATTTCTCCAATATGAGAAAGTACTACTGTCTTCCAAATCTTCCATCATTCTGTAGATGAGTTTTAATTGGATATATCTACTCTTGTAGTTATCTTTTCTTAATGCTCTATCTATCATTAATAACATGATTCCATATATTTTGATCAGACAGTACTGGTCTGTTTTGAAACTCAACATTGCTGCTCTTGATGATAATTGTTCTATTTTATCCTTCACTTCTGTATGGTAGTGGTAAACAGTCTTACTATTGGAGTCCATTGGTATTTTCTGCTGCTCAATTCTAATGGCAGTTCCTATGTCTATAGTTAATTCTTTAATATTTGACAATATTCTAAAAAATACTTGCTCAAAGTAAATGTTCATTTTTGTTCTGCTATTTCGAGGACAGATTTATTTTCTCTTTTGAGATACTTAACTTTTCTAGTCTCTCAATTATTCTTTTTACTAACATTCCTTTGTTTCTCGAATCTTTTGTGATAATTCTTTTAAAAGGAAAGAACTGTTGTTCTGACTTTAGATCATTTAGTGAGGTTGTTTCACTGCAGGATACATCCTCAGGAAATCTTTCTAACCTTTTATTTTCTATTCTTTTTGCTCGCATCTTTTTATATTGAATATCTTCTACTTATTCTCCTACGGATTGTCCGTCTGTATTCTTTCAGTAATTCTTTTATTTGCTCTAGATTATTACCATGAACTAACTTTTTAATATGATCTTGCTCTATAAGTAAGTCTTTGGTTAGTGGTACTAAGGATAATAAACTTCTCGCTCTGAGTTTTCTTATTATCGTTAATGTTTTTGAAATATTTGTCTTTGCAAAATTAAGTATATCTCTGTAGAAACCTTTGAATTTTTCTACTTTTGCCTTGTTTGCTTCATTAATAAACGTAGTAGCATACAAAATAATGTCATCTATTATAGAAAATCCCTTCCTTATATCTTGTAGAATATTTTCAGTATCGTTTTCAGTATCTATATGGGTAGCTACCAAATCCAGTTGCTCGTCTAGAGTTTCTAATCCAAGCATTATAAAATCGCTCCCTCTACTTATGATATCCCAATCATCTTCAGGTGGTGTAAAACATCTTTCACCAGAACATTCTATTGTATTTGGAAGGTCTGAGGAATCCAATATTTCATTGATTATTTCCTCTTCTTCACTATCTATTAATCCAAAATTAATTACTGGAGAATTGTTCATTTTCGTACAAGTCTTTTCTAGATCTACAACTACAAGGGTAATTAAAATTACAATTACAATCGTAGTGCATTATGCGTAAACAATTATCACTTGATGGTGCTACCATTAACTTATATTCAGGGTCAATCTCTCTGAGCTTTTTAATTAACGCACATATTCTAAGATGCTCTTTCATTTCAGTTCCTGCTGCTCTGCTTATAGTGACAGTTAGTAAATTAAAAGAATTAATTATTTCTATAACTAGATCATCTCTTCTTTGCCATAGAGCTTGAGGTGTTAAATGCTCACCTACAGGTTGATTTAAACCTAGTGTGTTTTTCTCACACGAGAATAAAGTCTTTTTACATTTACTACAGGGTCTATTCATTTTTGGTGACCGCAATCGCAACTTACTCGTCTGATTTGTAGACATTTAAATTGCTCTTTTATACATTCTAATTTCCATTGTGGATCAATGTTTAGAATTTGTTGTGCAGTTTTGCGTAGTTCCACAACCCAACTTAATTCATATTGTGGGTAATAACCGTCTATTATATAATCCTCAATTATTAATAATAAACGACTTACTGCCAGTTGTCTCCTTTCCATCAGCTCGTTGATAGTCGGGAACTTAGGCTTGTTAAGCTTAGGCGTTTCTTTTTTAGATGCCGACAACTTATAGTTAAAAGGCGGATCACAGGTGCAGTCATATTGTCTTATTAACATGTGCCCACATCGTGTCCTAACCATCTTTAAATCCCATCTGGAATCAATTTTATATAATTGAGTCCTGACATCGCGGATTTCTGCTGCCCATAAAGGATATCTATTTTCATATTCCTTATGAACCATGGCATTAATCAATTCAATAAATTGACTTACCAACTCAACTCTGTGTGCCAACAGAGTATCCATTAATGTACATCGGTTCATTTCACCGACTTCTGTATAAGCTCTAAAACCAGTGGAGTGCACAAAGATTTCTATCTTATCCCTCTTTTCTGGTGTTAGTGGTCTAACTGATAAGAATCCACTTTTAGAACTTTTTGAACCTGTGTCATTTTCAACTTTTGGTGACCTCTGGTTCGGCTTAGAACTTTTGTATTTAGTTCTTTTAGACGGAGGGAATCTTTCATCACCTTCGTTATCTGAAGAACTTTGGTTGGACTTAGTGACACCTTGCTCGACAAGACAACTAAGTAGAGCTATGCCTTCCCTTAGAAGCTGTTCGCTAGTCTGGGTATTACTTCGTCTCATACCAATAAGTTCTAATGAAGTTTCTTTTTCTTCATCTTTATTTTGTGACATCGGGTTTAGTTTATTGAAACTAATGTCGCTCTGTTCAGTTGATGGAATAATTTCATCCTGATCAACTTTATTTGTCTGTTGACTAGATTCAGTGACAACCAGCTCGGCAAAACATCCAGGTAGAGCTATGCCTTCCCCTAGAAGCAGCTCGTTAGCTTGGTCATGACTTCTTTCTGTGTCAACGAGGCTAAATGAAAATTTCTCTTTTTCATTTTCCTCAAGTGAGGTTTTATTAAGTTCATTGGAACTAGTTTCAGTACCTCTATCAGTTGAAAGAATTATTTCATCTAGTTCAACTTTACTCACATGCTTTTCTGATTCAGTGACAACCAGCTCGGCAAAACATCTAGGTAGAGCTATGCCTTCCCCTAGAAGCAGCTCGTTAGCTTGGTCAGTCTCTGGTTCATTTAGCATTTTATTGCCATGAGACAAGAGTCTTTCATCTTTCTCCTGCAATTGTTCAAGTTCAGAAGATAGAACAGTGAAACCTGCTCCATTCAGCTGGAGTATTTCGTCCAAACCGAATATTATATTGGGCTTGTTTTTTCTGAACTTTATTCCACAAATCTCAATTGAAGAATTTTCATCTTCTTGAGTGGTTGAGGAATTTGCTCGCATGACGCCGAAGTTTATTTCACTATCGGCAGCGACAGGGAAGAATTTTTCATCTTCACTTTTAGAATGACGCATTTGACTAGAATTTGGTAAATTCCTGTCTTCGTCAAGTTTATCAGATAGAGATTTTGTTCTACTATCTTTTATTGAAGAAGTGGGGCTAAAACTAGCCAAACCTCTATTTTCATTACTTTCTGTAGATGGGAGTCTTTCATCCTCATCCCTACAGTAACATTCTTGATTAGGTGTCCCATCTTGACACAATGAACATAGATCTTCATTTGATGAAAGAGATGTTTCGCTCTCCTCATCTGAATGATCTTTTTCTTTTATTTCAGGACCTTTCATTAATCTGGTAATTGTAGACCAAATTATTCTATCGCCTTCTTCCCTGCATTGAGTCGGGTTAAGGCCAGATGGACAAGATCCTAAATTTATTTCTTGAGATGTGAATCTCTCATCATCATCTTTTGAATTTTGACTCTGTTCAGTACAACTGTACTTTACTTCGTCTTTAGTGAATGGGAGTATTTCATCACCATTATTTTCTTGAAGTGCTGAAATAAGTTTGGCAGGGCCATCACTTAAATCAATGTTAGTAGATAGGAGTCTTTCATCACTATCAACTGAATTTGAAGTTTGCAGACTAAGTTCAGCAAGGCTGTTACTTAAGTCAATGTTGGTAGATAGGAGTCTTTCATCACTATCACCTGAATTTGAAGTTTGCAGACTAAGTTCAGCAAGGCTGTTACTTAAGTCAATGTTGGTAGATAGGAGTCTTTCATCACTATCACCTGAATTTGATCCTGA
>Ga0208852_1000597_pt1 | contig 9916 bp, 11 predicted proteins | sample LakMenEpi18Jun09_FD_150711 | JGI IMG/M metagenome (GOLD analysis project Ga0208852, IMG submission 150711) | Freshwater microbial communities from Lake Mendota, WI - 18JUN2009 deep hole epilimnion ns (SPAdes) | ecosystem: Environmental > Aquatic > Freshwater > Lake > Epilimnion/Euphotic zone ...
GACATTGGCCAAAGTAATCGCATCAAAGTCGGGGCGATTCAATTGAGCATTTGCATTCATCGCCGCTTCGTAATTCACGATCGCTCGATCGGTGTCACCGAGTTCGTGATAGATCGAAGCAATAGTGTTAAGCATGTTGCCTTCATCAACGCGATGACCAGTCCCGCGATAGCAATCAAGTGCTTGCAAACAACAAGCCAATGCCTCCGAGTGATTACCGGAGTTGGTGTGCACCAAACCGATTAAGTTGAGCGCCCACGCAACTACCAAAGGAACATCGTGCTCCATTGCGTAGTCACGAGACTCAACCGCCAAAGCGAACGCATCGCCAGGCTGGCCGTCATAATGCGCCAGCGAGGCCAATCGGTAGAGCGATTCGGCTTCACATTCAAAATCTTGATGAGCACGGGCCAATGCTCGAGCCTGTTGAACAAGAACCCGCGATCGCTCAGGCTCGGTTGCTTCATGGGTTCGGGCGAGATCAAGCAACAAGCGAGCCGAGTGCTGCGACTGACGCGCGACCTCGGTGTTGTTGACCTGAACCTTTGACACGAATGAACTCCTTGAAGACTGCTTGACCCCTTTGTTTCGGCCAAACGCCAGCCAAACTTGAATATGTCAGCGAACTTTCTTCAATTTCGGGCATGATTCATATGGCGAACAACCTGTCGCCGACCCCAAGGAAGACCGACGGCCCATGCCACCTAGTTGGAAAGAGAACGAAAGACGAGGTCAGAGCCCTAAACGGCGCCGCGACTTCGATCGGGCCGCTCTCTATGCCTTCGTTCCCGTGGTCGCGATCTCCCCCGTCTGGGTCTTGGCAATCACCGTTTTCTGGCTCCCCATCACCTGGGTCACGGGTGTCGCTTTGTGGAAAGTGCTTCTCGGCTACCTCGTGGCCGGACTCGTTCTCTTCATTCCAGCCTTTCAACGGAGGGTTCTCACATTGTTAATGGGTGCTCGTAAACCAAGTTCGCGCGAGGCCCCGAAACTGCAAAAAGCCTTCAATGAGGTCACACAAGCCTGGCACCTTCGTCACCGACATTTTGTCGTTGGCGTCGTTGATGACAAAGATCTCAACGCCTTCGCAAGTGGAGGCCACCTCGTCATCGTCACTTCATTCGCTACTCAAGAACTCAACCACGATGAACTGTGCGGAGTTCTCGCCCACGAGCTTTGCCACCACCTTGGTTCACACACGATTGCCTTAACTATTGGCCAGTGGCTCACATTGCCGGTGTACTTACTCGAACGTATCGGCGCATTCATGCACAATGTTTCTAAAGCCGCAACACATACCTTTGCTCGAAGTTCTCAATCGGCTCGTTTGCTCGGCCAGACCATCGCCCTCATCTTCAATGCTTTTTCTTGGTTCTTTCGCTCTGGATATTCAATGATGCGCTATCTCGGAAATTCGGTTGGACGCTCAGCAGAATTTCAAGCCGATCAACGCGTCGTGCGCATGGGTTACGGTCGACAGTTGTCGGCAGCCCTGAAAAAGACCGTCGGTTCCCGCGACAAGAGTTCATCTCACCCACCGGCAAGAACTCGTATCGCGCGCATTGAAGCGTCCTTGCGGCCGGGCAACTGGAGACATCCGTCAACTGGCCTCAAGTAATCGCCAATTAAAGACTCGCATAAATATAGAGAGCCTGATTCACCTGATCAGCACTCACCGCACCTAAGTGACTCCACAAAACTTTGCCGTTGGTGTCAAACAAAACTGTGACTGGCACAGTTGCCGCATCAAGCGCTTCCAACAACGCGCCACTGTTATCGATCGCGACCGAAATTGATAAGCCGTTATCACTTAAGAACGATTCGATCTTCTCTGGGTCGTCACCGATATTCACTGCCAAAATCGCAAGATCTTGTCGCTGACGAGAAATGTCTTGCAAGACCGGTAATTCGCGTTTGCAAGGCTGGCACCACACAGCCCATAACGAAACAAGAAGAGGGCGATCTTTCGAGGCAGCACCAATTGAAGTCGAGGTGCCGTCTAGTTTGGTCAACTCAATATCGGCCACAGAAATTTTGGCAGACTGCGACCCACACGAAAGCAACACAGTTAGCAACGCGAACGACAGCCAACGATGAACGATTTTCATACGACCGTGATTGTGACTGTTTCGTGCAGTCCGACGGTACACGCACCGAAGTAATAGCCAGGATCAACAAAAACCATTTTTTGAGTCTCCCCCGGCCGTACGGTAAACGGACCGACGCTATGAACCGCAACATCTAGGTTCACAATTTCAACGGTGTCGCCCACGGCAATTGTTAATTGCTCCGGAAAATAGTCTTCGGTCAGCAGACCTTTGTCAATACGTTCTTTCGTACCATTCGGAATCTGATAGCTCCACACTTTTCCATTGCCTGCTGCCACGCTTGTCGAGTCACCAGTTGCCACTGAAAAAACAATGACAACTGCAACAGTGATTGGAATGAGAAATGCGAAAGCCGCCAACAGAACCCTGAGCGGCCCTGTGCGTACGAAGCCGACAGGATCAGAAGTATCAGTCACAAGAAAAAGTCCTCACGGAGCTTCGTCACGAACTTCGGCAACAACCGTGATCTTCCCGGCCGTAGCGAATGTCAAAGTCACTTCAAACTTTGCACCCAACTCAAGCGGAGCAGCAAGCTCCATCAACATGATGTGATAGCCACCAGGGATCAAATCAACAGAACCACCGGCGTCAATCACGACCGAATCAACTTCTTGCATCACCATTTCGCCAGCTGGGGCATCAGAGGTCATCGACATCGAAGTATCAGATGGCGCCATCACCATTTCGTGAATTTGCGCCATCGCTGCGATAGACGGGTCGACCGAGACGTCAGTCAGCTCATCTCCGTCTTTGGAAGAAATACTCAAGTACACCGCGCCAAGCGAAGTTTCCATCGGACTCGTTCGCGCCCACACCTTGGTGATCTCGGGACCAGAAGAACTGTCATCGCTGCCACACGAAGCGAATAACCCTGCTCCCGCGACAACTGCGAGTAGTAATCCGGTGATTTTTGACTTTTTCATTGTTTGCCTTTCAGTTATTGCTTGAGATTTGTTCAAGCAAGATTTTGAGATCGTTAGTCATGGCTTTGTTGTCAATTCCGAAGGGCCACTCGACTAACACAGACCCGGTGTCATCAATGACATAAGCCGTCGCGCTATGCCCAACTTCAATTTTTCCAGCCGCGTCCTTGGTCACTGTTGAACTTGCTAGAAATGCATTCTCGGCAGCTTCTAACTCATCCTGCGAACTGGCATGCAGTGCGTGGAAGCGATCACTAAAGCTTGACAAGTATCCATTCAAGACTTCATCGGTATCTCGTTCTAGGTCAACGGTCGCCATCGCCATGTCAACCTTCGAACCGTTGTCGCCGAGATTTTTCGTCGCACTGCGTACCGCCGCCAATGTGGTCGGACACAAATCGGGACAATTGGTGTAACCGAAATACATCACAAGCAGTTGCCCAGGCTCAGCTTTCATAGTGAACAGGTCGTCGTGGACTGCGTATTTGCCGTCGGTCGTCACGTCAGTCAATGTCACTGCGCCAACTTGTAAAGGTTCATCTCGAACAATTCCCCGCATCGAAGATGCGTCAGATCCACAAGAAGCAAGGACCATCAACATCGGGAGGACCACCCTGGCCATCACTCGCCTACGCATGTGTACAGGATGCCGATTCTCGGCAGTCCGACCTAAGGACCAAAGTCCTCTGCATGTTGTACGGACATCCATATATGTCACAAGTCGCTTTTTCGAGCGGTTTAGTTCCCGAGCAATCAGGCGCAGCACCAGGGTCACGGATATCGTCATAACTGATGTCTGCGTCGCCCAACCAACCCATTGATTCACCGTTCCTCGCCGCAGCGAACGGTCACAAACAACGACATACCCCGGTTTGGTTCATGCGCCAGGCTGGCCGCAGCCTTCCTGAGTACAAAGCAATTCGGGGAAGCGGAAGCATTCTTGAAGCCATCAAACAGCCAGCCCTCTCGGCCGAGATCACATTGCAGCCGTTTCTTCGCTACGGCGTTGATGCCGCAGTGCTCTACAGCGACATCGTCGTTCCGCCACATGCCGTTGGTTTTGGAATTGATGTCGCACCCGGAACGGGCCCTGTTGCCGAGAACGCATTTCGTTCGCCCGACGACCTCAAGCGACTGCGACCACTTGAAGCCGACGATGTTTCGTACGTCATTGAAACCGTCAAACTTCTTGTTGCCGAACTACCAACGTCGGTACCGCTGCTCGCGTTTGCCGGTGCGCCATTTACCGTCGCGAGTTACCTCATTGAAGGTCGTCCATCACGCACGTATCAAAACACCAAACGCATGATTCACCTTGAGCCAGAGCTTTGGCACCAGCTCATGGATCGTCTCGTTCAACATTCGGTGACATTTATTGATGCGCAACTCTCTGCTGGTGCTCGGGCTTTTCAATTGTTCGACTCGTGGGCTGGATCACTTTCAAATGCCGACTACCGAGAGTTTGTTCTGCCGCACAGCAAGAAAGTATTTGATCAACTTCGTGAGTTACACCCCGAAGTCGGCGGTATTCATTTCGGTATTGGTTGCGATCACTTGCTGGAATCGATGTACGAAGCTGGTCCAAAGATCATGGGCCTCGATTGGCGAACCCCAATTCAGTCTGCTCGTCAACGAATGGGCGCCGATCTCATCGTGCAAGGCAACCTTGATCCAGCACTAGTTCTGGCAGGTTCGCAGGCAGCGCTTGAGGGTGCCGAAAAAGTTCTTGACGACAACGCCAATCATCCCGGTCACATTTTTAACCTCGGGCACGGAGTCGACCCGACAACCGATCCCGCTGTCCTTGAAGACGTTGTTGCATTTGTCCACGAAAAAACCCGAATTGAAGAATCATGACTCAAAAAACTGCAGTTCTCCTCATGGCCTACGGCACACCGCGTACGCCCGCCGAAATCGAGCCTTACTACACCGACATTCGTCGTGGTCGCGCGCCGACCCCCGAACAACTTGCTGATTTGGTCGCGCGCTATGACGCCATCGGCGGCATCTCACCACTGGCTGCTCGGACCGAAGCGCAACGCGATGCATTACAAAAGGCACTCAACGCCATCGCTCCAGATACTTATGAAGTCGTCCTTGGTCTCAAGCACGCTGAACCCATGATTGAAACTGCAGTCAATGATTTGGCAGCTCGCGGTTTTCAACACATCATCGGGTTGGTACTTGCACCGCACTACTCATCATTCTCGATCGGCCAATACATGGGCCGTGCCCGCACTGCCGCCGAGCCACATGGCATGACAGTTGCCTCGATCGACTCTTGGGCGACAGAACCCGCATTTGTTGAATTCTTGGCCACCGATTTACGCGCACGCCTTTCTGCAATGCCGACAAACACAAAAGTTCTCTTCACTGCCCATTCGCTACCTCAGCGCATCATTGATGCTGGCGATCCTTATCCCAATGAATTGCGATCAACCGCAGAAGCAGTTGCCGCCGCTGCAGGTTTAGATTCGTGGTCTTCATGGTCAATTGCCTGGCAGTCAGCAGGACGCACCCCTGAGCCGTGGATTGGCCCCGACATTTTGGCCGTCATTGATGATTTGGCCGAAAGCGAAAATGCCTCAGGTGTCATCGTCTGTGCGTGCGGATTTGTGGCTGACCACTTAGAAGTTCTTTTTGACCTTGATATTGAAGCGAAGCAACATGCTGAGGCAAAAGGTTTGGCCTTTGATCGCACGAATTGCGTCAATGACGATGCGTCAATCATGCATGCTCTAGCCCAGCGAGTGGTTTCAGCCCAGTCATGAGTTCACCCACCGATCCGAAACACATCGTTGTTATCGGTGCAGGTATTACTGGTTTAACTGCGGCATATCGATTACTCAAGAACGCTTCTGCTGCCGATTATCTTGGCCCACCGATAACCGTCACAATTGTCGAATCAAGCGCAACAGTTGGCGGAAAGATTCGTACGTCGCCTTTCGGTGGAATATCGGCTATCGACGAAGGCCCCGATGCGTACTTGGCTCGAGTTCCACAAGCAGTTGCCCTTGCCCGCGAACTTCAACTTGGTGACGACATCACTCATCCGACAGCCGGACACGCGGCTGTCATGCACAAAAAGTTGCACCCCATTCCTGAAGGCCTCATGCTCGGTGTTCCCACAGGCGTGATGTCACTTGCACGTAGCGACCTGATGACTTGGCGAGGCAAAATTCGAGCCGGACTCGAACCAATCTTGCCCTCAAGCGGCGATCACAAAGATTCAATCGGCAACTTGATTCGACAACGATTCGGCAAACAGGTTCAGCAGTTATTGGTTGATCCCCTAGTGGGAAGTATCTACGCAACCGACACCAACAATTTCAGTTTGGCGATGGTTCCTCAGCTTGCGGCGCTCGCGACTGGTCGCAGTGTTCTCTTAACTGCCCGCAAGCAAATGAAGAACGCCCCCAAATCAACATCGCCAATTTTCGAGACTCCACGTAGTGGACTCGGAACACTCACTCAAGCGCTCAATGATGCGATCATTACTCTTGGTGGTCACATCTTGATGTCATCCACAGTTCAAGGTATTTCCCGCGCCGACAAGGGTTATGTCGTTGACATCGTTGGAGCAACATCGAGTTCAATCAACGCAGACAGTGTCATCGTTGCTTCTCCAGCCCGTGCATCAGCCTCTTTACTGAAGTCACTCAGTGAAGATGTCGCCGCGCTCATGAGTTCAGCTGAGCACTCATCGGTCATCATGGCAACAATCAAAACGGTCGAAACAGATTTGCCAAAGTTGGCTGGTTTAAGTGGTTACCTCGTTGCCAAGCCCGACCAAGATCGTGTCACCGCGGCCTCATTTGGCTCGAACAAGTGGTCACACTGGAAGCCCAGTGACGGTTCAATGATTCTGCGCGTGTCACTTGGCCGCGATGGTGCGCCCACTCATGATCTGATTCATGAATGGGACGACGAAAGAATTGTTCGCCAGGTCATCGACGAAGTGAGCCGACATACTCAGACGTCGATGACTCCCGAGGCCTTCCGAGTGACCCGCTGGCCCGAAGCATTCCCTCAATACCGCCCCGGACACATGAACTACGTTGAGGCAGTTGAATCTTCGCTGCTAGGTCATGCGCCTGGCGTTTTTGTTACGGGTGCAAGCTGGCGCGGAATCGGAATTCCAGCGTGTGTTGCCCAGGCTGAAAAAACCGCGCAGACGACTGCAGATTTCCTGAGCCACCTGCAAGAATAACAACGTGCGTTTTCATTCAGTTATTGCCTCGGCAACCCTGGGCATCTTCATGTCGGTCGTAGCCCTCAGTGGTTGCGGGTCAAGCGACGAGAACGCCACAGAATTATCTTCGACTTCACTCGCGACAAGCAGCACGCTTCCCACGACTACTTCGACGAGCACAACGACGACCACCGTCTACGCGGGTCCGCCAACGTTGGCGCCCGGCGAATCACTACCGGTGCCCGAAGCAATCCCACCAGAAGATTTCGTTGAGCCCGAAGTCATCATCGGTGAGCTCGTTATCCCAGCGCTTCTGCTTACACAAACCATGTACCGAGGCGTGACGTTGCCAACTCTCGACAAGGGCGTGGGCTATTGGCCAGGTACTGCAATGCCTGGACGTGTGGGCAATGTGGTTCTTGGCGGACACCGAGTGAGCAAACAAAAGCCGTTCAGAAATATTGATTTACTGGTTCCAGGCGACGAGATCTACCTCACAACCAATGAAGGTACATTCGTTTATGCGGTCACAGGCACACAAATCATCGAACCAACCGACACCTGGATTATCAATCAATCAGAGTCGGCGACACTTACTTTGTTCGCTTGTCACCCACCGCATTCAACGAAACAACGAATCGCCGTTTACGCTGATTACTTGCGCAAAGAATCTGTGTGAGTTCAAAAAACAATAATCGTCGGCGTTTCGCGCGTGCCCTCATCGCTGGGTTACTTGTTGCTTCTTCTATGCCGCCGTGGGGCTGGTGGCCTTTGGCCTTTGTCGGCCTCGCAATGTTTACCTCACTCGAGCTCACTGCTACTCGCGCGCGCCAACGATTCACGACTGGTTTCGTCTTCGGCTTGGGCTGGTTCTTCCCCGCGCTCGCGTGGATGTGGTTTTTAACGGCCCCCGGTTACATCGTTGGCGTTGCAATGTACGCAAGTCTTCATGGACTGGCTTCGCTTGTCGTTGTCAGAAAAGACAACAATCGTTCATTTCTATTCTTGTCACCGGTTGCCCACATGCTGATTGAGGTGTTACGCATGTGCGTACCCTTCGGAGGCGTACCGCTTGCAACACTGGGTATTGCACAAGTAGGCGGACCTTTGCACCGCGTGGCATCAATTGGTGGGGTCATTTTGTTGTCGTGGCTCACCTGGCAAGTTGGCGCACTACTGGCAAAACGTCCGCGAGATTTTTCAGTGGATCATCAACATCGCCGACTGCTTTGGTCTTTGTGCCTCCTCGTACTTGTCGGAAGTTATTTCGCTCCTCGTGGGTCAAACACGGGACGCGATTTCCATGTTGTGGCGGTTCAGGGTGGCGGTCCACAAGGAACGCGGGCAATCAACACTGATCCCCGCGATGTCGTTGACCGTCACCTCGCGGCAACAAACACAATCATCAATGATTCTGCAGATCCCATTGATTTAGTTGTATGGCCGGAAAATGTCATTGATGTCATTGACTTTGCATCAAGCGCCGAAGCACAAGAGATCGGCCTCGAAGCTGCTCGAATTGGTGCACCATTCGCTGTCGGAATCACCGAAGACCTCAATCGCGAACACTTCACCAATGCTCAAGTCATTGTCACGACCGAAGCCGAAGTTGTCGATCGCTACGACAAAGTTCGCCGGGTTCCATTTGGCGAGTACATGCCCATGCGTTCATTCTTGAAATCTCTTGGAGCTCCAGTTGATCAAGTTCCTCGTGATGCTTTGGCCGGAACTGGTCGAGCAATTCTTGATGTTCCAACCTCAATGGGCAGCGAACGAATTGGTGTGGTGATCTCGTGGGAAGTTTTCTTCGGAGGACGAGCCCGTGAAGGTGTCAAGGACGGTGCGGGTTTCATCATTAACCCGACTAACGGCTCGAGCTACACGTGGACCGTTCTGCAATCACAGCAAGTCGCTTCATCAAAGTTGCGCGCTATTGAAACAGGGCGCTGGGTGGTTCAGGTATCGCCTACTGGCTTCAGCGCATTCGTCGATCCCGAAGGAAATGTCTACCAACGCACTAGAGTGAGCGAACAAAAAGTGATTTCACGCGATATCGCTATTCGCAGTGGTCAAACTCTTTATGTTGCACTCGGTGACAAACCGTGGATTGCGCTTTTGGCATTGGTCTTTTTGATCGGAATAGCCAATCGATCAAAAACTCGCTCTAGACATTGATCGTCACGGTGACCGGACCGTCGTTCACCAACGCAACCTTCATGTCGGTGCGGAAGCGACCGGTTTCGACGCGAGCCCCAAGGCGACGCAGTTCTTCGATCACTTTTGTCACCAAAGGTTCGGCCATCTCTGGTTTTGCCGCTTCAATCCAGCTGGGTCGTCGCCCGCTATTCGTATCGCCATACAAAGTGAATTGGCTGACCACAAGAACATTCTGCGTGGTGTCAGCTACCGAAAGATTCATGACGCCGTCAACATCGCTCATGACGCGCAGATTCCAAATTTTGTCAGCCAACTTGGTGGCTGATTGCTCAGTGTCGGTATGAGTCACACCAACAAGAACCAACAGGCCTGGCCCAATTTCGCCGACTCGAGTTGTGACACCATCAACCGTTGAGTCAACCGATGCTTGATCTACTCGTTGTACTAATGCACGCACATCACGATCGTGTCATAAATGTGGCCGGCGATGCGACACAATGTAGGGGTGATCACTTTGCAGTCACCAAATGGCGATG
>Ga0208852_1000598_pt1 | contig 9896 bp, 6 predicted proteins | sample LakMenEpi18Jun09_FD_150711 | JGI IMG/M metagenome (GOLD analysis project Ga0208852, IMG submission 150711) | Freshwater microbial communities from Lake Mendota, WI - 18JUN2009 deep hole epilimnion ns (SPAdes) | ecosystem: Environmental > Aquatic > Freshwater > Lake > Epilimnion/Euphotic zone ...
TAAACTTCGCAAATGCTTTATACATCGTTTGTCTAGAACCAAAGCCAGACATTTTTGCTAATGCTTCAATAGTGTATTCTTCATGCTTCCCTTGTTTAAGTAAGTCTACTAAATAGTCTATTCTACTTTTATTTAATAAATCGGCAAACCCTAATCCTGTATTTTGTTTTATGAAAGCGGTGACAATAATTTTATTTGTATCTAACTCAATTGATAAATTTTCGATAGATGCTTTTTCTTTTAAATAAAAATGACTGGTGTAAAAAGCGATTTCAAAATTATCTTTTGAAATTTCAACTTTGTTGACATCGCTTAAATCATAATGATACCATGGTGCATTGATGCTATGTGGCCTATATAATACCCCTAAAACTAAAAATACAGGTAAGATATGGGTCGAATACATACCATTGGTGTACTCATTTATAGGTAGTGTATTTTCAAAAATATACAATAAGAAGCCCAGTATCATCAGCGACGTCCAAAACCTTAAGGGCGCATAAAATTGATTTTTGTGTGGTTCAAAAAAACTAGTCTTAATCATGAAGCTACAAAAAAATAAAAAGTAGGCGCTAAGCAGCAGGATCCGAAATATTTTTATATACAAATTAGTAGTTGATGCAACGGCATAAAATTGAAAAGCATCGGTATGTATAAAATAGGTTGTGTTAGGTGTAGCATATATAAATACCAACAATAATCCTACTAATGCAGTAAAGCCTTCTCCAATAAAAATCCAGGCTGGTATTTTGTAAGCATATAAAATGAGTGCGATATTGATAACAAACATGGGCATGATATCAATTATTAACCTAACAATTGATAATTCTAATTCTGATATATGCCCTTTAAATAAAAAAAGATTTACAATACTAGCGAATGTTAGTAATCCAATGAATTGAGTTTTTAGCAAACCCGAATGTCTGAAGTTTTTAGCAACCTCAAGAATAGAAAAAATAGCGATAGATACAAATGAAAAATACAGATAAGGAGCAAAACTCATAAAAGAAAATACGCTTGAGGGGTGGTATTACATAAAATGTAAATATCACTAAGAACGTACATCTTTGTTTAATAAAACTTACATTAAATTGATAAAGTTTGTAACAAGTGTGTAATTACAAATGATTATCAATAAGTTATGTTATGTTATTTTCCCATTCTTAATTGCACACCCATTTCAAATGCTCCAGCATTTAAGCTAACCCATTATTTTACCATATATGCTAAGTCTCCATTTTGGTTAGCCATTTTTTACAATAACTTTTCGCCGTTTTGGTTTTGAACCGGGCCGCTATTACTCTTTTATTATAGGGGTACTTTAACGGATAATAGTAAGTTAAGGGTTACTGATATCATTCATTTTATACCTTTTTTAGTGCAATTAATAGGTATATTTCCTTATTTACTTACTCCTTTTAGCTATAAAGTAGGTATTGCTGCACAAATTTTAAATGACCTCAATTTAATTACTCAGTTTAATGTCAATTGGATTACTAAGCCAATTGTAAATTTTTTGGGAAGACCCCTATTGGTATTTTTGTATTTAGGTTACATAACCTATTTATTATGGTTACATCACCCTAAATCCAATAGAAGAAAAGTTCCTATTCAACAATTTCAATTAACCTATAGGTGGCTCATATTATTAGAAGTAACTACGGCTATTCTAATCATCAATTTCTTTTTATTAAGCCTCAGTTTATCCAATCAAACTGTAACTGCCACCATGATCAATGCGCAGTTTACCCACTTTTTTAGTGGCATTGCCTATTTTTGTATGTCGTTTATGCTGTTATTGTTTCCACGTATATTATACGGGATGCCTATTTATGCAGTAGAACCCACTACAACAAACCAGCCAACTAAGGAAATAACCGAAATTGCCGTATCGCAAGATGATCCGTTTTTTGAGTTGGTAGATAAAATAAACGCTTACTTAGTAAAGGATGAACCATACCTAAACCCAGACTTTACCATTAATGAGTTAGCTGCCTCATTAAAAGTACCAGTTCACCACGTGTCTTATTGCTTAAATACCTTAATGAACGTAAAGTTTACAACGCTGCGGACACAACTACGCATTCAATACGCTGCCAAACTATTAGATGCTGGCCAAGCAGATGAGCTTTCGATGGATGGAATTGGAAAAAAGGCTGGATTTTCAACACGATCCAACTTTTACAATGCCTTTAAGACAGAAACAGGCATGACTCCGTCAGAATACCTAGAGCGTAAAAATAATGCTATAAATAGGAAATAACCTATCCTATTATTAACTTTTGAACCTCGTTTATTTGATCTTTCGCAATAAAATATTCGAAATAGCGCTTATCGGTTTCACTTCTAACACTCAAAATTAACTGGATGTCTTGGCTTGAGGCATATTTGAACTTTTCATTAATACCATTAATTACATCGCTTCTAACCTTTTTTTGCATGCCTACATTTTTGTCTTTAATACCCAAAACGTAATTTATTTCAGAGATGGTGGCAGTGGAGCCCACAAAAGACTTTTCAATAAACAAGTCAATAAGTGATAGTTCGGTTTGATTGAAGGAAACGTCCAATTTTTTAGCGCCAACCGTAAATTTATCGGTGGACCTTTTTTGATTTTTTTGGGATGGAACTTTAAAAAAGTACCAAAGCGGAGCTAAAAACAGGAATAAGAAAAGCCATAGAGGCCAAATAGAAGCTACATCAAATTGTACGCCCCACAAAGATGCTGGCTCTTTAGCAAACTTAGATTCGTCAATAACGAGGGTATCTAAATCCCCAGTTGCAGGAAAATAACTATACAAAATCCCGTCTTTATAATACTGTATGCTTGAAAGATCGAGCCTATTAATGCTTTGTGCGAGGGCTCGGTTGGTATTTATTGAAACCGAGTTGTTTAAATAATTAAACCAATAAACATCTTCGCCATCCGAAATAAAATATCCTGACGGGTTGTATACTTTTGTTTTGGCATTTTTAATAATACTTAAATAGTTGGCATTTAGCTTTCCAATTTCTAACCAATCCCATGTTTTGCAATCCAAATACATGACACCGTCTATGATAGTTCCTGCAGCACTCTGAAATCCTTTAAGGCCAGAATTAATAACCTGCTGGTAGGGAATGTATAGCGCATTTTTAGAAATATCAAACCAGCTACTGCCTGGAAAAATGGGATTATAGACTTCGATATTTGTTGGAAACACATCCCATTCACCATCTTTAAAATTAAAGCCTCTGATGGTACCGTTGGTTTTCCAGAAGCCATAGCCACCATGGTTGTATACGGTTTCGCCACTTGAAAAATAAAAAGCACCTAAATTATAATTGATATTTTCATTGTCGTCAATACGTTTAAAATAGAGCAAAGAGTCCGTCTCCGCTATCTGCTGGTAAACACGTCCTGCGCCAGAAATCGTTATAAAAAAGTTATTTGGCGTTTTTATAGCTACCTGCTCCCTAATCCCTAATACGGGATGGTTAAACTGAATAAATGACTGTGAAGGCCCGCGCAACACGAGTGGCGAACTAGAAGGTTTGATAATTTGTCGTAAGAAATAACTGTTTTTAACGGTTATAAGCCCTGTTGTATCTAAAGGAGCGCCTAACGAATCTGTGGCAACATACGTTACCCCTTGTGAAAATGTAAAAAAGAAACTTGAAAAACAGAAAATGACGAGTAATAATAGTTTTCTCATAAATGATTGATTTTCAATAGTTAAATAGGACATGTAACCTATTTTTTACATTTGAATACCTAACAAATATAGGAAATTACCTATTAGCTAACCCGTTATTTCACCTAGTTTATTTACAGGGAAATTAGAGAACTGCATCTTCGTATGCGAGAATACCGTTAATATGTTTATACACACCGGGGGGATGCTGTATAGATATAGAGACGGTATTTTTGTTTAGTCCCTATTTTGACGGTTACGTCTAATAATGATGAGGATGATGGCCATGATGCCAAAAATGATTGGAAATGTCATATCTCAAAGTTAAGGATTATTGAAACATTATTCGCCATAGAGTCCTTTTTCGCAGGCGTACGTAACTAAGCCCGCCATAGACTTAACCCCCATTTTTTGCATCACCCGAGTGCGGTGACCCTCAACCGTGCGCTGGCTCAAATAAAGCGTAGAGGCAATTTCTTTACTTATATAACCCTTACAAATCAGCGTGATAATATCTTTTTCACGTTCCGAAAACACCACCAAATGTGCTTTACTGCCCGATTGAAACTTTTCAATAAGGTCTTTCACCTGCTTATTACTTTCGGTACAAAAGTATGACCGGTTATTAAACACAGACGCTACAGCCTGCTCAATATCCGCCTTATCGGCGTTTTTCATCAGATAACCAATGGCCCCTGCGTCTAACATTTCCATAATGTGGCTTTCTTGTCCAAACACAGATAATGCAATTACTTTGGCGCCAGGATGTCTTTTACAAAGTTCTTTGGTAGCCATTACGCCATCCATTACTGGCATCGAGATGTCAACTAAAAAAACATCGGGGGTATAGCGGGCGGCTACAGCAAGTAAATCCAATCCGTTTTCGGCCTCGCCCACAAGTTCTATTCCGTCAATACTAGCCAAAAGCATTTTTAGGCCGCGTCTAAAAATGATGTGATCATCCGCAATAAGCACTTTAATTTTTTGAGTTAGCATAAGCAAAGGTTTTGGTTATATAAAATTTAACATATGCAATATGACTGCAATAAATATTGAAATCATAGAGAAAAACACTGAATTATTTCTGCACTATACACGTACATTAACTTATCAACGATTGAAGGGAAGATGCGATCTAGGGATTATCTTGCGACTATGCAACAGTATTTAGCGGGATTAAATGAACCACAAAAAGAAGCGGTATTACACGTGAATGGGCCTCTCATGATTGTGGCAGGAGCGGGCAGTGGAAAAACAAAAGTTTTAACAACACGCATTGCTCACCTGATGTCGGCGGGTGTAGATGCATTTAATATTTTAGCGCTCACATTTACCAACAAAGCAGCGGCAGAAATGAAGGAAAGAATTGAGCGCACGCTGGGCAATACCGATGCAAGAAATTTATACATTGGCACGTTTCATAGTGTGTTTGCGCGCATTCTGCGCGCCGAAGCGCACCGCTTAGGTTATCCCAATCACTTTACTATTTATGATACCGATGATAGTAGATCGGTTATTAAAACTGTCGTTAACGAATTAAACCTAGACGATAAACATTACAAAGCAAACATTGTAGGCAGCCGTATTTCAAGTGCTAAAAATGCACTCTTGTCGCCTGCCGAATATGCTACAGATTACTACATTCAGCAAGAAGACATGCGTGCCAATAGGCCTGCCATTGCTCAAATCTATGCAGCTTACGCTAGCAGATGTTTTAAAAATGGCGCCATGGATTTTGATGATTTATTACTCAAAATGCATGAGCTCTTAAAAAACTTTCCGGAAGTATTACATAAGTACCAGCACAAATTTAAGTACATACTTATTGACGAGTACCAGGATACCAATCCGGTGCAGTATCAAATTACAAAACTACTTGCAGCCGTGCATGAAAACATTTGCGTGGTAGGTGATGATGCGCAAAGCATTTATAGTTTTAGAGGCGCCACCATCGAAAATATTTTACAATTCAAAAAAGATTATGACGATGTAAAAGTGGTAAAGCTGGAACAAAATTATAGAAGTAGTCAAAACATTATTCATGTTGCCAACGAAGTGATCAAAAACAACGAAGGGCAAATCCAAAAAAATCTTTGGACCGAAAATAAAGAAGGTGAAAAAATATGTTTGGTACGCACCATGACAGATAATGATGAAGGACGTTTTGTTGCAGACACCATTCAAGAACAAAGATTACGCAATCATTTTAACAACAAAGATTTTGCCATCTTATACCGTACCAACGCGCAGAGCCGTTCGTTTGAGGAAAGTCTTAGAAGAATGGGTATTCCTTACCGTATTTATGGTGGCGTAAGTTTCTATCAGCGCAAAGAAGTAAAAGATTTTATTGCTTATTTACGCGTGGTAGTAAACATGAAAGATGAAGAGGCGCTCAAACGAATTATTAATTATCCAGTAAGAGGTATCGGAAAAACAACCCTAGAAAAATGCGCCATTGCGGCCAACGAACAAAATATTACACTCTTTGAAGTCATTAGTAGGGCTGGTGAATTTGGTTTTAAAGCAGGTACGCTTGAGGCACTGCAAAACTTTGTTACCATGATTCGGTATTTTCAAAGTATGCTGCAGCAAAACAACGCTTACGATGTGGCCGTTCAAGTTGGCAAGCACACCAATTTAGTAAAAGAACTCTTCAACGATAAAACCACCGAAGGTCTAGCACGTTACGAAAATATTCAGGAATTACTCAACTCTATTAAAGAATGGATAGAATCACCAAGTAATGATGATGGTGAACTGGGCGATAAAACACTTGGCGGTTATCTTCAACAAATTACACTGCTTACAGATGCAGATGATGATAAAGAAAATGCAGACGTTGTAAAACTTATGACCATTCACGCTTCTAAAGGTCTCGAATTTGAATGCGTATTTGTAGGGGGTGTAGAAGAAACATTGTTTCCAAGTAGCATGTCTATTAATACCAGAGAAGAACTGGAAGAAGAACGCAGGTTGTTTTATGTGGCTGTAACAAGGGCAAAACAAAGACTCTGGTTAACACATGCCAACGCTCGTTACCGTTTTGGGCAACTGGTTCAAAATGAACCAAGCCGATTTATTGCTGAAATGCCCGAGCAATATGTAGATAAAAGTTACGCAGGTGGAGGTGCCAGAAACAATGCTGGTGCCGATTATGGTTCTGGTTTTGATCGTATGCAAAATAGTTTTGGATCGGCTCCAAAAAGAAAGCCATCAGATAAGCCTGCTTACATGCCACCACCGCCGCCGCCAAAAATTGCTACACATGTTCCGAGTGCAAATTTTATACCCAGCGATACCAGCAATTTACAAGTGGGTGCAAAAGTAGAGCATCAAAAATTTGGATTTGGTACCGTGGGTGCTATGGAAGGATCAGCGCATAACCCTATTGCCACTATCAATTTTGAAAAAAATGGCGAGAAAAAAATTATGCTCAACTACGCAAAACTGCGCATTGTAGAATAATTGTTTTTAACTTACAAAAACATGAATAGCAACAAATACCTAAAATATTTAAACCCGCTTAGTGTTTTTGACACCAAACGTACGCGAACTATTTTTCAAGTAAATCCAACAGTTATTCCAGAAAGAATAGAAGCTACGGAAAGTAAGATTACCATTTTTGATTATTCGCCTGCATCTTTTCAAGAAGTTCAACTAAATCAGGTTACTGATACATTCCCATTTAAAGAAAATAATAATGTTTCTTGGATCAATGTAGATGGCATCCGAAAAGCAGACGTAGAAGCTGTTGCAGCTCATTTTGGTATTCATTACCTCATTGTAGAAGATATTATGAGCGTAAGTCAACGTCCTAAAATGGATGAAATTGAAAACGTATTGTTTTGCTTACTAAACATGCTTTATTTTAATGAGCAGACAGGTGCTGTAGAAACGGAACAAATTAGTATCGTGCTTGGTGATCATTTTATTGTTTCATTTCAGGAAGACGCCAATAGAGATGTGTTTAATAGTATACGGGAAAAATTAAGAATCAATCATACCAAATTACGACTTAGTGGCGCAGATTATCTCTGCTATGCCCTACTAGATATGATTGTAGACCATTACTATACAGTCATGGAAAAACTTGGTGACCGCATAGAAATGCTTGAAGAAAGAATCATTAGAAATAGCAATACAAGGTCTTTAGCAGAAATAAATAGTTTACGCAAAGAGCTGATTGTTTTAAAAAGAAACGTAAGCCCGGTGCGTGATTTAATCAATGGATTTATTAGAAGTGATAGTGATTTGATCGAAGAGAAAACTACTAAATATTTTAAAGATATTTTAGATCACATTACTCAGGCCAATGAACTTGCAGAGAGTTACCGAGATATGATGATGAACTTACAGGACCTTTATTTGAGTCATGTAAATTTAAAATCCAACGAAGTCATGAAAGTAATGACGGTAGTAACTTGCCTACTAGCACCTGCAACTGTAATTGGTGGAATGTTTGGAATGAACTTTGATAAAATTCCTTACCTGCATCATCAATACGGATTTTTTATTGCCGTAGGACTGATGCTAATCGTTCCCATTTGGATGGTTGTAGTCTTTAAAAGAAGAGGTTGGTTTTAAATACTAATTGATGAATACTAGTAACCCCAAGATTTTAAAATGGCTAGGTCTTGCTTAACTGATACTAACGGTGTTTGACCCTGGTAAGATTCCTGCTCCACAATAAAATGCTTTGTACCGCCTACACTTGCACAAACTGCAGTAATCGCTTTGGTTCCAGCAAATCCTTTACCAAGCACACAGCTTTCGTATTGTGACTCACCGGGTTCCGTTGCTTTAATCTCATCTTTTACATGCACCGATAAAAAACGACCCGGATTGTTTTTTACAATCGCAATTGGATCGGCGCCGGTTCCATAAATATTACCCATATCTAGTTGCAAAAACACTGCAGCAGGATCTGTGTGCTCTAATAATATTTCATAAATAGAATGACCTTTCAAATTTTTATTAAATTCAAAATTATGGTTGTGGTAACCAAATTTCATACCGTACTTATTACAAAGCGCTCCACTTTTATTAAACACATCTGCAAATGATCGCATAGCATCATAATTAACACGTAGTTCGTCATCAAGCCATGGGCTAATCACATATTGCATACCAGCAGTGGCTGCATCCTCCACCGTATATTTCCATTCGTCCGTAAAATCTTTTTTTGCGGCGTCCCAGTGTTTTAATTCAAGCATAGAATGTCCGCTTGGCATTTGCAATCCAAAGCCATCGAGTATTTTTTTAAACTCGGTAGCTGTGTAGCCATAAAATTTTCGGTTGGCGTAATTAGCGTGTTCTACATGCTTATATCCTATTTTAGCGAGCTGTTCTAATGTGGCAATTGGATTTTCTTTCATGTCTGCACGTACAGAGTATAACTGAACGCCAATAAGGTTTTTAGCCTGTGCACTAGCAAAAATATCCGATGGAGCAACCATTACACCGGCGGCTGCTAAGGCTGAAGTTTTAATAAAGTTTCTGCGGCTATTTGTCATAACGGACCTTTTATGTGTTGCTTAAAGTTACAATTTATTAAGATTCTTCATCAAAATAAAGCTTATAAAATTGTTTGCCCGATTTTTCGTCATATCCCTTTTCTACTAAGTCTTTACGGCCATGGATATAAATATGAAAATTTTTATCCAATTTAACCACCGCCTTAAAAAATCGTTGTTGCTTTTTCACGGCAGCCACATGTATAGAAAACTCATCTTCTATAACAACTTGCTTGGCCACTTCATACTGGCTTTTATACTGCGTAAAACTTTCTATGAGTTCGGGATGATGAAGCACTTCTTTACCAAAGTCTTGCATATTAAAAGATTCGTGACTAGTAAAGTACTCCATGCTTCGGTGCAAGAGGTCTACCTGATCCGTTTTTGTTACTTCAAACTTATCTTGGTATTCGTTGCTAATAAATAGTTTGCACATACCAAGCGCCGCGTCTGTGTAATGATAACTGTTGGCGCGTCTTGTAATTTGTAAAAAGTCGTTTACCCAGTACTGCGTGTCTTGCTGCTTATTGGTATTATCAACCATACATACCACATAACCATCAGCACCATCTTTATTGTAAATAAGGCAACCTTTATCTAATTTATTGATCGCAATCCCGTCTTCGGCGCTGATACCCCAGCCCTCCTGCTTTGTTTTAAGTTGCAAGAAAGTCTCTTTTGTTTCACTTTTAAATAGACCAATACCGGA
>Ga0208852_1000599_pt1 | contig 9888 bp, 8 predicted proteins | sample LakMenEpi18Jun09_FD_150711 | JGI IMG/M metagenome (GOLD analysis project Ga0208852, IMG submission 150711) | Freshwater microbial communities from Lake Mendota, WI - 18JUN2009 deep hole epilimnion ns (SPAdes) | ecosystem: Environmental > Aquatic > Freshwater > Lake > Epilimnion/Euphotic zone ...
AAGCCTGCAGCAAGCGCACCTTGCAATGAATCGGGGGCACTTGCATACGTAAGACGCGCAGCAATTGCAGTTGGCGTGAAGCCATGGTCGGCAAGTGATGCAAGCACAGCCTCAAACATCACCAATTGACCCGGTGTCGGGCGACGCTTTGTAATTAAGTAGTACGACAACTCACCGAAGGAATACTTACCAAGAATCTCCGTCGCTAGGTCGTGACCCAACAGCGTGATGCTGTCGGCATCTGAAGTTCCGAGGCCGGTTTTATAGGTTTGCTTTGTTGTCATCATTACCCCTTTGTAGAAAGCCAGTTGCGAATTTCATCGGTGTGTTCGCCAAGGTGTGGCGGCGGCATCGTGTAACTCAGTTCTCCATTACTAAACGTAATTGGGTTGCGCACCAAGTCTGCTTGACGGTCGCCTTCACCAACTGAAACGCGCGGGCGAAGACCAAGTTTTTCAGCAAGCTCGACACCATCACCGATTGAGTTAATTGGGCCACACGGCACGCCAACATCGTTCAACGCGTAGAACAAATCATCTGAGTTCCATTTAGCAAGTTGTTCAAGCAACATTGGTCGCAGTTCTTCACGGTTCTTGGTTCTATCGGCATTGATTTTGAAACGAGGATCATCAGCAACATGTTCAATTCCCAGCACCTTGGCAAGCGCGCGGAATTGCTTGTCGTTGCCTGCAGCGATGATGAGGTCGCGATCCTTCGTCGGCAGCGCTTCGTATGGGAACAAACTTGGGTGCGCATTGCCCATACGGAAAGGAACAACGTCGGCAAGTGTGTACGCAGCAGTTTGGTTCACCAAGCCAGACATGGCTGACGACAACAAGTTCACTTCAACGTGTTGTCCTTTGCCCGTTTTGTTCTTCTCATTTAGCGCAGCAAGTACACCGATGGTTCCGTGCAAACCGGCCATGACGTCGAACACTGAAATTCCAGCGCGATACGGAGGACCATCTGGTTCACCAGTCAAACTCATGAGACCAGAAACTGCCTGCACGATCAGGTCGTAACCCGGAAGCTTTGCGCCCTTATCGGTGCCAAACCCAGAGATTGACAGATACACGAGACCAGGATTCGACTTCGAAGTTGACTCGTAGTCGAGGCCGAACTTCTTCAACCCACCTACTTTGAAGTTCTCGACGCAAATATCGGCTCGCTGTACTAACTCGCGAGCAAGAACGAGGTCTTCTTCTTTCCCGAAATCGAGAACGATGGACTTCTTATTGCGATTGATCGACATGTAATAGGTAGCGACATCGCCCTTTGTTGGTGGCACCCAGGTTCGAGTGTCGTCGCCAGCTGGGCTTTCCACCTTGATAACCGTGGCCCCCATGTCGGCTAGCAACATGGTGCAATACGGACCAGCGAGTACGCGGGAAAGATCGGCTACCAAGAGACCCTCTAGAGGTCTTGCCGTGCCATTAGTTGATGCCATGAAAAACCGGCCTTTCTTGTTGAACCAATTGTTTGTGCCACAGTTGTGGCGGAGATACCTGCATGAGACCAAAGCCAAACGAACCAGATTTTGTTGAGGCTCTTGCGCGCGGACTAAAAGTCATTGGTGCGTTTTCTCTTTCGCACTTGGCGCTTTCAGTGAGCGATGTTGCTGCAGCGACCAAGCTCGCACGTCCAACTACTCGTCGGTTGTTGCTCACTCTCGAATCGCTTGGATATGTACGTGTAGTGAATGGCATGTACATGCTGACGCCAAAAGTTTTAGAGCTTGGTACCGCATACATCAGCGCGCAAGGCATGTGGGACATTGCCCGTCCGCACTTAGAGTCGCTCGTTGAAAAAACTAAAGAGTCAAGTTCCTTGTCACAATTAGTTGGCAGCGACATTGTGTACACAGCGCGTGTTCCAGTTCCCAAGATCATCGGAATGTCGGTGCACATTGGCACTCGGTTCCCTGCATACGCAACCAGCATGGGTCGCGTGCTTCTTGCAGACTTGCCCGCAAAAGAACTTGATGCCGTCTTGAAGATTCCTTCAGAGTCTGGTGTTGTGCCGCGACTGAAGTTTGTGCGCAAAGAACTTGATGAATCACTTGCAGAAATTCGCAAACGCGGCTGGGCAATGTCTGATGAACAACTTTCGTTTGGCATTCGTTCTATTGCCGCGCCAGTTCGTGATGCCACAGGCCGCACGATCGCTGCCGTAAACGTGACGGTGAATGCCGCAGAAACATCCATTGCAGTATTAAAGAAAGACCATTTGCCGCTGCTCATGTCTACTGCGGCATCGATTACTTCAGACTTTGCAAGCATGGCGCTCTTGCCCACTACCCGCCCACTGGCTCCCTGATTCACGGTTATCCGCCTGTCACCGCTAGGTGAGTTTCAAGAATGAAATCGGCAGTTTGCTTTGGTGCCGAGAAGAACGGCGAGTGATCGCAGTCCATCTCTATTGAATGGTCCGCCCATTGCGCACGCATGCGTTGTTGTTCTATCTTGACAGCACGATCATCGGTGCATACGAGATAACTGCTCTTCATATTCTTCCACGCAGGATTTTCAATTGGACTTGATGGAATCTCGCTTTTCATTGAACGGCGATTGTTCATTGCATACCGTGTTAAACCTTGAGGGCTCCTGTTGAACAGATACGCATCTGCACCATCTGTCAACGACATAGTGCCATCTTCAGCAAATGTGAAGCATGAACGAAATTCCGGGTTACCCCAGTCTTTGTTCAATTCAGATTGCGATTCGCCAACTGCTGGCATGCGCGCTGCAATGTGAACGATGTGTTGTGCACCATGTCCACCAACTGCGGCTGTGATTCCCGTATAGCTGTGGCACACCACCGTTACTGGGCCGGCCTTTGTCGCTTCAGCAATTGCTCCTCGAAGCACCGCCGCATCATCTGCCAACGATGTCAGTGGAAGTTCAATCGCCAACACATCAACATCATGAAGATTGAGTCGTTCAATTACTGGCACCCATGTCCACGAAGAAAAGAACGAACCGTGGACAAGAACGATCGACGATTCAGCCATGTTGTAGGGGGTGCGTCCGATCTAGCGGTAGGTGTTGTTGCTGGTGTGGTCGCCTGCAAGCCAACGCTTCAGCGTTGCGTGCGCATCCACCTTGCGAGCAGCGTTGATCTTTTCGGCACCAGGTGCATCTGCGGTGAACTCCAACAACATGCCGTTTGGATCTTCGGTGTACAACGAACGGCAGTAACCGTGTTCAAGCACATATGTGCCCTCAGGCTTCCACTGCGCCTTCTGCAGGCGTTCAAAGATTTCATCTTGTGTCTTCGCAGCAACATTCAACGCAATGTGGCGGAATGGTGAAGGTGTGAGCTCTGGGTCAAAGAGGTCTTGATCTGACTTGTTTGCAAACTGGAAAAATGCAAGCGCACTTCCGTCTGGCATTCCGAAGAAGCAATGGCAATACACGCGCTCCGCGCCAAAGAGTTCGTCGGTCTCAGACCAGGTTGCAACGAGCGGAAGGCCAACAAGGTCTTCGTAAAACGCCCGAGTGGCTTCAAGGTCTTTCGACAAATATGCAGTGTGGTGAAGTCGAGTTGGTGAGTCAGTTGCAGACATGTGCAGTCTCCTTGGCATTGGTTTGATTGGTAATGGTTTGGGCCCCCGACAGATTGTCCGCTTGACGGACACTCTCCCGTATTGCGTACATTAGACCACTTCCTCAATCCCGTACAAGCAGGGGTCGGGAAACTCGCCTACTTCTTTACTTTGAATCCCTTTGGGCAGACTGGTTTCGCTCCAGTAACAGTGCGAACCGTTTTCCCCTTTACACAAACGATTGATTTCGACTTCCCTGAAACAAACTTGACCTTGATCGTTGGCGAAGAAAAACCAAAGCCATACGCAGCAATCTTGATCCAACCGTCTTTTTCTGAAACATTCTTCGTTCCAACCGTGGTCACGCCTTGATCGTCAACTACCGAAATTGAGGCGTTTAGCGGGGCATTAGAAAATCCATACAAACAGCGCGCCAACTCGCTCCGCATAATCAAGTTATATGTTCCTAGAAACGTTCCACCGCCCGACCTGTAATGAGGCGCTGCTACCTGATAATCCAATGTTCCTGTTGATTTAATAAATTTTGGTGGACCAGGTGAATACTGCGTTGCATTCGTTGTAACAATTCCGGCGATCTTCTTTTCATCTTTCAAACACGTATCAGCACCAGACATCTCGTCTGAAGACAATGTTCGAACAGACCAGGTTGATAAGTTTGCTGTTGCTTTATCGCCAATAAATGGCAACCAAGCATTCAGCTCATCAATTCCGTGATCCGACCATGCAGACGGAGAACTGTGATAATTGAATTGACTTAAATCATTTTGCCAATTTTCACCGTAAGCACGGGACATCGCGCAGCAGCCGCCTCTTCCGTTAAACCCTTGCCATTTATTTGCGTTTTTGTACGCCGACGAGAGCCGACCTGGCAAATCGGAAAACATGGAACCAGCCGCAACTACCGGCAACGACAACGTTGAACCAGTAACACTTATTTGGACACCTTTAGATTGACCCGTCAAATCGGTAAATGAAATTTCCGGGTTAGCAATTCGACCGTGCAACCAACCTTTCGGATACTCACCCAAACGCACAACGAGTCGAAAACGCATTTCGTTCTGAAAAGCACGGCGATTCATGCAGATGCCTTCACCCCGGTAATTGCCGCGCATCACACAATCGCTTCCGGTTGTTGAAAACGTACCTGATCCTCCACCGATGCCGAACCTGCCACGCAAACGACCATCATCAGGCTCATCTAAGTAGCTGATTCGAGGGCTGCAAAGAGATCCGGTTTCTATCGAACGCCTCGTTTGTGGATCTTCAGTGCAAAGCCACTGTTGAATTGGTGAAACAGGGGTAATTCCTGCTTGAAACGTTTGAGTCACATACTTTGATTGTTGTTTCTTACCCGAAATTCCTACTCGAACAAAAAACTTCTCACCGCCGTAATGGCTAATCCCGGGAAATGCCCACAATGAAGCCGGCCCTCCACTTGGAATACCAATGGATTCATCACCAACAAAATCGTTGTATCCGCGATCCGGGAAATAACTGTCGAACACACCTTTAACTTCATTCCCAGAAGCATCAATCGACGCAACTTCAACTATGCAGTAATTATCGGAAGCCGACTCACATGGCGGCAATATGGCTGTGAATTCAATTTCGCCACGAACGCGATTGCAGTCGCCGCGAACATCTGCACATGCAGCAAAACCGCCCTCCTCGGTGCCTACCCAGGAAAAAACTTGATCGTCAGCATCTTGCTGGCGGAATTCGACCCCTATATGGCCAAGCTCGGCATTATCTGGGCCGACATATCCATCATCAAAATCTGCGCCATCCGCCGCTGCGCTTCGCACGCCAATTAACGACATCAATAGGCAAGCGACAATTGCTACCCCTACAGCCCTACTCCTCTTTTCGGCCAACATGCTTTGCACCCTACCGACCCCGCGTCCATCCGCTCGGGCAGGACGATTTCTTTGGATCAATTCGCTTCACCTCTGCACCTTTTTTGCAGCTGATGAGATTGCTTTTTGACACGCGCGATTTTGGCACAAGCCGAATCTTTGGGGAAGAAAACGTGAAGTTGTATGCCCGCACAATCAAATCACCGTCCCGCACTCCGAGCGAAGTTGTTGCGACCTTTTCCCTACCATTCTGATCGAGTACTTCAATTTTCAGATATGCACTCATTCGGGCTGTGTCTCTTTTCCAAAGACAAGACGCATACTTTCCAGGAATGATTGCCTCGTAATACCCGAAAAAATCAGTTCCGTCGTCACGAGAGTGGGGAGCCCAAATTTGAAGACTGAAATCACTTCCACTCCACCTAGGGGTGCCACCGCTCGAATGGTTACCTGAAACATACGGGAATCCAAATTGCGAACAAGCCAGAGGGAAACTTGGGTCATTTTTATCAAGAAACATCGCAACCCAACGTTGCGAAATGTAATCAGCACGTGTTCTGCTCAAAATGCTTGAGCCCGAGCCCTTAACCCCTACATACCCCGGAGCACCTAAAGCTTTCCCTTCAAGAGTGAGCCTCGATCCACCTTCTATCTTTTCAATCCCAAGCACAGAATCCTGCAAACTCGCCTGAGCCAAACCAATCTCCAGCCAACTCAGTCGAATCTTTATCCTCAAACTACGTTCGTTATCAAACTGACTGAACCGATAACAGTCTTCAATGCAACTCTCAATTTCGAGTGGGATGTTTATTGGATCCGCAGGTTGCAAATAAATCTGGAGGCGAGAACTTACCTGAAATTCAGGTGCAGTGCTACCGTTTTTGTGCTTTGTACCCTGCCCAATCAAAAAAACTGAAGCAGTAACTACGTCCGACGTACCAACTTCTGGCCGTAACCCTGGAATCTTCCAATTCTGGCTGCCTTGCCAGTCTTTGCGACCGGGATCAGTTACTTCCCCAGCAGTAAAACTGCCATCATCATTCTGAATTTCAATCGATTCGATGCAGTTCAGTTCCGAATCACTCTCACATCGAGCAAGCGGATACATTCCCGGTTGATCGCGAGGTATGTCTGCTGCACTAACGACACCACCAGTAAACAGAACAAAGGTCAAGGCACCTGCGACCGATCGGACGCAGGTGCCTACCTTTAACAACTTCAAACTAATTAACCCTTGTTTTTAGCGTTTTTCGCTCTGTAGGTCTTAACCAAGGATTTCTGCTTGCTCTTAAACTTAGACAACTGTGAAGATTTCACTTTTACCGTCATCTTTGGTGATGAGAATTGGAAGTTTGTAAACGAAATCACAATTTTGGAAGGCACAGCTGCAGCTATCTCTTTACCCTTCTTGTCCTTCTTTGCCTCAATTGCTTTCGTTACTGCAACTCGTTTTTCAACTGATTGAGCGCCATATTCGGTGTCTTCAAAAACCAAATCCAACGCGGTAGCTGCAACATTCGGATCGGCGATTCCAAAAAGCATCGCTGCATCGTTAATTGGAATTGATGCTCGGTAGAAACCTCGGTTAACCGTGGTCCCATCTGGTGCAAAGTGTGGGGACGATGCCGTGAACGCAAACGACAGGGTTGTTGGATTCCAGGTTGGCGATGAAAGTTTGCATGTTCCGTTTGACGAAACCAAAATATCTCCGCTCAACCCTGGGATACCGAATGGGTCACGACCATTTTCAAATGCGACTATTGCATACAACTGATATGGCTTCGCAGCAGCAATTCCGGTTTCGTCTACACAGTCCTTACTTGAATTTTGAATTGCAACTGGTACTGGCATGCCTTCAAACGTGAGCACTGGAGTTTCACCATCCATCACTTTGTTCACAGCGCCCGTATTTGACACCCCAACGGTGATAGCTGGCCTCAATGCTCCAAGTCGCACTGAAACGCGTATTCCCATGTCAGGTGAAAGACTGCGAACCTTTCCCGTTGTTTCGTCCATTACTCGACCAACCTGCCCAGTTGGACCAGGACCTGCTGGCTCAATGGCAATCATCATGGTGTCAGTAAATTCGTTTGCTGGCCCAACACGCACGTACACGCCGTCATATCCGCGAGCGAGGTCAAAACCGTCGTAGGAATAACGACCCGAATACGAAACCTTTTCAAATGTTGGGAAAGTTGCGCCCGTTGTCGAAGTTCCGTTTGGAATCCATACTGCAGGCTTTTCACCGATTGGTTCTACGAATGTGACAGAAGCAATGCAATAGACATTGCGCTCAGCTGAGCAAATTGGGAAGTCGGAGCGCGGCAGGATTTCTGCTGCGGCATTAGCGCTCTGCCCTGAAACTGCGAGCCCTAGTAGAACTGGAACCAATAACACTGAAAAAAACTTTTTGGCGAATAACTTCATAAGGCCCCCTAGTTTGAATTTCCTGTCTCATACTATATAACGGTTACCATCGAGTGACTAGGGGGCAGTAATGGCGCAAAATCTTCAAAAAGGACGAATCCGAAAGGTGCTCCAGGCAATCGGAATTGCTATTCCGCTTCTTGCGAGTTCCCTGCCAGTGCATACCGTAAATGCAGCCAATGCTGATATTGATGCAGAATACAGAGACCCAAATGAGGCTCGTGAGGGCTACCAAATTGTCGTCCTTAAAGATCGAATTCCTCTTGGCGATTTTTCCTTCCTGATGGCGGGAGGCTCGGGTGGGTGGGGCTTAACCTGTACTTCTCTGAGTGACCCCAATTGTGCAGCAGCACGGGGAAACCTCCGATATGTGGCAGTACTCCCCCCTTGCACTACACCGAATCAACTGGACTGCATTGCCGAACTGGGGTCAGTGAGCGCAGACGGATCAAGAACTCCAGGTAGTTTTTCTCAGTTTTTTCCTTCATCGGGAAGACACGATTTTTCGGGTGACTCAAACGCATTTTTGCCAAATGGCGCACCACCAAGCATGTGGAGCATGCCTGCAATTCCACACAGTGGAGGTTCTTCGTATTTCGTGAAAGTTGGAGTACTCGGTCAAGAAAGTGGTTCGACTAATGGCGGATTCAAAACCACAGACTTCAGTATCGACATAACTCCAGCCGTAATCGTTCCAGACCCCAATTCCCCAAGCGGCGTGCCAAATGGACACGGATCAGACAATGACGATCGTCCGGGTTTTTACGAGTTGCCCGATGGAGAACCCAAAAAAGATGAAAACGGTGATTTGCTTCCAATTTCTACACACATTGGATTAGCTGGTTATGGAGGAAATGACTATTTCGATTGTTTGCTCGGTGCAGAAGCACAATGTGTGAAACGCGAGTCATTTCCTGGTGACGTAACCCTGTACATCAAAGTTCGACTGTCATCGTCTCCGAAGGGTTGGCTACACGGAAGAATCTCAGAGCCAAACGTCGCTATCAATTCAATTGCAGGAACAAAGTCAGGGATTGAAATCTCCATTCAAGCCAAAACGGTCCGAGTTCCCGTTGTAGCGACTTCGACAGCATTTGCCGAACTACCCGGTCCGCTGCAACAGGCCTATAGCGCAACAGGTGGCTTCAATGGCGCAAGTGCAGGTACACGCCGACCGTCTAACAATATTGCGCTTCTTAGCCCTGAAGTGCGAAACGCAATTAGTTCTCCTTCTTCATATTCAACTGTTGGAATGAACGAACTCATTGCATGGCTGCCGTACATTAAAGACACAGCAACTGCGAACGTTTCAAAATGGACGGTGCGTTCACTCTCCGAATCCGAAATGCAATCAGCTGGAAAATGTCTCACTAATAATCAGCAATTGAACGGTCTGGTCATGACCAACGCGACTCAGTATTCTTCTGGCCCACCAACATTCAATAGTGCAGAAGGTTCACTCAACTACCAAGTTGCCGCACCCCACTACACCTCGGGCGGGAATGTTTTCCTTGGCACCTACGACCTTGTCATGCGCTCCGAAGTAGCACGATGCATTTACGGCTTTTCAAAGGCACCTTTGAACGCATCAATTTCAGTAATTGATGAAGAAGGCGTGACCACTACTGCCACGAAATTAGTAAGCGAGCGAGACGGATGGCTTCGCATTGCTGCATACGGATTTGGGTTTTCAAATCCGATGATCAAGGTGAAATTGACTCAGAGTGGTAGCAAAGGCGTCAAAGCCAAAAAAACCACGATCACGTGCAAAAAGGGCAAGAAGCTGAAGAAGGTCACTGGTATCGCTCCAAAATGTCCTGCCGGATACAAAAAGGCATAGTCATTTAGCAAAGTCGGCAGTATCGACTACCAAAATTGGTAATACTCGGTGATGCGCAAAGTGCTGGCATTTCTCGTTGTCGCTGCCTCATTGTTCACCACCTCTGGTGCTGACGCAAAAACTGGCTCCCCGGCGCTTGCCTCCCCGATCTCCGAACACGCTCGAACGGACTTTCTGTCCTTTCTGAATCACGCATCACG
>Ga0208852_1000603_pt1 | contig 9829 bp, 9 predicted proteins | sample LakMenEpi18Jun09_FD_150711 | JGI IMG/M metagenome (GOLD analysis project Ga0208852, IMG submission 150711) | Freshwater microbial communities from Lake Mendota, WI - 18JUN2009 deep hole epilimnion ns (SPAdes) | ecosystem: Environmental > Aquatic > Freshwater > Lake > Epilimnion/Euphotic zone ...
TAACGAAATGGATAATGAAGAATTCTTAGCAGGATTAACAATTCAACAAAACACTCTTGCAGGTGCGGTAGCTGGTAGTGTTATAAATGGTTTCTCAGGAACAACAGCTGGTAGTTCATTAGGTAGTGGTCCATTGTTATTTAGAGTTGTTACTCAAAAATATGGTAAAGGTATTGTTGAATATGGTTCACAACAAACGACTACTTTCCCAGGTACATCAAGTAACTACGGTGGAAACGGTGGTGCTTATGACAACATATGTGATGCTAATGGTGTTATTTACTTAGAGATTGACACACAGGTTCCATGTTCAATAGGTTCAGGTTCTTTAGATGGATATTCGGGTATTACAACAAACGCAAATACATCAACTACTAACGTGTTTACCGCTACTTACAGAATCTATCAAAACTTAGAATTTGAAGATGAAATCGGTGAAGTTTCTTTTGATTTGGAATCAGTAACAGTTTCTGTAACTGAAAGAAAATTGAGAGCACAATGGTCTCCTGAATTAGCACAAGACGTTGCGGCATTCCACAACATTGACGCTGAAGCAGAATTAACAGCTTTATTGTCTGAGCAAGTTGCAGCAGAAATTGATAGAGAAATCTTGAGAGATTTGAGAAAAGGTGCAGCATGGACTTAGAGATGGGATTACAACGGTTGGAAAAGAGGTACAACTGCAAATCCATTAACACAATACACACAAAAAGATTGGAACCAAACATTGATTACAGCAATCAACCAACTTTCAGCTCAAATCCACAAATCAACATTGAGAGGTGGAGCTAACTGGATTGTTGTTTCTTCTGAAATCAGTGCAATCTTTGATGATTTGGAATACTTCCACGTATCAAATGCAGCTCCTGAGCAAGACCAATATAACATGGGTATTGAAAGAGTTGGAACTTTGGCTGGTAGATACCAAGTTTACAGAGACCCTTATTTCCCACCAAACACAGTATTGATTGGTCATAAAGGTAACTCATTGTTAGACACAGGTTATGTGTACGCACCATACGTACCATTACAATTGACTCCAACAATGTATAACCCATTCAACTTCACACCTATCAAAGGTATCATGACAAGATACGCTAAGAAGATGGTGAACAACCGTTTCTACGGTAAAATCACAGTTGATGGTGTTAGAACATTTGACTTAAGAGAATTGAGATAATCTTTTCTAAATGAAATAAAAAAGGGACGAGAAATTGTCCCTTTTTTTATGCCTCTTCTTTTTTATCGGGTGTACTTAAAACACGTAACGATTTTGAAATAATTTCAGATTCTTCTAATGTAAAACAACCTCGTTTATACGCTGATTTTACTGATTGTATTAAATAGAATAAAGATTGCTCCTTTTCAATAGAATTAATTATTTTTTCAAGCTCGTCATTTGAGTTATATTGTAAAAAATCAAATAGTTTTGTGTTGTTATTAATCATAGTAAGATATTTATATATAATAATCGTAAAAAAATGATGGATAATAAAGTAATAATTCAAGATATTCTTAATGAGTATATAAAAATTACTGAAACCAGTAGTACGTCAATAAGCGCCGGCATGTACAACGGTCCAATTGAGTTAGGTTTAAAAAAATGGAAAGAATCAGAATTAGGTCCGTACACTGAATTTTCAAAACACCCTGCCAATAAAGAAAAAAAACAAAAAACTTTAAAAAACAATATATCAAAAGTTATTGGTGTATGGGAAAAAGATAAAGACGGTAGTTACGACGTGAAAATACATGATGTACATACTGTAAATGAAGACTTGGCGGTTTGGTTTGGAACTAAGAAAAAACCAAAAGGTTCTAAACAACCCGCTGGTCCTTGGGTTAATATATGTAGAAAAAAAGAAGGTGGCGGACACCCACCATGTGGAAGACCAGATGCTGACTCAAAGTCATATCCTAAATGTAGGGCCAAAGGTGTTGCCGCTGGTATGAGTGACGCTCAGAAAAGAGCCGCTTGTGCTAAGAAAAGAAAGGCGGAGAAAGCAGATACACAAACAGGTAAAGGACAAAAACCTGTTTACTCGTCTTACAAAACAACAAAAGAATCTGTTAATTATTTACCACCAATTACTTTATCAAAATTAGCTGGTAAAATTTTATACGAGATGAAAAAAAAAGGTGTCAACGAAAATTTGACCGTAATTAAAAATTTGTACAACAGAGTTCCATTCACCGAAAAAATGATTACAGAGCTTCATAAATCATTAAACAAAAATGTTTTAAATGAGTCAGAAACGGCTGATGTAAATTATTTATTGCTCGGAGGTGACAAAACCAAACAATGGGTTAACACAATTCTATATTCATTAAAAAAGGGGTCTTAAAACCCCTTTTTTTTATTTTGTTATGAATATGCCCCTGAGGACCTTTTCTTTCCGTCTAATCCCTTTATACGACCTTGACAGACCTGTACTGCGTATCCATTAGCATACGCTGATGGATAAACATCAAATTTTGCTTTAGCGGCGGCTTTTCCACGTGCACATAATTTAGTTCCTGTTTTTTTTCTACCTTCTTCTAAATTATTTCTTTCCAACATTTGGTCCATAAAAGCATCCGCATCTTTTGAAAGAGGTTCAAGTTCTTGAGCCTTTATTTTTAAATCTTCAATGTCTTTGATTGCCGCCAAATACGGAATCATTGATTTCTCAGCATCTTTATCAATTGGTATAATACTACTAATTTTTTCAAGTATTTCTTCAATACTTAGTTTAACTAATAAGGGTCCTAAACCTTGTGTAATAAATCCCAATCCGGGAATACTAGTTATACCAACGATTGATTGTAATAAATCAATAAAATCAACTTCTAATTCGTCTTGAACATCAAGTAATTGTTCTAAAGTATCTGATTGAATGTCTCCGTCATTTACTATAGATGCTTTTAATTCTTTATATCTTTCTAAATCATCGTTTAATTCACTGTAATTTTTCACAGACGCTCCAATACCTACAGCGGTACCTACACCTGGAATACTTGTTAATACGTTTCTCGCGGTGTCACCAGCTAAGTTTTTTAATATACTGGCAACATCTAATTCATTTATATTTTTCATTTTTGGTTAACTATTTGAAATTTTAATTGTCTTTTATAAGTATCTACTTCACCTGAAGTTAACACCTTGATGTCAACATAATATTCATTAGGGATTTTATCTTTAGTATCAAAGATAAAATAATATTCATTTGGTGTTTGATTTATTCTTGTCCAATCTTGAACAATAACCTCTGTGGTACCTTCTTTAACATATAATCTGTAATAGGCTTTAAAATTTGGATATATTACATTTGATGTGTAAGCTTGTTTTATTGTAACAACAACTTTACGTGTATCAGTATTTAATATTTTTTCATCTTGTTTTATACCTGAAAATTCAAAACCATATAAAACAGGGTCTTTAGCCAATGGACCAATTTGATAATATTCAGATGCCGGTCTTAATATAATATCATTTGTAATATTTCCTAAAGATACACCATTGACTGTTACACCACTCCAAATATCACTAAATTGACATGGTGTTGAGTATCCTGTTAAAGCGGGAACCGTACATTCATATACACCTTCAGTACGTCTTACGGTTGTTAAACCTGTTAATGATGGTATTAAATCACCATTTGAATCTTCAATGTTAACTTTAGGGTTAAAATCAAAATTGGTTGGTGTTCCGTTGATGTATGAATATAGATATAACTTATTTACTTTATTCTCAAAGAATGCTGTTCTATCATCAAGAATTAAATCATCATAAGTGGTTTCCAAATAAGGTTCATAAAAAGTTTGTGTGTGTCTTGTAAAGAAACCAACAGAATAATTTTCAGTTAAACCTGTTAAATTTTCTAATTGTGGTGAAAAGGATAAAACCCAACCTGTTGTTGTTGTGTTACCCGTTAAAAGACTATTAATTACTGTTGAAATATCAATTTCAAGATTTTCATTACCAAATTCAAAATGTTGTAAACCTCTTTGAGTTAATCCTGAATAATTTATAGTTGTCCCTGTACCACTATTATCATTATTATATACACCAGGCGTACTCCAATTATTTATAAGGTCTCTACCGTACCAATTTGACGGTCTATTTGAATATGATTTATCATTATCCCTATAGTTTCTTGATGTTAAACTTGAGTTTGATGTGTTTTGGGTATTATTATTATAATAATCATATCCAACACCTTCGTCCCAAGTCTGAGAACTTCCTGTGTAATTTAATTTAGGAATATCAAAAACCCTTAAGTCAAATGCTGTCGCCCTTCTTCTGTTATCGGATGTTGTTGTATTTAATAACTCATAATTAAACATGATTGTATTTGTCATTTTTAATTTGTGAGTCATTGAACTACCTGTATAGACTACACCATCACTTATTTTTTGTTGTAATTGACTTAAATCAATATCAAAAATAAATCTTGAGTATCCTGGTGTTGATAATACGTTATCGGCTCTACCAAAAAATAGTTCAGTCACAGGATTTAGTCCTGTGTTTGTTGTACTATTGTAAATAATAGTGTTGTTTTTGCTTAAATACGATTTGTGTACTGACATTATAAATAAATATCAGTTAATTCGTAAGTTTTTGTTTAATATGGTTTCAGTGGCATTAAATAATTCTGCAAGTATTTTTTGTGATTGGGTTCCATCCAATCCAACAGAATTTGGAGCCATTCCATGATAGGGGTGAACGTGTGTAATTAAGTACTTTACTATTAATTCAATTAAGTTTAAAAGTTGTTCTCCTCTTACCATTGAATTGGTATTTGGTAGAATTGATTCTTCAATAAATTTTTGTGATAAAGTATTACCTGAGAAATCAGCAGTATCAAAATCAATCTTATTTGTACCCGGAATTTGTGAATCGTGAGATAACAAAAATGAAATATCTGAAACATTAATACCGTATGTTATTGGATTTGGTTCCGCAGTTATATTTTCAATTTCAAATGATGTAAGTTCAGTTAACGGACCTAATTCACCTTGTTTACAAACTAATCCAAACCCAACGTTGGCGTCTGTTTTATTTAAATGAACTGCAGATATAAATCTTTGTGCATTTATCGCTTCACTAACATCACTAACATTATTTAATGAATATTTGTCATATAATGGTTTTTCAGGTTGGAAAACAAATGGAAAAATATCCGTGATTAATGTATTACCAACTAAAAATTTACCACTATTAACTTTTTGAATTAAATTATTAATACCTGTAACAATTTCATCAAAAGTTTTGAATGTATAATCTTCCTTATATATTGGACCAATCTTGGATATTTCAGGAAATTCATACCATCCTTTATCAACACTATTAGTGTAAACAGGTTGGTATTCAGAAATCTTATAAACAAAGGCATTTGCGGAATACCTACCTACTAATGTACCAATACCACCATATACGTTATACTCAATCAAATATTTGACAGGCTGTACCACCTTATTGTTTTCAAAGTAAGTACTGGTACCGTTATCTATATTTCTTGTTTCGTATTTTTGTAGTGATATTGAACTGTGTTTTTTATTAAAGGTGGGATTTAATTGGTCCGAACCATCTAATATTGTATTAGCTCTTAAAGCGACACCATTTTCAGGTAAAAAAATATCAGAATTATGTCTACCTAATAAACCTATTGTATTAACATCTGGATATAAACCAATTTGGTCAACATTAATATATTCACCATTATTGGTTCTAATGTTATTTGGTAATGAATTTCTTTCACCTTTTGCTGTAAAGGCTAAAGATGAATCATAAGGTTCAAACTTAGTATTATTCGGACTTGAAAAAGTTCCTTGAATGTAAAACTTGTTCCTATCTTGTAATTCTGTATTATAGTATATTACGTGTACATATTCACCTACCTTTGGAACTTGATAAACAAACAGTGGTAGTAACGGCATATAGACAAACGGGTCGTTTATTGTCCAAAAACTTTTTTCAGTAAGTGTTTTACCAAATGGGTCCTTAAATGCGGTATATTGGTCCTCATTTTGCCAAGCAACAGGTTCCACCCTAATCCTACCTAAATTCATTGGGTCATTGTTGCTAATTACCTTTCCGTAGTTAACAACTTGTGTGTACTTTTTGGGTAACGAGGAGTGGTGTCTTACATCATCCATTATTTGGTTCTATTTTTAAATTCTTCTAAAATTTTATTGTATGAAAATTCAACTTCATCTAAATGATATGTTAATTTTAAAATTGTGTTTTTTAATTCTTCATGTTCATTAGATAAAAAATCCATACATTCTATCAAATCAATGTTAGATTGATTTTTAGGGTCGTTAATTATTTCTTTAATTTTATTAGGTTCCATTATAATACATTTCCCGATACTTTGGTAAATCCCTTTAATGATAAATCACCAACTTCAATACCTGTTATTGTCACTTCAGTTTTACCATTTTCAGCAATTTCATCCATAAGTGATTGATTAAATCCTTGTTGAATAACAACACCTAAATTTGGACTCCCGTCAGGTAAATCACCAGTCGGTACACCAGAATCTTCCAATTTTTCAATAAATCTTGTTAACAAAGATGTTGCTGACATTCCGGGTTTTAGATTTGCCAAATAGTTTATCAATGGTGGAACTCCCCCACCTGTTAAGCTTCTAATAGACGATGCTAATTGTAGCATTCTCTGTAACTCATCTATGATACTTTTACATCTCCTAAAATCCTCAATTGCCGCCGCCAAGTTTAACGCTAAATTAATACTTGCCAATATTATTTTAGCCTTCTTATTTAATAATTCATTTGTGGTTTGTTGAACTATTGATTGCATCAAGTCTTTAATATTTTTACGAATTTGTTTTACCAATTCTTCAACAAAAATTGCTGATATTTTAGATGTTAAATTCACAATAAATCTTTTAAATTCACGAATAAAATCTTGTAAATCTTCAATATTATCAATGTATTCATTTTGAAGAGCTTTACCCATTACCATTAACGGAAACAAATGTTTTGGTGATAGTAATGAGTTGGTAATTGCAATTGGAATTAAATTTAAAAATTCTGTATTGATTGTAATACTTAAGTCAACACTATTTGGTACCCTAAGTTTCCAATCAGGATTTTTAGCTAATTCATTTAATAAATCTTGAGCAATTCTATCAGCGTTTGCGGCGTCTAAATCAGGATTTAATAACTTATCTAACAATGATAAATTTGCATCAACATCAACAGGTAATATTAAAGTACCACAATCTCTATATTGTATTACATTTTCTAAAATATTTTTAACTTTGTTTTCAACCTCAACCATTTCTCTCGGACTTAGAACAAAGAAACTATCATCAATTTGGTCTAATGGGTCAAGTTTACCTGAACCACTTACATCAATTTCTTGTCTATTATCAAAACACAATCCTAATATTCTTTGTAATATTTTTTCAAATTCGGTTTGTTTTCTCAAATCATCTTCACCCGTTTTTAATTTCATTGAAACGGCACCTGTTAATAAATTTAAAACATTACTATAAAGTTCATTAAAGTTTAAAATATCAATTGAGTTGTAATAATCATTTAAAAAATCAACAACCTTTTCACCACTAACTCTTGGTGACAAATCCACTTTATAATAGTCACCATACAATGGTGGTTCATTTGGTTTTGGTATTGGGTCTTTAACATACGTTATATTGAATAATTCTTGAGCGGTTGCTCCCAAAAAATTTATTCCATATTCATCTTTATAACTTTTTCCTGGATTTTGTAATCGGTTATATAATTCCCTGTTAAATGAAAAAGGTTGTTGTCTTGGTGAAAATGGTTTAACTTCGTAAATGTATTGACCTGGTGATATATTAGGGTCTGTTTGTAATGTTTTACCAAACACATCAATACTAGAAACTTTGATGTATAGTGGTTTGGTGGTCTCGTAATTTTGTTCTTGTGAACAACCTAAGGCGGATACCGTTTCGTTAAATAGAACTTCTTGTAATCTTTCTTTAGTTCTGTTAACAGTTTGAATAAATGTATTTCGTAATGCTTCTGTTGCATTTTTGGCACTATCGGTTTTAAGTTGACCAAAATTTGCCTTGTTAATTTCTTTATTTAACTCATCAATTTTGTCTTGATATATTTTAACATTACCCGTGTTATTATCTTTTTTTGCCTTTACCAATAATGTTTCATTTTGGGCAACTTCTTTTTTTAATTTTTGTACATCAACGGTTTCAGTTTCAGAATTTGCACCAGCGTCCTCACCATTAGATGCCGACATTTTAAATGTTTCAATCAATTGTGATAATTGATTTTTTGCTGATTCTTTAAATTGTTTTGGTTTGTCCTTAGCCTTTTGAGTATAAGATTCTAATTTGTCTTTAAACTTACCTTCGTATTGCTCAGTAACAGTATTGACATCAGCATTACCCGCCTCAACATTTTTTCTAATTTCTTTTTGTTGTTTATTAATATCTACCGCAGTTTGGTAGACACTAATTTTTTTTCTAACTTTTTTGTGCCCTTCGGAAGGTGTTTCATCTGCCATAACATTAAATTATTTATTAAGTTTATATCCACCTGAACCTTCGTCTGATATGTCTTTTTTAAGTAAATCTTGGATTAATGCATCATCTAAGTCTGACATTGAGAAATTTTCTTCATTATGTTTTTGTTGTGATTTTTCCCAAACAGTAGATTGTAATTTTGACAGTGTTAATTTTTTCTCAACAGTATCATTAATAATTTTTTGTTGTTCCTTAATAATTGGACCTATTACCGCCATGTCTGAAGCGTCCTTCATTAATGCTAACATTTTGTTTTGTATTCTTAATGCGGTTGCTCTTTGTTCAACAAGCTCATTGTATATTTCTTGCATTAAAGATAATACAGATTCTTTGTTTAAAGATATTTCTTTTTTCTTAGGTCTAGACATACTAATAAATATTTAATAACGGATTTTATCTGTTATCAATGCTTTTAACAAAGTCAAAATATAATTTCTTATATTTTTTCATACTTAATCTAATCTCTTTTGTTGAAAGATTTGTCATTTCACGAATTGACATTAGTACTAAATTCTTGTTAAATTTTTTATTATCATTACCAATAAAAATTGAATCGTAATTTTCAAATAGTTCTAAAAGAGCATACCCTAGTTTTACTTCATTTTCATTTAACGATGATACATCAATAAAAGTTTTTAGTTGTTTAATATAATCTAATATAATTTTATCACTTTCAACAACATCATTTTCAATATAATAAACTAAATCAGGTCTTTCTTCTAAACTTGACGAAATATCTTCATAAGATACTTTTCTATTTGTATCTTTTTGGTCTTTTATAATTTGACCCATCAAATAGTTTTTACAAATAGTACCAAAATAAGAATAAGCTTTCTTATTCTTATCTGGTATAAATTTGTCTGATTTTGTTATTAAAAAAGAATGAGTGTCATTTAATATTTCATCAAATGACATGTCCTTTCTATATAATTTGTATCTTCTAATAATTGAAGACACCATTTTCTCAATTGGTTTTTTAAGGAATTCATTATAAATCTCATTCCTTTCTTTCGTTGTTTCCGCCTGCAAAAACATAACAACAGCAGTTTCTTCCCTTACGTCAAAATAATTAACTGACTTAACTTTTTTACTACTTTTTTCGTCTACGGATTCTGTGGTTCCGCTTTGAATTGCTTCGGCAGTTAACATTAACTATTGGTTTCTTCGTATTTTATGTCACGGTCATTAGTAAAAAAGTATTCTTTTTTTGCGGTGTCAATCCAAAATTTTACTTCATTATCAGTCAGGATATTATTTCCATTTTTATAACTCCAAAAAAGTGATGATTCTCTCAT
>Ga0208852_1000604_pt1 | contig 9823 bp, 12 predicted proteins | sample LakMenEpi18Jun09_FD_150711 | JGI IMG/M metagenome (GOLD analysis project Ga0208852, IMG submission 150711) | Freshwater microbial communities from Lake Mendota, WI - 18JUN2009 deep hole epilimnion ns (SPAdes) | ecosystem: Environmental > Aquatic > Freshwater > Lake > Epilimnion/Euphotic zone ...
AATACCGGAAATAAATTCAGTTCCAAATGGGAGGTTGGTAAATTTTGCGACGTATAACTCTCCGTCTTTCACTTTTACATGCGTAGACTTTGCATGTAAAAAGTTTGCCAATAATTTGCTTTGCGCTACAAACGAATCTGGTTCGTTAAAAATGGTTTGTACATAGGTATATACTTCATTTAACGACAAATCACTGAGGTGCGAAAACTGATATTGTTCGGACTCATTAAAGGGAGTTAAAAAATACTTCGTTAATAGACCCGTAACAAATTGATCTTCTATAACTAATGCTTCGTTAGATAAAACCAGCTGCTCTGAACGTGTTGGGTTACCAACCTTATGGACAATTACAGATTCTAATACAACACTATCAATCCCAGTCATAATGTATGATTTACAGTTTCTAGCGCTAAACTACTAAATCATATAAATTATAAGAGATTAATTATACAGCTTATAGAGTAACTATAATTTGGAGATAATTTGCACAAGTTGTGCTGCAGGCTTTACACCAGGCTCACGCCATACTAATTTACCTTCTTTAAAAACAGCCAAGGTAGGAACACTATTCACAGAAAAGTGTGCTGCAATATTTTGGTGTACATCAACATCCACTTTATAAATAGAAATAGATTCACCCATTTTATCTTTCACCTCTTTTAAAATAGGTGGCATCATTTTACATGGACCACACCAAGTAGCGTAAAAGTCAATAAGCACGGGCTTATCAGAAGCTATTATTTTTTCAAAAGATTCACTTAACATGAGATGTTGTTTTTTTAAACATACTAAATAAGAGTCCACCCAATAGTCCAAAATAAATCACGCTATTAAAGGGCTTAGAGGTAATCATACAAGTGCCAGAGGCGCAACCAATATTTTTCCAATATAAATATCCAACTATTGCACCTACAAGCACACCAATAATTACTAGGTACTGTTCTTTAATAAATGTTTTCATACTAGTTTATTTTTTGTAGTAAGCTATTCCACGGTCCACCGTTGTATACTTCAATACCAGCCTTTGCTAATATGCCTTTAGCCATGCCACTTCTAGCACCACTTCTACAAACCGTAATAACAGGCTTACCTGCTTTTTTTAATTCAGCCACCCGACTATTAATTCCATCCAAAGGTATATTTTTTGATCCTTTTATATGTCCATTCGCATATTCACCGGCAGTACGAACGTCAACAATAACTGCACCTTTTTCAATTAATGCATTATAGTTAGTGGGTGGGCCAAATAATTTTTTAATGAACGCAAACATGGTATACAATTTTAGTTTTAAATAATTTTGATACTGCAAAAATTAGCACAATTGATGGGATCAAACGTGACGTATGTCACATAGGTTTATTTTTTAACTAAAATCTTTACAAATTTGGTTAAATCGGCCTGTTCTTGCGGCGTTAATGGCTGATAGCTGGTAAGTTTAGATTTTAGCAGGAGCACTTGTTTATGGGCGGGATAGCTTGCTAATATTTGATCTGTTTGGGCTAGTGAGGCGCTAATTTGAGCCTGGGCTTCGTTAATGGCAGGAGTTGTTTTTTGAACCGGAGTTTTGTCTCTGGTTGGCATTTTTAACACAATAGCTTCTACGGCCGCTATTTGGTGAGCGGGTATCTCCTTGATTTTTTGAGCCTTAAGTAGTAACCCCTCCAACTGTTTTTTGCTTAGGCTTCCCCGCTCTTCGTATTGATGCATTAAACTCATAATAAATAGCGCGTCTTTATTATGTGCATAGCAAAGCGACAGCAACTTATCTATAACGTCTATTTTTTTATTCTTTGAAAGCATGGCATGTAAAGCAGCAAGATAATTAAGATTTGATGAAAATTAATTTTATCTAAGGGCGTATATTAGCAATCTTAATTGAGTTCCTATGAAAAACATCATTGCATTTGTAATTTTTTTTGTTTCACTTAACGTTGTAATTGCGCAAGAAAGTATATTTAGTTATCCAGTTTATAACGGTAAAGATTTAGGATTAACTTTTACGCCAAAATCCGCAACATTTAAAATATGGGCGCCAACAGCTACTGCTGCTAAACTAAATTTATACAAATCAGATTTGGGTGGAACAGCTAATCGTTCGATTGCAATGAATAAAGGAGAGAATGGTGTTTGGTATATTACCGTTCCAGAAAATCTTAAAAATAGCTATTATACATTTCAAGTAAATATTGGAAATACATGGAGCGAAGAAGTGGTAGACCCATATGCTAAAGCCTGTGGTACCAATGGTTTAAGAGCACAAGTAATAGATTTAAAAGAAACCAATCCTATAGGATGGGCCGGGGATAAATCGCCCAGTTTTTCTGTTGCTAATAAACAAACTGATGCTGTTATTTATGAATTACATGTAAGAGACGCCAGTATTCATGCAAGCAGTGGCATAAATAATAAAGGTAAATTTCTAGGATTAGCAGAACTCGGAACAAAAAATAATGCTGGACAAACTACGGGGCTTTCACATATTAAAGAACTTGGTGTAACGCATATTCACCTCTTACCTTTTTACGATTATAATTCTGTAGATGAAACAAAAGCTGCCGTGCAGTACAACTGGGGATACGATCCTGTCAATTATAATATTCCAGAGGGGTCTTATAGCACTAACCCCGCAGATGGTAAAGTGCGAATTAAAGAGTTGAAGGAACTCATTAAAACCATGCACAGTAATGGGTTACGCATTATTATGGATGTGGTATACAACCATACAGCCCTAACTAAAAATTCAAATTTTAATATTTTGGTGCCTGATTATTACTATCGAAAAAGAGCTGATGGAAGTTTTTCTGATGCCAGTAGTTGTGGTAATGAAACGGCTAGCGACAAGGCCATGTTCCAAAAATTTATGATTGAAAGCGTAGTTTACTGGGTAAACGAATACCATATTGATGGGTTTCGTTTTGATTTAATGGGTATTCATGATATCCAAACCATGAATATGATTTCAGATACTTTACATAAAATAAAACCTTCCATTGTTTTATATGGCGAAGGTTGGACCTCTAGTAGTTCACCACTCCCAGAAGAAAAAAGAGCACTTAAAAAAAATGCGGCTCAATTAAATGGCATTGCTGTGTTTAGTGATGATATGCGCGATGGTATTAAAGGAAGTGTTTTTAATATTGGTGACAGAGGTTTTGCAACTGGCAATACTTCAAATAGTGAGTCGGTAAAATTTGGTATCGTTGCTGCTGGCAAGCATCCGCAAATCAATTACAGTAAAGTCAATTACTCTAAAGAGCCATACACAGCGGGCCCTGCAGGCCTTATCAATTATGCAGATTGTCACGACAATAATATTTTATGGGATAAAATAGAGCTCTCTTTTAAAGAAGCTTCTGCTGCAGAGCGTACCAAAATGCATGAGCTAGCTTATGCCATTGTGTTAACAGCACAAGGTGCAAGTTTTTTACATGCGGGTACTGAATTTTTAAGATCAAAAAATGGAGTAGAAAATTCTTTTGATAAAGGCGATATTGTTAATGGTATTGATTGGGATTTAAAAACTAAAAACAATGTAAGTTATCAATTCATTAAAAGCTTGGTTCAAATAAGGCGTGCGCATCCCGCATTTAGAATGCAAACTGCACAGCAAATTGCTACACACTTAAATTTTGAAAACAACCTACCTTCCGGAATCATAGCATACACCATCAACGGAGGGGCTGTTGGTGACAGATGGAAAAAAATATGGGTTGCTTATAACGGGTCTCAAACTCCTCAAACACTTAGGTTACCAAGTGGGACTTGGAAAATTGGGCTTAGCAGCAATGGATCTTCTAAAATGGGCAATAATTTTACATTAGCCGGAAGTTCGGCGGTAATACTATATGGCCAATAAGAAGGAGTAATATATATTTGCACAAAATCAATCTAGATGATGACGATCGAAAGCTTCAAAGAATTAGCACACGAAGAAAAATTAAATCAATTAAGACACAATGGTGAATTACTAGGTACCTACGAGCGCAGAAGTGCTGATGGTGATAGCAAAACCAGTGGCGATATTTTTGAATTAAATGACTTCTGGGTATTCTTAAGTGATGACGAACAAATGGTGATCCCATCTCGCAGAAATCCACTTCACAAAGAAGAAGAGGAAGAAGCAGAAGGTTAATTCCTTTTTCTAACAACTTTATACGTAAGAGATACCTATTTAATTTTATTTAGGTAGCGCTCATTAAGCTTGTATTGGTATACCCTTTTATCTAAAGCCGTTTTTTCACGCTCTACGAGCGTATCATTTGTAGACGCAAATACCATAAATTTTTTATTGATCATTTGAAGCGTGTCTGATCTTAATTTATTTTGGATTGTTACCTCTTTGTTTTTAACCCCAAGCGCTCTATTAATTTGATCTATAGAAGTAGGTGCTCCTTGTTTAGAATATTCATACAAAATATCAAGCACCGATTTTTCTATTTCTGTTAAATTATCTGAAAATTCTACTTGCTTATTTACTTCAATCGATTTCTTATGTAATCCACCTGCAGCAACAGTTTGCTGCATTTTTTGCAACTGTTTGTTTTTGATAAATAATATTACAATGATTACTAATAATAAAATAATCCCACCACCAAATAGCAATTTAGAAATATTGATTTTATCACTAAACTTTTGGGTTGCATTTTTATAAAGCGGTTTTGCAACTTCAGAAAATTTTGACATGGATAGTGGAAGGCTCACAAGCGAGTCTAACTGCGGATTGTAAATATGTAGTTTTTCATCTTTGTAAAAGTACAATCCGTTTTTACTGGCTACATAGTTCATAATGGTGCCGCCAATTTCATTTTCTATTTCGTATAATTTTTGGGTAGCTGGGTTTATTAAGTACAAATGATTGTATGATTCTGTTAAAATTCCAAGGTCAGGTAACACCAATGAGTTCGTATTTAAAACGGTTTCCAAAAATATTCTATCACTAAATATTTTTGGAGTATTCCACCAATCATTTGTTTTTAAATTCAAACACTGCATGTAAATGGTGTCGTTTTTTACATCATTGGGGTTTTTAACATAGGAGTTAGGATATAACTGATACGCCACATAAATAAGATCGTTTTCTTTATCTGGATAAACGAGTGCATTCATATGTTTAGCTAGTTGCACTTCTTTATTAATGGGCTCCCTAAACCATTCTTTGGATGTGGTATCAAAATACCTGAGCCCACTATTAAATTGCCAAAAGCCCCACCCGCCTAAATTGTAAATTTTATTGTTTCGTATGTAGGAATAAGATCCGTAATTATAGCCTTCATAGCAGGTATTGTCTAACCTAGTTAATGCAAGCGAGCTATCTATTGTAAATAATTTGCCTGTTCCATTAATTTGCAGGTACAATTTGCCATCATTTACAAAATAGTCATGCCTAGAGTCGGAACAGGTAAGACCAACAGGCGTAGGTACCAATTTGGTTTCTTTATTGAGTAATTGCAACTCAAACGACCCTTTTTGTTTGGCTAAATATTGAAGTAGATTTTTTTGTGCAGGAACCCTAATTGCAACAAGTAAGATAAATAGTAGGAATAATTGTCTCAGACGCATGAAACAAAGCTAATCAATAGATTTAGATTAATAAAAATAAGATATGTTTTATAAATATTAAATATATATTATTATTGTTTTGTATTAATTATCAATATTTTATAATTTTTATCCGTTACTTAATAATTGATTATTGAAATAAAAACGAACAGTTACCAGTTTCACCCCAACCTAACGTTTATTTGATTGAGTTTTAAACTCGGGGGGTATGGGGGCTTTGGGTAACCGGGCCCTCATTTTTTATGATGTAACCTTACTATAATCATTGATCTTTTGGGTTGGATTCATCATATACGACACCAGCGTACCGTCTTTTAAAATCTCTACCACCCTAAAACCCTTGTATGGGGTTCCCCAATTACCGCCCATATGGGCATCAAATAAACAAGGTGTTTGCCTAGTGCCTAATAATTTTACCCCATCCTGATCGTGCTCATGACCATGAAAAATGGCAGTTACATTCGGATATTTATCTACCAAGCTTTCAAAACCAGGGGTATTAATCGCATTTGATGTCCATGCCTTTTGTGGAATATGCAAAAACAGCAAAACATGTTTACGCTTCTTGTTGGCTTCCAGCTGCTCTGCTAGCCAATCTAAATTTGGGGATAGGTATTTGCCGGCTTCATTAGATGTGTCTGCTAAAATAATCGCCTGGTCTTTTGCAATGACAGTATGATTGAGTGGCATGCCCCAAACTTCATTCCAATAGTCTGCAGTTACCATATCATGATTTCCTCTTGTAACATAATAAACAGGATCTAACACATCAATCTTTTGTTTGGCTAGTGGCAGGAAATCTTTTTTGTCATGGATAATGTCGCCGTTGATTACGCAAAAATCAAGTGGTGTTTCCTTGTTAAAATCATTGATTTGATTAATCACTAATTCCATCATGGCGTCAAAAGGCGTGCCAGGCTGTCCGTAGTGGGCATCTGATGCAACTACAAATCGCAAAGCAACTTTATTTCTATACTCAAAAATAGTTGCGGCATTTATTTTTTTAAATCCACCTACTGCAAAAAATGCGGTAGCAAATGAAACATTTTTTAGAAAAGACCTTCTAGATGCGTTATTGTAGTTCATGTTTATGACTATTTTTGATAGATAAATATAGCTATTAATTTATGATTAAAAAGTGGAGCCTCTTGTTATGCATTGTTGTATTAACAAATGTTGTATATGCCCAAGAAAATGCACGCGCACAAGAAAAAATGAAACTTGTTGGTAAAAAAATATACCTTGGAAACCGTCCATTAAGTATTTCTGATGCTAGAGATTTATCGGTAACGTTACCGGAAGCGTATTTATATTTTAATCGTGCAAAAAGAATCAGAGATTGGAACTACTTTTGGGGTGGCTATTTAGGATTATCAGCGCTTAGCTCTAATACACTTAGTCAAAATCAAAATTCTACGTATGGTGTATTTGGTTTATTAATAGCTGCTATTGTAGTGCCCAGAGAAATCAAAAGACAAAAATTAATTATTAAAGGAATAGAAGCATACAACGCAAAACAATTAAATAAATAGTAACATGGAAAAAGTTTGGCTTATTACAGGATGTTCAACAGGTTTTGGAAGAGAACTTGCATTACAGGTTTTAGCAAAAGGTTATAAAGTAGCCGTTGCATCTCGTAAAACAAGTGATGTAGATGATATTGTAGCAGCATACCCTAATACATCTATTGCCATAAAATTAGATGTTACAATCGATTCAGAAATTAAATCAAGTGTTGCACAAACTATGGCGCATTTTGGTCAAATTGATGTGCTTGTAAACAATGCAGGCATTGGTTACTTTGGTTCTATCGAAGAAAGTGAAGAAGCAGAAGTAAGAAAAATGTTTGAAATCAATGTCTTTGGTTTAGCAAAAATGACGCAAGAAGCTTTGCCACATATGCGCAAACAAAGAAGTGGACACATTTTAAATATTGCATCCATTGCAGGGCTTCGATCATTTCCTGGCGTTGGTTTTTATAACGCTACAAAATATGCAGTAGATGGATTTAGTGAATCTTTAGCTAAAGAAGTTGGCCCATTAGGTATAAAAGTAACCATTATTGCACCTAGTGGATTTAGAACAGATTGGGCAGGACGTTCTGCAAATGAGAGCCCTGCTACCATTGCAGACTACGCAGAAACAGCAGACAAAAATAAAGATACCATTAGAGGTATAAGCGGTAATCAAGCGGGTGATCCTGTAAGGGCTGTTAAAGCAATGATTCAAGTAGTTGAATCTGAAACACCACCTATGCGTTTATTATTAGGTGTTGCTGCACTAAGAGGTGCTAGAGAAAAATTAGAAGAATTGAAAAATGATTTTGATACTTGGGCGTCTGTTACAGAAGGTGCAGATTTTCCTAAAAGCTAATTCACTTTAATAAAGAGGGTTCTGGTTTCACCAACAGCGCCGCCTACCCATGGTTGTGCATATCTAAACTTAATGGAATCAGAACCCGCTTTAACTGCCTTAAGCCGCCATATTTCTTGGCTAGGGCTTCCTGGAATATTGTTATTACTCACAGAAATTGCAACTACAGAATCTACTGTTGTAACTGACGCTTTATTTATCCAAGACCAACTATAGCCAGTTAATGGATTTGCATTGAGTGTGATATCAACGTGCTGACCAATTTTTAAGTTATAATTGTCCACTTCTGATCCCGTTGTTTCCTTACTACAAGCTGTTTGTAATAGCGTCAATAAAACAACCCAGACAAAGATTTTTTTCATACACTTATTTTTCAAAAATGGCATCCCAAAGTCCAATGCGAAGTTCAAGTGCTTTAATGGATGCTGTTGTAGCTTCTTCCCATTTAGAAGCATCCGAACCACATAGCCTGCTTACCATATCCAGTGCCAAATGACTATGATGATCACCATCAACTTCAATATGTCTTTCGATATAATATTTAAAAATACTCACTTTATCTGGGGCATCCGCATAAATTTTATCTAAAATTTTCATAAACATGCTAGGGATCAAATCTTCGCGGCCAAATGTAAAGACCGCCGCTTTTACATGTAAAGGCGCATTAAAAGAAATATCAAAAGTGAATTGTAAAAAGTCTTTTACTTGCTTTGGAAGTGTCGCTGCTTCAATAGCATCTTGTACCCTTGTTCCAGTATTGATTTGATCAATAAGTGTATCGATAATGCTTGTGGATGCGCCCATTTGCTTCATCGCTTTCAAGTAAAGTTCAAAATGACTAATTCTGTTTCCTTCTTCATCTACATCGGATTCTTCACCAAGTACAATTTCATTGATTAAATATCTGGTATCTGCGTTTCCAACTGGTACCCAAGGAAGTGTTACAGATGTTAATCCAATTTGAAGTGATTTTAATAAGCTCATGAAATCCCAAACCGCAAAAGTATGGGTTTCAGAAAACCGTTGTAACCCCTGTAAATCTTGAATTTGACTGTACACTGGATGCGCTAATAAAGTATTTCTTACTGGCTCAATAGCTGATTTTAATACTGGTACAAATGGTTGCATGCGTTAACGCGGTTTTTAAATTAAGCCGCGAAACTAAAACAACTACTACTGGAAATTGTTTATTTATATAGCTTTAATAATAAAATGACAATCTCATGATGATTATTGCAATAATTGGATTAATGAGCTACTACAAATCAAATATTGAATCCAAAGAATAGACTTGAAATTGTGAAACAGCAGGTTTAAATAATACGCTTATCATTTTTTGTGCAAGCACCTCAACCGGAAGTGCTTTTTGACTTTTGAATAAGCCTAGTTTATTAAAAGCATCAAAGATTGCGATTCCCAGTTTTTCCATGGGCCTTATTTTATCAGGCTGCCTGAGCAAAAACCCAGGTCTAAAAATATGAATTTGCTTAAAGGGTAATGCAGCAACGGCGTTATCAAGTTCTCCTTTAATTCGGGGGTAAAATAGCCAAGAACGCGCGTTAGCACCCATAGCAGAAACTAATACGTAAGCCCCAACACCATTAGCAGCAGCTGTTTCAGCTGTTTGGTACTGATATGTATAATCAATTTTATATTGTTCTTTTTGACTTCCAGCCTGTTTTAGCGTAGTAGCAAGTGCCGAAAAAAGTACATCCCCTTTTACTAAATGCGCCCAAGATTGTGGATTGTCAAAATCAACAATATGCGTTGTTAATTTAGCCTGCGTCACCAATAAAGGTCTTCTTGAAAACACAACTACGCAATTAAACCGTTTGTCCTCTAGTAATTGGTTTACAAGTTCAGAACCTGTAGCACCTGTGGCTCCAATAA
>Ga0208852_1000610_pt1 | contig 9795 bp, 9 predicted proteins | sample LakMenEpi18Jun09_FD_150711 | JGI IMG/M metagenome (GOLD analysis project Ga0208852, IMG submission 150711) | Freshwater microbial communities from Lake Mendota, WI - 18JUN2009 deep hole epilimnion ns (SPAdes) | ecosystem: Environmental > Aquatic > Freshwater > Lake > Epilimnion/Euphotic zone ...
GGCAGTAAATTAGACATATCTTTTATAGCTAAATCTCGCTTAATTGCAGATTCAATCAAATCACCACAGGTTGCAGTAACAACTGTCATTACGCCAATTAAAGCACCGACATACCAAGCGGTTTCAAAGAGGTAATGAAATATTGCCGAGCCACCAATTACTGCAGCAATTGCACCACCAATTAACCCCTCCCAACTCTTCTTTGGGCTAATGCTGGGCGCAATCTTGTGTTTACCAATTAATACTCCTGCTATATATGCAAAGGTGTCATTACAGGCAATTAATGCCACTAAAGCAAAGATTCGCGTGGCCCCATCTGGATGATTTGCCAGCAATAAAATAAAGCCGCCTAAAACTGCCAAATAAAAGGTGATAAATACAGCTGAGGTTGATCGCTTAATAAAATCTTTTTGGGAGATGACAAGTAAGGTAAACATCAAAATTGGAATCATAAGCCCTGCAGAAACAGCCAACCCTTGGGTATTGCCATTCCAGGTTGCCACCAATAAAACTGTGGCAGCAATCATCAAAACATAATCAGGAAGATCAATCCCGCCTTTGCCATAAGCTGCGGTAATCTCTCGAATTCCGATCATGATTACAATCCAAATAAAACCAAAAAACAACAGGGGTTGGGTGTTTATGGTGCCAAAGATTAATCCCAATAGCAGCAATGAGACTGCAATTGATGGAAGTAGTTTGCGACCTGCTTTTTTATTTATCGCATCATTAATTGCGTGCAGGTCTGCCATCATTAGACCTCCAGCAACTCAGTTTCTTTATGTTTTAGTAGATCATCAATTTTAGCGGTGTGCTCACCAGTAATTTTCTCTAACTCTTTTTCAGCTCTGGCTAAATCATCTTTGCCAACCTTGCCATCTTTTTCTAACTTCTCCATCGCCTCTTTGGCACTTCGCCTAATTGCACGAATTGAAACCTTTGAGTCCTCCGCCTTGCCCTTTGCCACCTTAATAAACTCTTTGCGTCGCTCTTCAGTTAGTTGCGGAAAGTTAACTCGAATTACTGTGCCATCAGAGCCTGGATTAACACCTAGATCTGAATCTCTAATTGCTTTTTCAATCGCAGCCATCGCACCCTTGTCATAAGGAGTAATCAGTGCAAGACGTGCCTCTGGAACTTGAACTGTGGCAAGTTGGGATAGCGGTGTGCCAGTTCCGTAGTAATCAACCATCAACTTAGCAAACATCGCTGGATGAGCCCGGCCAGTTCTAATGGTGGCAAAATCCTCTTTGGCAACATCAATTGCCTTATTCATCTTGGTATTGCACTCAGCTAATGAGGTGTTTAAATCTGACATATTCCCAACTCCTTTAATTAATCCAACTCTACTAGCAAATTACAATTGATTAGAAATAGGGCTTAAGAAACTAGAGTGCCAACACTTTCACCAGAGACCGCCCGCTTGATATTGCCCTTATTTTTCAAATCAAAGATCACGATCGGCAGTTTATTCTCACGGCAAAGTGCAAAGGCAGCCGCATCAGCCACCGCAAGTGACTTACTTAAAACCTCATCGTAGGAGATCACTTCATACTTAGTTGCACTCTTATCCTTACGTGGGTCTGCAGAATAAACTCCATCTACACCACTTTTTGCAAGCAGTAACGCATCCACACCAATTTCAAGTGCGCGCTGGGCAGCAACTGTGTCGGTGGTAAAAAATGGCATACCAGCACCTGCACCAAAAATTACAACTCTTCCCTTTTCTAAATGTCTAATGGCACGACGTGGTACATAAGGCTCAGCTACCTGACCCATTGTGATTGCAGTTTGTACGCGGGTTTCAATTCCCTCTTTTTCTAGAAAATCTTGAAGAGCAAGGCAATTCATTACTGTGCCAAGCATTCCCATGTAATCAGCACGTGCTCTATCCATGCCACGTTGTTGAAGCTCAGCACCTCTAAAGTAATTTCCACCGCCAACTACGATGGCAATTTCTGTTCCACCTCTGACGACCTCTGCAATTTGATTTGCTACATCATGGACTACATCAGGATCAACACCGATGCCTTTTTCCCCACCAAATACTTCACCAGATAATTTAAGGAGCACTCGTTTATAACCCTTACGTGGCATGAGCACTCCTTTAATTAATTTATTATCGTTAGTTTACTGACCTACGCGGAACCTATTGAAGGCTGACACGGCGGTCTTTGCCTCATCCAGAATTTGTTGAACCGTCTTTTTTGCATCCTTTGCAAATGCCTGCTCAAGCAGAGATACCTCTTTCACAAAGCCAGTAACCCGCCCTTCCACAATCTTGGCGATTGAGCCTTCAGGCTTTCCTTCAGCCCGTGCCGCTTCCTCTGCCAATCTGCGCTCTTTAGCAATCTCATCTGCTGGAACTTGATCTCGGCTAACAAAAAGTGGTGCGAAGGCAGCAATATGTTGGGCAATATCCTTGCCAACATTTTCTGCTGCACTCTTTAATTGAACCAATACGCCAACTTGTGGTGGAAGATCAGGTGATGTTTTGTGTAGGTAAAGTGAGACTGGTGAACCAGTTAAAACAGAGATTCGCTTAATCTCAATCTTCTCCCCCAACATCGCATTACCTTCATCAATTACCTCTTGCACAGTTTTACCTGATGCTAGCTTTGAAGATAAAAACTTATCTAACTCACCAATTTTTGAAGCGGCTAGATGATTTAAAAGCTCATCAGCTAAAACTTGAAACTTATCTCCCTTTGCAACGAAATCAGTCTCGCAATTTAACTCAAGCATTACTCCAAGGTCACCTTCAGCTTTTGCAGTAACCAGCCCATTTGAGGTGGCACGGCCTTCTCGCTTGGTAACACCCTTTTGGCCTTTAACACGGATGATCTCTACCGCTTTTTGGTAATCACCATCTGCTTCATCTAATGCTTTTTTGCAATCAAGCATTCCGGCAGCGGTCTGCTCCCGTAATCTCTTAACATCCTCTGCTGTGTATGCCAACTTATGCACCTTTGTTTTCAGTTGGCTCTTTGATTAGATCTTTTTCCCAATCAGCAAGAGGTTGTTCAGCAGTTTTCTCAGCAGCAGCGGCTGCTTCAGCAGCTGCCTTATCAGCAATCTTTGCCGCATTAGCAGATCTGATTTGAAGACCAGCAACAATTGCATCGGTCATAACTCGAGTTAAAAGCGCGATAGATCTAATTGCATCATCATTGCCAGGAATCTTGAAATCAACCTCATCTGGATCACAGTTTGTATCCAAGATAGCGATAACTGGAATACCAAGTTTCTTCGCCTCAGCAACAGCTAAGTGCTCCTTCTTAGTATCTACTACCCAAATTGCGCTAGGCAGCTTGGTCATATTACGAATTCCATCAAGGTTCTTATTCAACTTCTCGCGCTCACGGCGAAGAACAAGTAACTCTTTTTTGGTTAGAAGTTGGTCATTTGCACTCTCTAACGCCTCTAACTCTTTTAATCTCAGCACGCGCTTATAAACAGTTGGGAAGTTGGTAAGCATTCCGCCTAGCCATCTCTCTGTTACATAAGGCATACCAACTCTGGCAGATTGCTGCTTGATTGGCTCATGTGCTTGCTTTTTGGTGCCAACGAAAAGTACGTGGCCACCCTTTGCAACTGCATCTTTAATAAACTCATAAGCGGCATCAATTAGCGCTAATGATTGTTGGATATCGATGATGTAGATGCCATTGCGCTCAGTGAAGATATAGCGCTTCATCTTTGGATTCCATCGACGAGTCTGATGTCCAAAGTGAACACCGCTGTCGAGAAGCTCTCGCATTGTTACAACTGCCATTTAGGCACACTCCTTTTTTCACTCTTTATTTACCCACGGTAAAGAAAGAGCACTCGGTTTGTGATCTAGCAATTTGCTAAATCCCTAGCATCTTCGAACCGAGTAGTTATTGCTAACTACACCGAACAGGTTCTTAAGCTCTTAATTAGTAATCAATTAATCACTTTAAGATGCGTGAAGTCACAAAACTTGTTTATGGTCTTGTGCTGAGGCAAATCCTACCTGAGCTTTTCACCTTGAAAATCCACAATCTCATCCCCCAGCTATGCGCAAAGGTGGTGGGGTAATCCAAAATCAGGGCATGAGAGCTGCTGTAGTAATTACCGCCCTAGTAGTGGGGATGGTCTTTGGGATCGGCTTTGATGATTATAAAAGTATAAATTGCGAGTTAAGTTTTAGTAGCTACTGCCAAGGCCCATTAGATTCAAAGATTCGCCGCAGCTTTTAACTCAGATGCCAACAGCTTTGCTAGATATGGCTTTATCTGCCACTGCTTTAGTAACTCTTCATATCTTGTAATCTCAATCTGGGAAGGCCTTGCTCCGGTAAAGACTGCTCTAATTAAAATATTACGAGCTGTGTGCTCACCACCAATAAACTCCACAATATCTACCCGATACCCAAGTAGTTTTAAAATTTGAGCTCTAAGTGAATCAGTCATTAGATCAACTAACCGCTCTTTAACCAAACCATACTTAGTCAATAAGCCCCATGGCTCAGGTGAATCTTTAATCTGAGTTTGCAGCTCATGCATGCAACATGGGGCTGCCATTACTACCTTGGCTTTATTTTTAACCGCCCAGAAAAGTGCGTCATCTGTTGCAGTATCACAAGCATGAAGTGCGATCGCAATATCTACCCTTTGATCGGGGGTATCAGCTATTTTTGCCGCAATAAATTTGGCATCAACCTTTAACTTAGCTGCCACCTTTTCATTGTGCTCCTTTGAATCTACTCGCTCATCTACTCCTAGGATTGAAACCTTTTGGTACTTATCCTTTAAAAACTCTTGAACGGCAAAGGTTAAGTAGGCATGACCACAACCTAAATCAACTACCGATACCTCATCCTGCTTATTTAACTCTGGATCCAATGTTTGGCTAATTAATCTTAAAAACTCATCCACCTGCTTGTACTTATCCATTTTGCTGGGCTTAATCCGCCCCAAAATGTCAGATAGTTCAAGTGCTTTAAATACCTGATTGTTCTCCGGCAACATTCTCATCTTTTGGCGATCATGGGAAAGATCCCGAGTTAAATTCACCTTACTTATTGCAACTAGCGCCTCATCTTTTTTAGAGATCCTCACCTGGTAGGACTCATCTTGAGTATCTACTAATAAATTGGCGTAACCACTTTCAAATAATTGGGTAAAATTAAAATCAGCTGCCACATTCTTAGTTATATCTTTCTTGCCATCACTTGAGATCACCTGCCACTTAATCTCATCCTTTATCAAAACCTGTCTGATATCAATCCGCTCATACTCAGTTTGCATATTTCGGCGTCGGCCAGAAAGAACCGCCCTTACAAAACTATCTGCTCTTATTCGTTTATCTAATTCAATAAAGGCAGAGGGTAATTCAATCTTCACAAACTACGCCCTTGGGTGTGCTTGCTTGTAAGCAGTTTGTAAACGCTCTGGGGAAACATGGGTGTAGATCTGGGTGGTAGATAAAGATGCATGTCCAAGAATTTCTTGCACAGTTCGCAAATCTGCTCCACCTTCAAGTAAGTGTGTGGCAGCAGAGTGGCGAAGTCCATGTGGTCCCATCTTGGCACCAACTGCCTTCATCGACTCATATACAACCTCGCGCACAGTTCGTTGATCAATTCGCTTGCCACGAGAACCTAAAAACAAAGCATCAGCTGATGAAGTTTTAACAAACTCACCTCTGCCATTTTTTAAGTAATTATCAATCGCACGAAGTGCCGGCAATCCCAATGGCACAACCCGCTGCTTATCCCCTTTACCAATCACATTTAAGGTATTTCTTGATCGATCAACATCGATCAGATTTAATCCACAAAGCTCAGAGACTCGAATTCCAGATCCATACAAAACCTCAACCAATGCTAGATCTCGAAGATTTGTCGCCGTTGGCTCTTCAACTGACTTTACCTCCAAGGATTTTAAAACAGTTGCCGCCTCATCAACATTTAAAATCTCAGGCAATACCCGTTGTGGTTTTGGAATTGCCAGATTTGCTCCCAAATCTGAGGTCAACCAGCCATTAGCTGCTGCCCAATTTGTGAAGGCTCTAATTGAAACAATTCGCCTAGTCAAAGTAGCTCTTGCAACACCTGTGCTTTGCAGATTGGCAAGCCATGATCTGATGTGTTCAATCTCTAATTGATTAAACTCAACAATTCCTAGTCTTTCCATATGTTTAAGAAAAGACTCTAGATCTGTGACATAACCTTTAATTGAGTTATCAGATAAATTTCTAACCAACGCCAAATGCTCTTCATACTGGGTGATCAGGGCGGCGGACATGAATAGCAGATTACTCGGGTTTGCGCCCCTGCCTTAGTAAGCCATAGGTAACCGCGTCATCTAGTGCCATCGCTGAGGCTGCAATCACATTCTCATGCACGCCAATTGTGCTCCACTCGCCATTGCCATCACTGGTCTCAACCAAAACTCTAGTTATCGCACCGGTGCCAAGGCGACCTTCCAAAATACGAACTTTGTAATCAGTTAACTCAAGCTTTGATAACTCTGGGTAAAACTTCTCTAAGCCGCTGCGAAGTGCGTTATCAATTGCATTAACTGGACCATTTCCAACACCAGATGCTGATATTGATTCACCCTTTGCATTTATCTTTACCGTTGCCTTACTAGTTACTTTACCTGAATCATCCTGGTGAACTGTGGTTTGCCAATCTAGGATTGTGAAAAAGCTTGGCCGCTTTCCAAGCACCTCAGTGCGAAGTAGTAATTCAAAGGAAGCATCTGCTGCTTCAAAGGTGAAACCTTTTCCTTCTAAATCTTTAACCTTCTCAACTACTCTGCCAATTAAATCCTTATCCCCACCTAAATCAATTCCTAACTCAACAGATTTCAACTCAATTGAAGCTCTTCCTGCCATCTCAGAGACCAACATACGCATATCATTTCCAACAGACTCTGGTGTCTCATGTTGATACATCATTGGATCAACCTTGATTGCAGATGCATGAAGCCCTGCCTTGTGAGCAAAGGCAGAGGTACCAACATATGGCTGGCGAGCACTTGGCGCTACATTTGTAATCTCAGCTACTGCATGTGAGATACGAAATGCCTCTTGTAATTTGCCAGCAGGCAATACAGTTTGTTCCTTTTTCAACTCTAAATTTGCAATGATATTTACTAGATCAGCATTTCCAGTTCGCTCACCATAGCCATTTAAGGTTCCCTGCACATGGGTAACTCCGGCAGAGATTGCAGCTAGTGAGTTAGCAACTGCGCACCCTGTGTCATTGTGGCAATGGATACCAAGACGAGCCTTTGAGGCGGTTAATACCTCATGGACAATATTTGATAATTGATCAGGCAACATTCCGCCATTCGTGTCACAAAGGGCCACAACGTCAGCGCCTGCTTCAACTGCAGCTTTAACCACCTCAAGTGCGTAAGCCTTATTTGAAAGATAACCATCAAAGAAGTGCTCAGCATCTAAGAAAACTCTTTGTCCACCTGCCTTTAAAAACTTAATTGAATCGGTAATCATCGCAAGATTTTCATCAAGATGAGTTTTCAGTGCTAGATCAACATGGCGATCATGACTCTTTGCAACCAGAGTTACCACCGGTGCTTTTGAATCTTGTAAAGCGCGAAGTAGTAGATCATCTGCCGCCTTTACTCCAGGACGTCTGGTCGCACCAAATGCCACAAAGGTTGCATTCTTAAGTTTTAACTCTGTTTGGGCTAATTTAAAAAACTCAGTGTCCTTAGGGTTAGCACCTGGCCAGCCACCTTCAATAAAGCCAACACCTAAATCATCAAGGTGGCGAGCAATAGTTAACTTATCGTGTACCGATAAATTTAAACCCTCTTGCTGGGCGCCATCACGAAGTGTGGTGTCATAGATATGAAATGAATCATTAATTGGCATTAGATAACCCGTTTATTCCAACCATGTTTATCTTCAGCTGTGCCATGCTGAATTGCAAGCAGGGCTGCTCTAATTTGATTTGTGATTGGACCTGGTTGGCCATCACCTGTTTGCCAGGTGCCGTGAATGCTCTTTGCAACACCAACAGCTGAAACTACTGCAGCAGTTCCACAGGCAAATATCTCAGTTATTTCTCCTGATTCAACACCATCTCGCCAATCATCAATTGAGATCATCGCCTCTTCAGTCTTATATCCAAGATCTTTTGCCAGGGTTAATATTGAATCGCGGGTAATTCCTGGAAGTAATGTGCCAGTTAATTTTGGTGTAATTATCTTGGCATCTTTTCCACTTCCCTTAATGAAGTAGAGATTCATGCCGCCCATCTCTTCTACCCACTTGCGCTCAACTGCATCAATGTAGGCAACCTGATCACAACCTTCTTTTGCTGCTTGTTTTTGTGCAAGAAGGGATGCTGCGTAATTTCCACCGCACTTTGCTTCCCCTGTGCCACCGAGCGCTGCTCTTACATACTCAGTTGAGATCCATACGGTTACTGCTTTTGCCGAGTTAAAGTAGGCAGCAGCAGGGGTAGCAATCAAAATATATGTTGCATGATTTGATGGCCGCACCCCTAAGCCAACCTCAGTTGCGATCATAAATGGGCGGATATATAAAGATTCACCTATCTTTTTTGGCACCCAACCAGCATCTGCCTTTACCAACTCCTCAACAGTTTTAACAAAGAAATCAATTGGCATTTCAGGCAGTGCAATTCGAGCAGCAGATTTTGCAAAACGTTTTGCATTTGCATCTGGTCTAAATAGGGAAACTCCACCATCTGGTTGTGAGTAAGCCTTCATGCCTTCAAAGATCTCTTGGCCATAATGAAAAACCATTGCTGCCGGGTCTAATGTAATTGGGCCATATGGTTGTAATTTGGCATCTGCCCAACCTGTTGCCTCACTCCACTGCGCAATCACCATATTGTCGGTGTAGTACTTACCAAAACCAGGCTCATCAACTCGCTTTGCTCGCTCAGAGGCAGGAACTGGATTTGAATTTGGATTACTAATTACCTTCATGAGACTCCCTTCACTAATGCATCTCCAATTTCAGAGGTTGATCTCTTTTTATCCCCACGTGCTGCTAAATCTTTCGCTACCGCACTTTCCACATCAGTTGCAGCTTGTGTTTGCCCTAGGTGATTTAACATCATGGCAATAGATAAAACTGTTGCAGTTGGATCGGCTAAATTTTTGCCAGCAATATCTGGGGCAGAGCCATGGACTGGTTCAAACATCGATGGAAAAGCACCTGTTGGATTGATATTTCCACTTGCAGCAAGGCCAATACCACCACAGATTGCAGCTGCGATATCGGTAATGATGTCGCCAAATAGGTTATCGGTAACAACTACATCAAATCGCTCTGGGTTGGTGACAAAAAACATCGAAGCGGCATCAACATGTAGGTAATCAGTGGTTACATCTGGGAAATCCTTAGCAACCTCATTAAATACCCGAGTCCATAATCCACCAGCTCTAGTCAACACATTATTTTTATGGACTAGGGTCAGTTTTTTACGAGGTCGAATCATGGCTCGGTTAAAAGCATCTCTTATTACTCGCTCAACACCTTTATAGGTGTTAATTGATTCTTCAATCGCTAACTCTTTATTTGTTCCTTCATCTTTGATCGATCCTGCGCCAACATATAAACCTTCAGTGCCTTCGCGCACTACAACAAAATCAATTCCCTTGTTATTGGTGATTGGTGAGGTAACTCCTGGAAATAGCTTTGCTGGACGTAAATTTATGTAATGCTCAAAGGCAAATCTAAGTTTAAGTAACAATCCTCGCTCTAATACCCCACTTGGCACAGTTGGATCTCCAACTGCGCCCAATAGAATCACATCAGCTT
>Ga0208852_1000617_pt1 | contig 9700 bp, 5 predicted proteins | sample LakMenEpi18Jun09_FD_150711 | JGI IMG/M metagenome (GOLD analysis project Ga0208852, IMG submission 150711) | Freshwater microbial communities from Lake Mendota, WI - 18JUN2009 deep hole epilimnion ns (SPAdes) | ecosystem: Environmental > Aquatic > Freshwater > Lake > Epilimnion/Euphotic zone ...
TGACTACTTGGTATGATTGTATACTTATTCACTTACTGAGTATTTTGTTTTAAATTTATCTAACGCACTTTCACCTTTAATTAATCCAAAGTAAAAATGAAACGGAGCACCAACAGTAAATTTACTATCAGAACCATCTAATTGTGATGAGTAATTACCACTAGCATCCAAACTAAAAATGTATCCTCGTGCACTTGTTTCACCGGAAACTGTATTTAAATTAATATTACGACTATAAAAATAAGTAGGTGACACGTCATTTATTCTATCTTGAGTTTGATATCCTTTATCTTGAACAATATCACCACTTCCTGTTGCCCAATTATTAAATTGATTTCCAAAAATACTCCCACTTTGGTTTCCTAATTTCCATTGATAAAAAGGAACAACTTGTGTTTTAATTCCATAGGTAAAGGGATAATTAGCAGTATTTATACTATTTCTAAAATTAATTCTACCAGGACTTAAATAATCTTTTAATTGTAAATCTTCAGTAGTTGATGAGAACCATACCGCCATAGTTGGATTACGAAGTGAACCTAAAATTTGTACAGGTTCATTAGTTCCTCCCGTTGATACATAATATTGTGCATTAAACGGAATAACACCTTCTTCAGAATTAATCGACATCAATTGAGCTAAATCACCGTCAATTCTTTTATATGGTCTTGAAAATAATTGGTCTAAAGTGTTACTTGGATTAATATTAAACACTTGTTGTAAATATGTTTCATCTGTAATTCTCGATATTACAAATAAATTAACCAAGTCAGATGTATCATTGTAACTAGTATCACTTAAACCATTCATCACATAAGCATTTGCTGATGGTTCAAACATTATCTCATCATAAAACGAATCTTTAAATCCAAGATTCATAATTGTAGTTGGATATTGTAACATCGTAAGATTTGTAGGTTCAATATAATTTAACGTAGATTTACCAATAAACTCACCTAGGGATTGATTATATGGACTACTTCTATAATAAAAATTATTTGTATCAGACTCAAAATAAGTAACATCTTTACAATATATTGGAGATTCTGGTTTATTTTCTTTATTGAAATATGTAATTACTTGAATTGGTGGAGCATATAGAGTACCATTAACCCAATTATTTACAAATGTTTGTGATAAAACTCCACGACAAAGTCCATAAAAGAATTTAAACCTAAATCCCCACTCAGCAAAAGATTTTAAATCTTGTTGTAAATCAGTTAATGGTTTATCCATTAATACATAACAACCAGCTTCAATTGTATCAGTTCCACTACAACCTGGTATAACACCAAAACTAGTACCACTACCACTATAACAATCTAAACTTTGAATATTTCCACAAATACTTAAAGTATCTATCACATTATTAGAAGCCACTTGGTCATTAATATCAGGACCATAAGTATCCGCTCCTAAACCAAATCTTACAGAAACAAAATCATCACCTTGTGTCTCATCTATAAGATAAACAGTAAAGCCTAAATTTTGTTGTAATAGTGTTGAGTATTGTTGAGTACTACCAGTATTAACAAAATCTGAAGAAGGTAATCTATCTGTTCTTAATACATTTAAACTTTTATTTCCAATACTCATTGGGTTGTTTTTGAAGAAATCGTAGGTACAAGGACTATAATATATTGAACCAACATTGTTAGGACTATTACCATTAACATCAGTATAATAATACCCTCCGCCAGATAAATCTTCACTCTCATCATAATACGAGTTTAATGGTCCTCTAGTAGTACCTCTAGGTCCCATAATTGGTCCCGTTTGGTTTCTATAAGTATCGTTAGTATTCAAACTAATAACACAATTAACACCATTAATAATTGTTGTTGTTGCACCCTGACTATTGTTTAACCCATAATAACTTAAATTAGAAGAATCTAACGCTCCGTAATACCCCAAATTAGTTGTAGTAAATCCTGACCATTGATTTCCCGGTCTAAAAAAATACGAAGAATAGAATGTCGAACTTTGTGTTATAAAATCTTGAACAGATACATTATTACTATTTGTTAATTTTTGTATTGGAATATTTAATCTTGTTGATGTCGTAAACTTAATATCAGTTTCTTTTGGAAAACCTAAAAGACGACCAATACCATATTCATTTGTATACATTGGAGAATATGGGTCAACACCTCTTTGTAAAATTGTTATATATTGATTATCGTAATCCTCAAATAAATCTTTATAATACAAATATTCATCAGGGTCCGAAGGAACAATTTTTGTATCTGGTCTCCAAAATATTGGAACACTTTCAGTATTATTCCAATAAATTTTAGTATATCCCTCAATTATTGATTTTAAACTTGCAGAACCACTACCTCCTGTTCTACTTGGAGGTACAGTCCAAAGTTTAATTGCATCAGATACTGTAATAGCGGTTAATACTTGAAAATATTCAATATCTGATGGATATTTGTAATTAATTTCATTTGAACCTTTAGTTAAATTATAAACAACAGTAGCATTTCCTGTTTGTCCTGTTGCATATTGAATAACCATTGGATTTATGGTTTCACCAGTATAATTTGGAAATAATGTGCTTCCACTAATTCCAGTTACAACACCAAAATCTACCGTATCCGCAGTATAAAGATAATTTTTATCTTGTGATGTTGATGGATTAACAAAGGTTAATAATGTTCCAGATTCCCATTTTTGTGTCACTAATATTGTGGTTGTATTGTCATAATGCTTTTTACCTATATTTGAATCAACATCAAACGTAACACTTATTTTATTTACACCATCAAAATATTTTTTTCTAAGATTAAAAGTATTGATTCTTTCTGCCAATGGTAGTGTTGTCGTCCAAGCAAATAATCTTCGTAATGCATTTGGTAATAGGACAATCTCAGACTTTGTAGTCCTAAAAACATATGGATTATTTATATCCTCATTTCTTGTTCCAATTGCTTGTGAAAAAGCCGTTGCTGCAACATTTACATCTGTTTGGTCACCACCAAAAAATCCATAACCATCTATCTTTGTAAGATTATTATAATATAAAACGGAATTACTTAATTGTGATAATAACCCAGATGGAATTTCACCATTTTTAGTATATGTAACTTCAGAAGTACATTCACAAGTAGTACAAGCCGGATATAATAATGATGGCAATTTTATTCTACCAAATTTTTTTCCGTAAAACTTTAAAGCAATTACAGTTAATCCAGCGGCAATTGCAAGATTAAGAATTGCCGTAGCAATAAATGGGACTATAAGGGCAAATCCAAGATTTGCAAGAGATGCTGCCGCCAAAGAAAAGTTTAAAAAAGCATTAGAAAGAAAATACCCAATAATGACACCCATTAAAGGACCCGTAAAATTATTCCAAAGATAAGCAATTACGTGATAAGCAGTAAGTAAAGGAATACCTATCATCTGTAATAATTGTATTAATATTGAAACAATAAAAAATATTAAATCAAAATTTCTAACACCATCATTGACCGGAAACTTATTAACAATAGTTTGACAATCATTATTATTAATCTCCTTAATCCCAACAAACCTACCTCTATTCTCTCCGTTCTTAAATTCATCAATCAGACCAGAAACAGTATAAACTCTATTAAAATCAAATTCATAAAAAGTGTCTTCACAGTTTATTGCGGAAGTACTATTAGTATATCCTGACCAATCTAAACCAAAATAATATGAACCTTTTAATTGAGTTGATTGAATAGTACCTGTAGGATAATCAATTGGGTCTAAAACCGGTGAATACCACCCATATTCTCTGACATTTGGTACTAAAAAATATGCTCGTCTTGTTGTTTGAGTTAAAGTTTCAGGTTGTTGCCATTTAACTTTAAATCTATACTTGGCTTTGGTTGGAATACCTATTGTTGGGTCATAAGATAATACTTTTTCACCAAACTCATTGGTTATATAGTAATCTAAGTTCATCGGTAATTCAGTTAACCACACACCATTTCCATCAATAATATTTCCGGCTTGTTCTAATTGATGTACTTCTAATATTGGATTACCATCGGCATCTTGATTGATTGTTTGTCTTATTGATAATATTTGACCAGGACTTGAAATTAACTCACAAAGATTACCTAAAGCTTCTTTAGGTCTACAAACTCTATTTCGAGTTATATCTAAACTACTTTGAAGAGCAACATTATCAGGACTTGAAAATATTGAACCCATAAAAACAGAAGTTGGTTGAATATCAATATTGGCATTATCTCTTAAATCAAAATCCGCCCTGCTAACGGCAATCTGACAAATCGCAGGGTCACCCCACAACGGAGCAACATCGATTGTCTGTTGTATGTTTATAATTTGAGGTAATGAATTTAAATCTGTTGATGTGTTAAATTGGTTACCGGCAACTTGTGCTTCGGTAGCCAACCCCATTCTAATCAAATCCTGAGGTGTTAAAGAGAACTCACCGATATCAGATAAGTCAACATCCATAAATAAAGTTTGACCACCTAATGGAGCTCCCATTATCATATAGTCACCACTATCATTTGTTTTTGTTGTATACTTGTAATACTTGTCGTAAATCTCTACAACAGTATTATCTGTTAAAACATCTAACCTACTTGGTAATGTTCCTGTTGCGGCGTGTTTAGAATATGATTTTTCATAAGGTAATAGATTATATCTATAACCATCTTCATTTCTATCATTTGGAGATTTGTATGGGTATATACTTGAAATTAGAGGGTTTGATTCATCAATAGTATCAATAGGAATAAAAATAGACACTCGGGCATTTGGTAATCCCAAACCATTGTTAGCAGTAACCCTACCAACAACAACACCATAGTTTGCACAATTTCTTGTATAAATCTCTGATTGTTGAATTTTTAAAGATAATATTTCTAAAAACTCAAAATCTTGGTCTAATTCAATATTAATTGTTTTATTGATACCAAGCTCAGTTCTTATTCTATATGATTGACCCATCTAATGTCTTTAATTAATAAATAGTTTATGTGGAATTTTTAAAATGTACCCACACAATTTAATTATAAGTTAAAGTGTTTATAAATAAACCAGTTAAGAGAAAGTAACTGATTGAAAGTTTTTAACTGAAACTTTAATATCTTTAGTTGGATATCTGATTTGATAAACCTGTGAAGGTTGAGCAAAAATTGTATCGTCAACCGTTGAAATAAGTTTTGTTTCAGCATCTGCATATGACATTGAAGTCTCCGCTGAAGAATACTGACCACCAACTTGGTTGAATATATCTAAACCAGCAACGGTTAAAACACCATTTGTATTTTGAATTAAACTCTTTATCTCAGATAGATAAACGTTTTGTCCTAATTCTCTTGTTTGTGGATTAAAGTATGCCGAAATCTTATCAATAACACTTGAAATTACTTGTCCTGAGTTTTGTGCCGAATCTAAAACGATTGAAACCTCAACACCTAAGTCAATAACCTCAGCAGTAAAGATTGAAATATAATCATTCATCATTCGATAGTTTGATAAATAATTGGCAATATTTTGTCTTAAAGTATTTGATACAATATTAGTTAACTTACCTGAAGTATCGTAAGATAATATTTGAATTAAAATTTTATTATCATTTTCCGTTATTGATACCTTAGCAGGAGCTCCGAACTCTGCCGGCATATTTCTAATCAACGACTCATAATCTTGAACGGTAACCGCTCTTTTTTGAGCTGAAAAGTTAAATGAAACATAATTTCTAATTTCCTCTAATGAAGGAACACCAGCTCCACCAACTGCGGCAGTTACATTAGTACATCTTAAAGAGTTAACTACTGATGAGTTTGTTGCCTCTGATGGACCATTTACTGAGAATGATACAGTACCAATTTGAGTAATAACACTTGTTCCCAAGTTTGTTGACAATCCACCACCAACTCTATATTGAATGAACAATGTCGAATTAGGTGTTAATGTTGAACCTAATGAAATGTTATTAGAATATCTTTGTAAATCCAAAGTAACCCCAAGTGTTGTAAATTGATTTAATTGGTCTTGAGCGGTATTTGTACCACCACCAAATGTCATCTTTTTAAATCCTTCAGGAGTATATTCTGTTATAAATCTATCTTGTGTTTGAATATATTTACCAACTTTAATACCTGGTTGGTCAGAAACTTTGGTAGGGTCTTCAATAAAAACTCTATCTTCAGCCAACGCATCAACCTCATACCATCTATTCGATAAACCTAAAAATTCTGCAGTTGTTGGAATATTTGTATATTCTGTTCCACTTTTTAATAATACACTTGTAACACCGAGTACATTCTTTTCAGGTAAAAATAATTCAAAGAATGGTTTAACATCATTTGCTCCAATTACTCTTTTGAATACTTTAGTAATACCATTAACAACCATTTCTCGTTTTGTAATTGTATAATTTACAAGAACATTATTAGAGTTAAAGTTTGGTATTTTTAATCTATTAGGATAACCTTGAGAATTATATGGTGAAGCAAAATCAATATCATAAACGTTTTCAAATACAACACCAGCACCAGTTACTTGTGAACCTCTTAATAATGTTCCAAGATATCTTTCATCTTCCTTATCACCAAAGGCAGGAACCGTAACTGAAAAATCAACTAAAGCAACTGATGGTCTTTGACCCGGTAATTTTAAACCATAAGTTCTTGCAATATTATAAATTGAAGACCTTTGTTGAGCATATTGTAATACAGTTTCCTGAATACTTCTATCAATTTGATAGTTTAAGTTATCTGCAACGGCAGCATTTAAATCAAGGAAAACCGAGAACACCGAAGCATCATTAAAATCCTGAATTAATTCAGGGTAATACGTTTTTACGTAATTTAATAATTCAGTTCTTATTCCTTGGAAATCTCTGGTTGTGTACGATATTTTGTTATTTGCCATTTCTATTAAATATTGATAATCACAAAATCACTCTGAGCAAATGTTGAACCATTTGTAGAATAATCTAATCTTATTTTTGCTGTATATTCTGATGTTCCTTTACCAGGAAATCTATAAACCGAAGATTCACTAGTTCCTGCAGAGTTTTGCCCTGTAGCAATGTCCAATTCTTCTTGTGGGTCTGCGGGTGTTATTGTTAAATTATTTATTAAAAGATTTGGCATAAAATTTTCAACCGCGTCTCTAATGTCAGATTCAATAGCATTAAATGTTAAACCATCAAATGGTTCAAATAAAAATTCATACAATCTAGTACCAAAAGTTGGTAAATAATACCTTGAACCTTTTCGAGTTAATAAAAGATGAATCAAATCAGCCTTTATTTCTTGTTGTTGTAATTGGGTTAATTCTAAGTAATCACCCCTTTCAGAATCTCTGAATGGAAAATTAAGACCATATGTTGTACCGTTTGCCATATAACATAAATATACTTAGATTATTTTTTTATTGAAGTGTGAATATTTCTATTACCTTTTGTATGTGTAGGGTCAAAAGGACAATGTCTACAACCTGAACCACAACAAACACCCCTTCTTATATGGTATTCTTCTGTAAAAACCATATTACCAAACTTATCGTAGTAAAAATCAGAAGGGAGAAGTTTATTCGACTTCTCCCTTTTGTTATTATTTAAATCCATATTATGAATTATTTGATTTCACATCCAAGTGCTCCACACGCTATCTCACCACTTAAATCTGTTTCATCGCTCATCTCAACAACATTTTTTAAGTCGATTGAATGTAATTTTTCAAACATTTTTTCAAATTCTTCTTTGGTACAATCGGTAAATGGTGCTTGAGTATACGAACCATTATCGTAAGGTAATACAGATAGTCCATTGTAAAATTCTCTGTTGTTCCACATCCACTCACCAGCTAATTCCCAATCTTCAGGTTTTAAACTAATTGTTGCAGATACGTTATGTGTATTTGAACCAGTTCTGTGTCCAGGTCTAACCCATTCTTGTGTAATTTTTTTAACACGTTCTAATAATTGGAATGGACTTTCAGTTCTTAAGATAGAACCTTCAGGTGCTTTTTGTGGAACTGAGATTACCGCTGTATCATGTGGACGGAAATATTCATCCTCAACTAACTCAGGGTGATTTTCAGATAAGTATTTGTAAATTGCTTCATTCTTTCCAACACGAATACGACGAACGTAATAATCATTATGCCAAGCATGAATACCTGATGATGTTCCTAATGTTAACGATGTCGTTCCCGCAGGTTTAACCGTTGTTGTTCTTGCTGATTTGTTAATTCCAATTAAGGTAGCAATTCTTACATTTTCTTCTTTAACAATCTTAGCAGCTTCTTTCATATTATAACCTAATACAACACCTGAACCAATACCTGTCATAGATACACCAATTAAGGCATCTTTTTCAGTTGTTCTTTTCCAAATATCACGAAGATAATGGAAATTAGTATAACCCGCCTGTAATGTTCCGATGAACGCCGCCGCTTTAACACGACCATTTAAATCTTCTTGTGATTCAATATCAGAAACATTTACCTCACATAAGTTACAGAATTGGTTTGGACGAAGTGCGATTTCACAACAAGGGTTAGTTCCCCAATCTTTATCGTTTGTGAAATAGATACCAGGTTCACCTGCTCCTGATGCTTCAACACGTTTCCATAAATCCATAAAGAATTCTTTTGTAATTTTGTGTCTTAACAACGCTGCTGAGTTATTAGCTCTACCACGTTGTGGATTTTGTTCCCACCAAGAACCTGCCTTACAAGAAATCATTTCTTGGTCATCAGCAGAGAATAACGAAATAAGTGCCGCTCTTCTAATTCCACCTGCAAGTACTGCGTCAGCAATATGACAAACCATATCGTGAACTTCAATTGGAGATAATTTTTCACCATCTTCTTTTGCTTCCAACATACTTTTTAGTTTGTGAAGACAATCTTTCAATGGTTGAGGACCTGGTGCCTTACCACCTGATGTTACAAGTTGAGCACCTTTTGCTCTAATATCAGAGAAATCAAATTCAGGAGTTGATAATTGGTCACCAAAGTATGACTTAAATAATACTTTAATCGCATCTGCCCATCCTTCGATTGAATCACCAATTAAGAATCTTCTTTTTCTATTTGCGTTTGGTTTTCTAATTTCAGGTAATTGTTCTACGTGATGTTTTTGTACTGAATAACCCACACCAGTACCACCTAATAATAAGAACATTGCTTCAGAAAAAGCATCCAAGTGGTCGATTGGTAAATAAGCACAATTATAAATTCTGTTTGGGCTTATTTCAATTGGTTTACCACCAAACTGCATTGACCTCATTGAAGGTAATACTTTTTTATCGTAAACGTATTTGTATGCTTCAACAATTTCCCCGCCTAATTCAGGGTACTTTTTGATGTGCATGTTCATATTACGCGTTACTAATTCTTCCCACGTTTCTCTCCTGTTGTATTCAGGGAGAAATTTTGCGTACTTCATATAGACCGTTAGGTCAGACAATATCTTTTGAGATGCGTCCATAGTTTTAATTTAAATTATTTATTTTATTTTTATTGCTGTTGTTCTCTTAATTTCCTTTTTTCGAGTAATTCTTTTACTCTGTCACGTTTTCTTTCTTCTTGTTGACCTTCGAATCCTAAGAAGGTAACTGAACTATCTGTATCAATTTCTAACAATTCGTTATCAAATTTACAGTTTTCAAACACAACCCCGTCTTTACCAATACGTGATTTGGTAATTGCGATGGTTGCTAGATTCATTTCCTTTT
>Ga0208852_1000623_pt1 | contig 9648 bp, 5 predicted proteins | sample LakMenEpi18Jun09_FD_150711 | JGI IMG/M metagenome (GOLD analysis project Ga0208852, IMG submission 150711) | Freshwater microbial communities from Lake Mendota, WI - 18JUN2009 deep hole epilimnion ns (SPAdes) | ecosystem: Environmental > Aquatic > Freshwater > Lake > Epilimnion/Euphotic zone ...
CCGAGCCCGTCCCAGAGGCTGAGCCCGTCCCAGAGGCTGAGGTCGTCGTGGAGGTTCAGGAGGCTTAATTTTACATGAAAATTCATAGACTCAAGGGGGATTCATCTACGATGGAATCCCTTGACTTTATGGAGGGTGGTACAATTTGAACACTACAGGTTTTTCATTTAGGTCATAAAAAATTTTGAATTTCAAAAACGAATTAAGGGTGGGTAGGGTAGGGGTGACCGGCCCAAATTATAATGTTAGTCTTGTACCAGGACGGCCAGGATGACGGACACCATCATCGTCTGGCGGTATGTGGATGGTATACGAACCGTGCTTCATACGGCTCAGGTCTCGACCCATTCCGTGCTCACCAGAAACCTCGCCCAGTACACGTGGTTCCAGCACGCCAAGACGCATCAGGTGTTCGCCACGAGGCTCGGGAAGCGCGTGTACCTCCAGGACGTCATCAAAGGCTCCAAGGGCCCGTGGACTCACGTGAACGGAGACCCCTGGGATTTCAGAGAGGAAAACCTCGTCAAGTCGGCCGTCAGGACGGTCAAGCGCACGCAGTCTTCTTCCAAGGCCGTGGGCGTGACGTACGTAGCGAGCCGTGAAAAGGGCAAGGCCTGGAAGGTTACTCTGGCCGGTAAATTGGTCGGCTATTTCAAAACGGAAGAAGAGGCTATGAAGGCCCGGCTTAAGGCTTTGATCACTTCAAGTCCTATGATTAAGTTTGTTCCTGAAGGAACGGACCCCGACGGGCCGACAGGTATGAGGGACCGTGTCACGTACAGAGCCGAGGGCGGTCGTCCGGACGCATACCTGGACATGGACGACGTAGAGGACACGCCTGTTTCACAGTACCCTTTCACTTGGGGCTCAGGACCGATAAAGGACCGTGACTACTGGAAGACCATCCCACCCCCTGGTACAATTTGAACACTATTTCTTTTCAATCTTAAAGTTGAATTTCTATAGTGTCCTTTTTGTACCAGCCCCCTAAAAATCCTCTCGCCCAGAGAGATCTTTAACATTGTTTGGCCTTTGGCGCCTGTGTAAAAATTCATAGACTCCAGTGAAGGAGGAGCTCCGCTCCGACCCGGCTCACTGGACTTTATGAAAAGTAAGTCGGTATTTAGTTTCTAGGCTTCTACTAGAGGATGTCGGCCACGACATATTTTGGAGACGTTGTGACCACAGGGAACACGAATATTGTTCAAAATTTCGTCTCATACGGGGCCACCTCACGTTTCACGTCAAATATACTGGGAAACCAAAGCATAGGAACTCCTGGAGCTCCTTTCGGTAACGTATTTGCGATCAGTTCAAATAGCACGAGCATGAACACGACAATTCAAGCATCCACTGTATTTTTATCAGGAAATGTAGTGGCCTCAAACGCGTATCAGGGTGGTAATCTGTTCACGACCCTAATGAACGTGTCTGGAGTTTCAAACACCTTTTCGCTCGGGGCAACTCATGTAGGTATAGGGACCTCGGGGGGTGCGAACCTTATGGTACAGGGCAATGCGTACGTTTCCAATATCACGACGGCTAATGTATCACTGTACAACTTGATGAACGTTTCTGGAGTAATTAACACAGGTAGTTTAGTGACGACTGGAATAGTTAATCCAGTGTATCAAATACCCGCAAGTCCAACAACTTTGACCAATCCGTTTGGGGGGACGCCCAATTGGGGTTCAAATGTTTATTATTCAGGTGACGGTTCAACGATGGTAACGTTTCAAACTATTTTTCCCAGTACATATGGGCATATCTATAGGTTCACTTCTAACGTGTTTGGTGGATATTGGGATATGATTAATTTACAACTACTTAACTACAGTAGCGCGTCACCTACATTTGGGTATGCAGCTGCTCTTTCGTACGATGGAAACACGTTAATAGTTGGCACCCCTGGTAACAACTTGGCTGGAGTTTTTACGTTCGTTAATGGGGCTTGGAGTATTGCTCCCACAGACCTAATACCAGGCTCGTTCGGACCTGGTCAGTCGTTTGGATCTTCGGTTGCTATTTCACCTGCGGGGGATATAGCAGTCGTAGGCGATCCGGGTATCGGAGCCGCATATGTTTATACATACTCCGCCGGTATATGGAGTAGTGCTCTTTCACTAAGTAACCCTTATGGGCCCGTTTCATACTTTGGTTATTCTGTTGCCATTTCAGGATATGGGACTGGTCTAATGGGTATTGGATACACTATAATAGTTGGTGTGCCCGGTTACGCGACAGTGGCGCTTTATGGTTTTAACGGAGTTAATGTGACAGGTCAGACAAGCGTATCTACTGGACTAGTCGCATCAGATTATTTCGGATACTCGGTTGCTATTTCATCTGACGGCAGTGCTGCTATTATAGGTGCTCCATACTACTCAAGTGGTGCTGGATATGCGGCGACGATTGGCCCCGGTGGTTCTTTGACGCTCGTTTCAGGTGCTGGAGCGGGTGCCAATTTCGGCGCGTCAGTCGCTCTTTCAGCAGACGGACTCACGGCGGTGGTGGGAGCGCCCAACGCCTCTAGTGGCACGGGTTACGCCGCCAAGTACACTTATTCGGCCGGGACCTGGAGCTCAGCGACCCAACTCGCATATGCACCCGCAATTAGTCAGTTTGGAAAATCTGTGACGATTTCCTCATGCGGTATTTTAATAGCTTCACTTTCCGAGAAAATAATTTTTTATTCATCTTTAGGGTATCCAACCGGTGGGGCGAACCTGAACATTACGGGCGACGCATGGGTTTCAAACGTAATTTTGACTCAAAATGTGTACGCGACGACCATTAACGCCGCCACTCTCAAAACGACAACCTTGAGCACTATAGGGATTATAGACGTGGGTCCAGGTGTTTCCGCGAGTACTTTTGAGGTTCAAGGGAACGTCTTCGTTTCAAACGCGTTAGTGACTCAAAACCTATTTGCCAACATTTATTCAACGCGAGCGAACGTTCGGACAATGAACGCGACCACCGTCACAGTTACTGGATCTGCGAACATGTCTCCAACACTAAACGTGAATACTATAAACGTTCTTTCAATTTATCAACAAAGTCTTGCGATCGGAGCCCCTTCGAGTACATTGAAATTTTCTGCATCGGACACTAATCAGCATCTTGGTTGGTCCGATGCTCTATCATATGATGGCCTTACGGCAATTATTGGAGCTCCCAACCCCTCCGGGTCTCCAGGTTCCGTTTCTATATATAGATATTCCGGTGGTTCATGGAACTATCAATCAGGCTTGGTTTCAACGGCCACGGGCTCAAACCCGCGGTTCGGTTCAGCAGTTTCGTTATCCTATGACGGAAATATCGCACTTGTTGGTGCATATAACGCAGGGTTTGGCGCTGGCTATGCAGCTGTTTATAGATTCACGGGTGGAACATGGGGGTCAGCAACAGTATTAACACGTCCTGTTAGTGGGTTGTTTGGCTGGTCAGTTGCGCTATCATCAGATGGCAATACAGCAATAGTAGGCGCGTGGGGGTCCCCCTGGGCAGGGGTTTACAAATGGAACGGTTCTTCATGGGGTACCGCAACTGCGCTGACCAGCGGCGGCAGCCAGTTTGGGTGGGCTGTTTCTTTGTCTTATAACGGTAATACGGCTATTGTAGGTGCACCTGATGCAAACTCGGCGAAGGTGTTTCTATACTCGGGTACATGGGACGCGGGAACTTCATTAGTTTCAACTGCGGGAGCTAGTGCAAATTTCGGACGCGGCGTTTCTTTGTCATCTGATGGTAATACAGCAATAGTAGGCGCAGGAACGGCTTCAAGTGGCGCCGGTTATGCTGCGATTTTCAAGTATACCGGTGGTTCGTGGGGGTCGGCATCTCAACTTCCGTACTCACCTGTTGCTAATGATGGGTTTGGATACGCTACATCAATTTCATCAAACGGTGATATAGCGGCTGTTTTTGCGTATAATACTGCCCGCACAAACCAGTCTTATGCAGTAGTTTTTTATAATTTACTTTCAGGGTCTCCAGCGTCATATAAGTTGCCACCGTTTGCCAATTCACCGGGCTCGTCTGCGTATTATGGGGGGCAAACAAGTCTTTCGTCCACGGGGGGGGGCATTATTTATGGCGGCGAAGGTGGATCATTTATATATTTTATTAACTACCTTACTAGTAACATATTTGCATCCAATGCCCTCTCCTCAACTGATTTATCAGTCACAAACACAATTTACTACAATGAAGACCTGACGAAACGTTCACTTTATTTGCAGCCAAACTCCCTAAACGCACCGGCAATTCAATCAGCCATATCAGCCACATGTAATGCAGTTTCAAAATCATATTGGTGCACGAGTCCCTCACCGGCCTATGGAAACGTTCTTTCGGTTTCTGTAACCTCCAACGCGTATTCGGGTGGCGTTTACTTGCCCGATGGTCGTGTGGTATTTGTCACGTCAAACTGTACGAACATAGGCATTTTCAATCCCAGCACTTCGGCTTTCGCATCCGTCGCTGGCGTGCCCCCTGGGTATAATGGAGGCGTTCTCTTGCCAAACGGAAACGTCTTTTTCGCGCCTCAAACTTCAAATATAGGCCTGTTTAATCCAGTCACTTCAAAATTTTCAAACGTCGGGCCACTTTCTGGGCAGTCATATAACGGCGTTTTAGCACCTGAAGGTGTTTGGCTAACACCTAGCAAGTATTCTTCAAGTTTAGGAGCTTCACAAATAGCTTTGTACAATAACCAAGTTTCATATACAATACCAACAGAGCAGCTACCTAGACCATTTTCAGTAACGGCCGGGACGCTGATGGCAACGGGTGCGTCAATAGCATGGTCATCGGGAATAGGCAAATTCGTGAGTATCATAAACTCCGGCCAAAGTTATTATAGTTCTGATGGTCAAACATGGAGTTTCTCATTCGGAACTACACTTGCTTCAGTTGATCCTACGTGCATTTGGCAGGCCGTCGCGGCTAGTCCAACTCGGTTTGTCGCGACTGGAGGAAACGGTAATTATAATTCAGCATATAGCACTGATGGAATAAATTGGAATGCGCCGTCAGCATTCCAGAACCTTTATAGTATAAATTCAACAATGACATGGCAAGCCTTGGCGTATAACTCTTTTGATAATACATTTGTAGCTTTGGGTGTTGGTAATGTATTTGTGGGAACAGATTACGCTCTAACTCCGGATGGCGTCACCTGGTACGCCCAACCACCCACGGGAGAATCAATTGCACAGTACACATCATTGACTACAGATTCTTTTGGGAATCAACTCGCCGTTACAACTTCCGCAGGTGGGGCGTGGTATTACAGTGGAGGTTCTTGGGCACGGTTCCCCCTTCCAGGGTTTGGTCTAACAACCTTACAGAGTTTAGGGTCTACATGGAATTCAGTTGCATATTCAAGTACTTTAAACATATTTGTTGCCGTAGGGAGCACCGGCGGCGGTTCTAACCCCGGATCGGCGTGGGTTCCGGCGCCACCCGGGGCGCCAAGTTGGAGTGCGGCGTCACCTTCTTTATCAAGTGTAGAAGTCGCATCTGAATGGACCAGCGTCTCGTGGTCTCCAGAAGCAAACATGTTCATAGCCGTTGGTTACGTCAATGGATCTAGTGCAGGTGTGGGGGCTTACTCAAGAGATGGCAAGTCATGGTACACAATGAATCCACCTATTAGTTCATTATTTGGGAGTAAATATATAACCTGGTCATCTTCGCTCGGACTTTGGGCAATTGTATCCGCTCCCGGTGGCAGTGCCGGTACGGCGTACGTTATCTTGGCAGCCGATGGGTACAACACGGGCTCGGTTCTATTACCTTCAGGTGCCATAATGTTCAGTCCAATAGGGTCAGCAAATGTCATGTCGTTTCAACAAGCATTTACTTATTTAGTTTCAAATATAGTAGTCGGAACGGACGTGTTCAATGGTATGGTTCTCGCACCCAATGGAAACGTCATCACAGTACCAAGTGGTTCAAATATATATGTAATCAACCCTACTACCGGAACTTCAACCAATGTAGGACCTATAGCAGGTTCTGTAACGAATTTCTTCAGAGGAGGGGCACTTCTACCTTCGGGTAACGTTGTGTTCGCTCCAGGAACCTCTGCAAACGTGGGTATGTTTGATCCAGTAGCCTTGACATATTCAAACTCGGTGGCCGCGGAAACGTCGGGAATAGCATTTTCAGGCGCGACCCTGTTGCCAAACGGTCAGGTGGTTTTCACACCCTATGACTCGGCGAATGTGGGTGTCATTGATACCTTTTCTCCAGTTTCACAAGAGTTTTGCCTTTCACCTTATTTCAACAAGTTCTGAGGACCCGTAAATAATTGCTCTGCAAAGGGATCCTCCGGATCCCGCCCGTAAATAATTGCTCCGCAATTACTAGATATGCCCATCATCACCAACTTTGGTGATTCTAACACGACGGGCAATACGACGCTTCAGGGTAATCTCATCGTTCAGGGGGCGTTTTCCCAATTTTATGGGAACATCTTAGCCAGCTCCTCAACGGCCGGAATAGGAAATGTAACGGTTCCATTTTCAAATATATTTGCTACAAATGCAAACATCACTTCTGTGAACATAACGTCTCTGGTCGGCACCACCGCGCAAGCAGGGAACGTGACCGCCTCCAACGCACTCACGACTACTAACGTCGTTTCCACAAACTCTAACGTTTCGGGTGTCCAAAACGTGTTTTCACTTGTGGTGACATCAAATGTGGGAATCGGTATGAATCCATCCGCCAACGCCCTAAGCGTCAACGGAAACGCGTATGTATCAAATACCGTGACGGCTCAGAATGTGTTCACAGTAACGGCTAATATTGTGCAAACATGTAACACATATGTTTTAAATGCCAGTAACATTGGAATAGGTACGGACCCTTTCGGAAACGCTCTCAGCGTTCAAGGAAATGTGTACGTGTCTAATTCTATAGTAACCCCTAATATAACTTCACTCAATTATATAAACGCCACCACGACCAATACAACTACCCTCATAATCACATCAGCATTCAATATTGGTGGCGCAAGCGGAGCCAACTTGACTGTCACGGGGAACATATGGGTCTCCAACGCGCTGACAGCTACCAACGTTTTCACGACGAATATTAATGCGACAAGTATTAATACAACAAGCGCCAACATAACTACACTCAATACTGTCAGTTTGAATTTTGGCACACTGAACGTCACTACACTCAATACAACTTCAATTTATGGTCAATCGGGCTCCGTTGGTATCAACACGTCTACGAATCTCGGTGCTACCCTCCAGGTTCAAGGCAACGTATATGCCTCAAACGCACTCACAAGTACAAACTTGATAGTATCTGGAACGATTTACTACAATGAAGATCTTTTCAAGAGAGGTCCTTACCTCACGCCAAACGTTGCAAACGCCGTCACAATTCAGGCCTGGATTTCAGCCACGTGTAACGCGGCCTCGCAGCCGAGCAAGTCGTGGTGGGCCACGTCTTCAAATCCCGTCTACGGAAACATAGTGGCGGGACCAAGCGGTTCGTCGGCGTTCGCTGGGTCTGTTTTATTGCCCGACGGTCGCGTTCTCTTCGTTCCGCAGAACGCCTCAAATGTGGGATTCTTCACACCCGCAACTGGAGCGTATTCAAATGTGGTGGTACCAGGAATATCTGCGGCGACCAACAAGTTCAGAGGTGGTGTGCTCGTGCCGAACGGTAACGTCGTTTTCATACCCTGGAATAACTCTAACGTAGGACTTTATAATCCAGTGGCTAACGTCTATTCTAATATACAGGTTGGCGCGGCCGCAGCGGGTAGCGGCTTCCGATTCCAGGGGGGCGTGCTAAGCCCAACTGGAAACGTCGTCATGGTTCCTAGAGATTCTGCAAATATAGGAATTTTCAACCCCACGACGCTCGCCATGACGAACGTCGGGCCGATAGCCGGACAGGGCCTCTCTCTTTTCGGGTCGGGTGTTCTGTTGCCCAGCGGAAACGTGGTCATGAGTCCGATGGGTGCATCAGGTAATATAGGAATGTACAATACGGCTCTTCTGACTACGGCAGCATTTACAAACGTCGGCCCTATCACATCAACACTCACGTGGGAATCATCGGTGTTGTCTCCTAATGGAAACGTCATATTCCCACCTTCTACGTCAACAAACGTAGTGGTTTATAACCCAACGTTCGTATCAAGTCCTATAGCAGCAGGGGGGTATTCAAATATTCAACTGGGTGCAATTGGCGGTACAAACTATTTCCAGGGCGGGACTCTTTTGCCATCAGGAAACGTGATATTCGCCCCCGCAGACGCATCAAACGTGGGTATGTTTGATCCAGGGACCCTCACATATTCAAACTGTGCCTTGGTGTCTACAGCTACGGGCAAGTTTTTTGGATGCACGCTGGTTCCAGATGGGCGAGTCGTGTTTTGTCCTGCGAGCTCGGCGAACGTAGGCGTGCTCAACACCATGGTACCGGCTGGTAAAGAGTTTTGCATGAGCCCTTTTTTTAATAAGTTGTAAAAATAGAATGAATTACACGGGTGAGGACGCCTCGGAGCGTCTTCTGTTCGCAGACGCCGCGAACCGTGATGTTGCCTTGTACCCTCAAGGAAACAGTTATGTACTTCATCTGACAAGACCCATCAGAAATATAGAACGGGTGGATCTTGTCAGTGCTCGCGTACCCAACACGATATACAACTTGACAAATGGTTCAAACGTTTTTTCAGTGAATTCCAGCAACGTCTCTTTAAACCCAGGGTTCTATTCAGCGTATAACCTTGCACAGGCCGTCACCGCCAACGCCTTTGTAACCCTTGATTACCTTCCACAGGAGGGTCATTTCATTTTTTCATCCACAACCCCATCGTTTATAATCAATATTCAGTCTGATGAGTTTGGAACTATGGTGGGGTTACCGGTGGGTGCGTACACGGCCACTGCAGCCACTGCCCTTGATCCCGCATATGCGGGCAAATTTATACTTAAATCATCAACCCTTGTTGATTTTTCACTCAATGAATATGTATTTTTAGACATTGATGAACTCAGAACGCCATTTAACGTTGATACTGGATCTCTTCAGGGGACTACAGGTACAATTTCAGGATCAAATGCGAACAGGGCATTCGCTCCCGTCATCATGGATGTGGGCTCGGCGTGTATTAAGAATTTTCATGAAAATAAGGATTATAGAGTTTCGGTAGATTATCCGGAGCCCATCAACAGTTTGCAGCGCCTGACGGTGAGGTGGATTGACAAGTCCGGAAACCTTCTTGACTTTAGAGGCTGGAACACCAACGCATTCGTACTGCGTCTTCATGTGACACCCGACCCAGAGCCCACCCTGCCACCCCCTATACCCCTTGAAGAAATACAAATAAAGCGAATCGTGGAGGCTATGAAAGTAGCACCGCCTCCACCACCCGAACCCAAAAAACGGATCCCGTGGGTCTTGATAATTTTAGGTTTAATTGCAGCTATTGTCGTGTGGAAAAGTTGGCCAAAAGCCCCCGTCCCGCAGATTGTTTAGCGGGTCACCGCGAACATGGGCTGGCTGGGCTCCTTGATCTCCACGTTGGTGATGAACGTCTTGAGGATCATGTACACGAGGACGGCGAGCAGGGTGGTCACCAGTGCCGCGATGACGGCGCCCTGGGTGCTG
>Ga0208852_1000631_pt1 | contig 9577 bp, 10 predicted proteins | sample LakMenEpi18Jun09_FD_150711 | JGI IMG/M metagenome (GOLD analysis project Ga0208852, IMG submission 150711) | Freshwater microbial communities from Lake Mendota, WI - 18JUN2009 deep hole epilimnion ns (SPAdes) | ecosystem: Environmental > Aquatic > Freshwater > Lake > Epilimnion/Euphotic zone ...
ATCATTTCGTACGTAGGCATAAACCGATTCCCCGGCGAATTGAAGCTTGGAAGGAACAATTGCTGCCTTACGAGATGCTGCTATAAAGAAAATTGAAATAATGATTACTGAAAAAATAACAAGAAAAATTGGTTTTGTTGTGAATTCGTTGTCACCGAAAATTGGTGGCAAAACAAAGTCTTTACTGCTTGGGGGAATAAACTCGCCGCCTTCTGCACGAAAGCTAAACATCGAGCGCACGAAGACTCCTCAAGAATTATCGAAGGATTAAGGCTGGGATGAAGGGATGGGGAAAATCTCTTCGGGACGTACCCTATTGTTTAAATCGACGTTGTGAGAAATCCAAAACCTGTGAATAAAGGTCAAATTGGTCACCCTTCGCGACCAAATCTGAGCCAGACCAGATAAAGAGCAGCACCCATGCCAAGCAGAAGGCCTATAGGTAAGAAATAGCCAGTGACCAGCCATTTATCCAGACCCCAGCCGATCCCGCCCCAGAACAATGGTCCAGAGATTAGGTATCCAAGAATTGTCCAAGCGGCACCCTCATTGATACGACTCATTTTTCTCCTTCAGACTCATTGCCGGAGTTTGAACTGCTGGCACCGGGTAGGGGTAAATGTATGCGCAATTTCGTATAACTCGCAATTTCGCCTCCTAGCCAACTGAGCGTAAGAAGTATTGCCGTAACACCAAAACTAGTGCGATTGATGCTCTCTCTATCTGTATATGTGGTCAGGAGCCAGAGAAAAACTCCCACAAACAAAAGCTTGGTTGTATATGAAAACAGCGCCAAACCCATTGTGGAAATTGGATCCAAATTTCTGGAGATGCGAGAAACAAAAATAGTTATTGTAAAGAAAATTACAACAATGAACTGGGCAAGTAATGCTCCTAAAAAACCGGGCAAGCCAGCGACAATTGCAGACAGTCCTATAGCTGCAACACCGGTCAATGCAGTGGGAATTACTGCTCCTCGAAGTAGAGAGAGCTCAACGTTTTCTTGTGTCATCTAACTACCACTGGAGCTTTCTTTCCACTTTTCATCACAAAAATACTTGCACCTAATAAAACAATCACTGTGATCAATGCTACCCACCATGGAGCAAATGCAAGCACTGTTACAGGAAATGCAATCGTTGCAGTCCATAGATACAAAATTAAAGCAGTTTTATTCGTTGAGTTACCGGCACTTAGTAGGCGATGATGTAGATGTTCATTATCTGGAGCAAATGGTGATCTGCCTGCTTTAACTCTGCGACCCACTGCAAGAAGTAAATCCAAGAATGGAATGGCAAGCACGGCAAATGGAAGTAGCAACGGTAGTAGTGTTGGCCCTAGCGACTCTGCCGAAATCGCGTTGGGATCTACTTGACCAGTTAATGTAATTGCAGCAGCAGAAAGTAAAAGCCCTAAAAACATAGAGCCGCTATCACCCATGAAGATTTTTGCTGGATTTAAATTGTGAGGTAAAAAGCCTAAGCAGATTCCCACAAGGACGGCCGTAGTAAGAGATGGAACACCTGCGCGACTGAAGCCATAATCAACTGCTAATAGATATGCAAAGGCAAAAAAAGCTATACCAGAAATTGCAACAATGCCTGCTGCCAAGCCATCCATTCCATCAATAAAGTTAACTGCATTGATTACCACCAAAACGATGAGCACAGTCAGAAGTTGACCAATGCTTGGTGGCAGAGAGATAACGCCATTGATTGGAAGCCACAAAATTTGAATTCCATACACAAGCAGGATTCCGGCAACAAAAACTTGGCCAGCTAACTTAGTCAGAGCGTCTAGTTGAAAACGATCATCTGCCATCCCCAGCAGAACTATTGCAGTTGAGGCAAGAAAGATTCCCAATGCTTCTTGGCCAAATGATTTTCCAACTAATGGAAGATGGTTAACAATTAAAAATGTTAACGACATTGCAATCCACATGGCTACACCGCCCCAACGGGCAGTTGGGACGCTATGGATATCTCGATCTCGGACTGATGCCATGGCACCAAGACGAATGGCTAACTTTCTTACAAATGGTGTTATCAAATAACAGAGCGCAGCTGAAATCAGAAGCGTTATTAAGTACTCGCGCATTAAATTCTTTTATGCCTGGTAGATGGGAAAGCGAGCGGTCAGAGCATGAACTTCAGATTTGATTTCAGAGTGTGTTTTCTGATCATCAGTCTTAATGGCTCGAGAAATAAGAGATGCAATTTGTTTCATTTCCTCAACTCCCATGCCTTGAGTTGTTGTAGCAGGTGAACCAACGCGAATACCACTTGTAATTCCTGGTTTTTCTGGATCATATGGAATTGAATTCTTATTCATGACAATTCCAGCGGCGCCGCAACGTTCATCGGCGACTTTGCCATTAACGCCTGTGCTTCGAATATCCATAAGTGCAAGGTGTGTTTGTGTTCCGCCTGAAACAGCGCGCATACCTTCATCTTCAAGAGCTGCTGCCAAAGCTTGTGCGTTCACAATTACATCTTTTGCATACTTTTGAAAAGCCGGAGTTGCACATTCAGCTAAGGCAACTGCTTTTCCAGCAACTGCAGACATGATTGGTCCACCCTGCATACCTGGAAACACTGCCTTATCAATTGCTGCAGCGTGCTGTTCTTTAGCCAAAATCATTCCGCCGCGAGGTCCACGCAAAACTTTATGTGTCGTAAAAGTAACAACATCAGCATATGGAACAGGTGAAGGAATCGCTTTACCTGCAACAAGACCAATAAAGTGGGCTGCATCCACCCACATGATTGCGCCAACTTCATCACAGATTTCGCGGACTTTAGCAAAATCAACAAGTGATGGGTAAGCAGTTGCGCCCGAACAGATCATCTTTGGCTTAGTCTTTTTCGCAATCTCTCGAAGCTCGTCATAATCGATCAATTCATTATCTTTTCGCACGCCATATGATTCAACGTTAAACCACTTGCCAGAAAAGTTAACTGGTGAACCATGAGTTAAGTGCCCACCGTGTGCAAGTGACATCGCAAGAACTGTGTCCCCTGGCTTTGTGAATGCCTGATAAACAGCGATGTTTGCTGATGCACCAGAGTGAGGTTGAACATTTGCATGCTCTGCCCCAAATAAAGTTTTAGCACGATCAATTGCAAGGTATTCAGCCTTATCTACTTCTTCGCAACCACCGTAATAACGCTTTCCTGGATAACCTTCAGCATATTTATTAGACAAAGTTGAACCTAAAGTGGCTAACACCGCGCGAGATGTGAAGTTCTCCGATGCAATCAATTGCAAATTTGTTTGTTGGCGCTTGAGTTCAGACAACAAGACAGCGGCGATTTCGGGATCTTGTGACGTTAATAGATTGAAATCAGGGCCGTAGAAGGTTTCAGACATGGACAAACCCTACAACGCTAAGCCCAGCCATGCTCGTTGCCACCAGGTTTACCCTAAGTTTGGAACAATCTTTTTGATTTCGGCTCTAGAGATTGCACCTTCCCGAACCAATCGAACACCGGATTCATCAGCCTCAACAATCGTAGATGGTGCTGATTTTCTAAGCTTTCCATTGTTGAACTTAATTGCTAAATCCGTTTCCATAACAAGCACTTCATCCAACGTTAACGGATTAGGCAAGCCTTTTCGTGCAGCACTTGCTATTGCTAGTGGACCAGTGTGTGCTGTTAAGGCTTTAGCAAATGCTGCTCGCGGAACTCGAACACTCACACGATCTAATTTATTGGCATCTCCCAAATCCCAACTCAATCCTTCATAGGGACGCAAGTTTAGTGAAAGCATCCCAGGCCAAAACTTTTTCATCAAAGCTTTTATCTCTGGAGTTATCTCACGAATAATGCCATCTGTAGTTTTTGCTGAACCAACGATCACTTGGGCTGCCGTAAAGATTGAATCCCCGCGAAGAACATGCATTGCACGAACTGTGTCTGCTCTAAATGCATCACAGGCAAAGGCATAACTATTTTCCATAGGTATCGCAATGATGTATCCGTCTGCAATTGCCTTCGCGGCGTTACTGACATGGCGTCCAAGTTCACCCTTTTTTAAATCAACTTTTTTCGCCATGGCTACCTCCTCACTGCACTCGACCATCGTGGTCGGCCCACTAGGTCATCATGGCTGGCTACTTCAGAAAAATCCATATCCAAAAGTTTAGCGATTTCTTCCGCTTGATTTTCTCCGTGTTCAATGACTAAAACACCTTGGGGCTTAAGAAGTCTTGCTGCCGCGTTAATAAACAACTGAGGGATTTCTAATCCTGTCGGTCCACCAAATAGAGCAACATGAGGCTCAAAAGCTTCAACATCTCTAGGAAGTTTTTGCCCTTGTTGAATATATGGAGGATTAGCTATAACAACGTCACATTTAATTCCAGGCAACACATCTTGCACATCTCCTTCAACAACTCGAACATTTTCGGCAATTAGTGAGACGTTTTTCTTAAGCCAGATAAGAGCCTCTGGAGATTTTTCAACTGCAATTACGCGAGAGCCTGGTGCCTCAGTTGCAATTGCAAGAGATAAAGCTCCAGAACCTGCGCCAAGATCAACAACACTGACAGGTTGTGGCAGGTTTTTAATGTGCTGTAGAACTGCTTCAACTAAGAGTTCAGATTCAGGACGGGGAACAAGTACTCCCGGACCCACCTGGATATCTAAATGCCTAAATGGTGCGGTGCCAGTTAAATACTGCAATGGTTCAAAACTTAGTCGGCGATCAAGTAAATCAAAGAACTGTTCTTCAAGAATGTTTTGATCAGAAAATCCAAGTAACGTTGCCTCGAGTACCACTGGATTGTGAAGATCCATCCGAGTTAAACCTAAAACATGAGCAAGTAAATGCTCTGCATCAACCTCGGAGATATTGGATTCACTCAATTGCGCTTTTGCAGCCCGCAGGATTGACTTAATCTCCATTGTTAATTGGCGTTTGCTAAGCGCGCAGCCTTATCTGCATCAAGCAACGTTTGAATCATGTCATCTAAATCCCCATTAAGGACCGCGTCAAGGTTGTTTGATTTGTAGTTGACTCGGTGATCACTAATTCGATTTTCTGGAAAGTTATATGTGCGAATTCGCTCTGATCGATCTACGGTGCGGACTTGGCTTTTTCGTTCTGCAGATGCAACTGCATCGGCCTTTTCTTGAGCATCTGCCAATAAGCGCGCACGAAGAATTCGAAGTGCTGACTCTTTGTTTTGTAACTGGCTCTTTTCGTTTTGGCAAGAAACTACGATTCCAGTTGGTACGTGGGTTAATCGGACGGCCGAGTCTGTTGTATTAACAGATTGACCACCTGGTCCAGATGAACGATAAACATCTACGCGTACATCTTGCATGTTTAATTCGACATCTATTTCTTCAGCTTCAGGCAAAATCAAAACTCCGGCAGCAGATGTATGAATTCGACCCTGACTTTCAGTCTCAGGAACGCGTTGAACACGATGCACTCCACCTTCAAATTTTAGGCGTGCGTATGGGGATTCACCTGGTGCTGATGTTCCCTTTGATTTAACTGCAACAGAAATATCTTTGTAGCCGCCCATTTCGCTTTCGGTTGCATCAATTATCTCTACTTTCCAATTGCGCTTTTCTGCATAGCGCATGTACATGCGAAGAAGATCGCCTGCAAACAAGGCAGACTCATCTCCACCGGCTCCAGCTTTAACTTCTAAAATAACATCACGATCATCGTTTGGATCTCGAGGTAAAAGAAGTTCCTCTAATTTTTCTGCAGCTTCATCCCGTGCTGCTTCAAGTGCTGGTATCTCTGATGCAAACTCTGGATCAACGCTAGCTAACTCTGCGGCAGCAACAAGATCATCTTCTGCAGATTTCCACGCTTTAAAGCCGGCAACAACTGGTCCTAACTGTGCGTATCGGCGACCAAGTTTGCGAGCATTTGCTTGATCTTCGTGAATAGATGGATCGGCCATCTTTGCTTCAAGTTCGGCGTACTCACGAACCATTTCATGGGCTGATGCAAAACGATCACTGCTCATATGAGTACTCCTTCCTTTCGACTAACGATGCTTTCGACTACTGATGTGTCGTTAACAAATAATTGGTGAAATAAAAAAACCGCGACCACAGCAATTAAGGCTGCGATGCGGTTTCTTTAAAAAGCTAGTTTGAGGTTTTTTTACCGAAGCGCTCTTCGAACTTGGCCACACGACCACCGGTATCAAGAATGCGCTGCTTACCTGTGTAGAACGGGTGGCATACAGAACAAACTTCAACATAGATAGAACCTGTTGTAACAGTTGAGCGAGTTACGAATTTTTCGCCGCAACCACAAGTTACTTGAGTCTCTACGTACTCTGGATGGATCTCTGACTTCATAGTTTTTCCCTCATTCATGTTTGGGTCCTTTTTATCTGAACTAAGTGATCAGGTAATCAGGTGAACCAAACGGTTGTTAATAGGTCCTTAGGGTAAGTGATAAGCCTAGTTTTTGTGAAATCTACGCTTACTTTGAATCATCAGGGCCAGAAGTTGTCTTCTGGATCTGCATCAAAAATTCAACGTTGGATTTGGTGCCCTTCATCTTTTCAAGGAGAAGTTCGAGTGCAGCCTGAGGTTCAAGTGCGTGTAGAACTCGACGAAGCTTCCACACAATGTTGAGTTCTTCTGATCCCATAAGAATTTCTTCTTTACGAGTTCCAGATGCCACAACGTTAACGGCTGGGAAGATTCTCTTATCTGCCATACGGCGATCAAGAATCAACTCCATATTTCCTGTTCCCTTAAACTCTTCGAAAATAACTTCATCCATGCGTGAACCTGTATCGACAAGTGCAGTTGCAAGAATTGTTAGAGAGCCGCCATCTTCAATGTTTCGAGCCGCACCAAAGAACTTCTTAGGTGGATACAAAGCTGCTGAATCAACACCACCAGAGAGAATTCGGCCTGATGCAGGAGCTGCAATGTTGTAGGCACGTCCTAAACGAGTAATTGAATCAAGAAGAACAACAACGTCGTGACCAAGTTCCACAAGACGCTTTGCGCGTTCAATTGCAAGCTCTGCAATTGTTGTGTGGTCATCGGCTGGGCGATCAAATGTTGAGGCAATTACTTCGCCCTTAACTGAGCGTTGCATATCTGTAACTTCTTCAGGGCGCTCATCTACAAGAACAACCATCAAGTGGCACTCAGGATTATTGGTAGTGATTGCATTTGCAATTGACTGCAAGACCATTGTCTTTCCAGCTTTTGGTGGAGAAACAATAAGTCCGCGTTGTCCTTTACCAATTGGAGCAATCAGGTCGATTACGCGAGTAGTTAGAACATTTGGTTCGGTTTCAAGACGTAGGCGCTCCTGTGGATACAAAGGAGTGAGTTTTCCAAATTCGACACGGTTGCGTGCCTCATCAGGTGTAACTCCATTGATTGTTTCAAGAGTAATGAGTGCATTGAATTTCTCTTTGCGCTCTCCTTCGCGAGGTTGGCGAACTTGACCTGTAACAACATCGCCTTTGCGTAAACCATTCTTGCGAACCTGCTGCAGTGAAACATAGACATCGTTTGGTCCTGGCAAATATCCACCGGTTCGGATAAATGCATAACTCTCGAGAATATCTAGTAAGCCGCCAACAGGAACAAGAACATCGTCTTCACTTAATACTGGTTCGCGTTCTTCTCGTGGTCCACGATCACGGTTGCGATCACGGTTGCGATTGCGACCTTGACGATCATTGCGATCAAATCGATCACGACCTCCACGATCATTGTTTGACGATGGAGCAGAGTCTTCTTCATCGTCATCAGAATCTTGGGAATTACCTTTTGGCTTTGAATCTTTTTTACGGTTATTTCGTGCCTCACGACGGGCCTCACGTTCGGCCTTGGCATCTTCGCGGTTTTTTGCTTGCAATCCCGCAATCGCATCAACTAACGCGTCCTTTTTCATTTTTGCTGCGCCTTCAACACCTAACTGTGTTGCGACCGTCTTCAACTTAGGAAGGGTCATTGCTGCAAGCTCTGGACTGTTTGAGCGTACTGGTTCTATCTCTGTTGTCATCTGTATCTTTTCGCTATTGGCTCTAGTTTTTCCTCTAATCCTCTGGACCGATTGGATTTCACCGACTGGTTTGGAGCGATTGGATTTAAAACTGTGTGAGCCGTGGATTTTTTTACTGTGATTATCTGATGTGTTACTGGCTGCTAGATGAGCCGTTCAGATAAGTAAAGGTTAGCAGTGCAATGCCGTAATTCGCAAAATTAACCGGCAATTACTCCTACCCCTGTTCGAGAAATTCCCAAAGTACGCATGTTGAAGCGCTCCCCTGCAGCTTTTTCTAGTTCGGCCGCTTCATCATCGGCCCCTGTACGAAGCACCAAAACAGATGGTCCTGCCCCTGAGATAAATGCTGCAACTCCAGCGCTTCGAAGTTTTGTCATAAGCGCATATGAATGTGGCATTGCCTCTTGTCGATAGCTTTGATGCAAGTAATCTTCTGTTGCACCTAACAATAGATCAGGTCGACTTTGTAAAGCTTGCACCAATACTGCTGTGTTTGTTGAATTTCTAACTGCGTCAATGTGGGGGACGCTCTCTGGCAGCATTTTTCTGGCTTTTGATGTAGAAAACTCTGTGGATGGAACGAAAGCTAACGCACTAATTCTTGGATCAACTTCAATGTTCAATGACTGAGCAATAACAGCGCCACGTTGATTTTCTTGCCAAGCAATGTTTGCGTTTCCAAAAATAGCTGCTGAAACATTGTCTGGATGGCCTTCCATTTCATTTGCAATACTTAACATTGCCTCCAGTGACATCTTTTCTTGACCACCAAGTACTAAGGATCTCGCCAAAAAGAGTCCGCCAACTATTGCTGCTGCAGAAGAGCCAAGACCACGTCCATGAGGAATTACATTCAGCTGACGTAGTGCAATTCCACGAGGACGTCCTCCAAGAAATTCGAAACCTTTGTACATTGCTTTAATAACCAGATTTTTATCATTTGTCGGAACATTTTCGGCGCCTTCACCAGTTACATCAACATCAAAGCCAGGTTCATCCATAACTTGTGCGATGTATCGATCGTAAATGTTTAGCGCTAATCCAAGACAATCAAATCCAGGGCCTAAGTTGGCACTCGAAGCAGGAACTTGTACTTGAATTGGTTGTGCTTTAAAAGTTGGCTTCATTTTATGCAAGCCCTAATGCTTTAGCAGCAATCTTTGCATTTACTGGAACCACGACTGGCTTCTTTGCAGAATCAAGTGCGTATGGAATGTCTTTAAGCCCATGACCTGTCACAGTGATAACAATAGTTTTTCCCTGAGGCAATTTTCCGCCCTTTTTATACTTTAAAAGTCCTGCAAGACCCGCTGCAGAAGACGGCTCAACAAAAATTCCCTCTTTGGCAGCGATCAGGCGATAAGCAGCCAGAATTTCTCGATCAGTTACAGCATCAATTACTCCGCCGGAACTATCGCGAGCTTCAACAGCTTGCTGCCAGGAAGCAGGATTTCCGATACGGATAGCTGTAGCAATTGTTTCTGGATTTTTAACAATCTTTCCCTTAACAATCGGCGCCGCTCCGGCTGCTTGAAAGCCATACATCATTGGTAGTTTCTTAGAC
>Ga0208852_1000636_pt1 | contig 9523 bp, 9 predicted proteins | sample LakMenEpi18Jun09_FD_150711 | JGI IMG/M metagenome (GOLD analysis project Ga0208852, IMG submission 150711) | Freshwater microbial communities from Lake Mendota, WI - 18JUN2009 deep hole epilimnion ns (SPAdes) | ecosystem: Environmental > Aquatic > Freshwater > Lake > Epilimnion/Euphotic zone ...
TACATAGGTGGGCATCTTGCTTATGAGCTAATGTTAAAACTAAGAAAATGACTTGGAACGAATTAACAGTTTGGCAGTACCAACAAATCTACCCAATAGTTACTAAGCCTGAGAAGGATTGGACTACCCTTGATGTAGAAAGTAAGCTTGTAGGCATTTTACATAACCTTACAGACACGCAAGTTGATAGCCTTAGCGTAGGGGAGTTTAACAAATTGAAGGTAACCTTAGCTTTCTTAGACGATAAGATAGAAGGTAAGCCAGTTAAGTATACTGAAGTAAATGGCAAACGTTATAGGTTTATATACGATGTGCAGCAAATCAAAGCAGCCAGATACATCGAGACAAAAGTATTTAGTACCGACTTAGTAGGTAACCTACATAAGTTAGCAGCCTCAATGGTTATGCCTCAACGCAAAACTTGGTACGGAAAATGGGTTAATGACAAGTACGATGCAGCCAAGCATAGCATATATGCAGAGGACTTACAAGGGGCAAATTTTATGCACGTTTACCAATCCATTGTTTTTTTTTATCAAGTATACAGAAATTGGATAGAAGTTTCTCAGGCTTATTTGGTTCAGGAAATGACGAACAAGGGAATGAGTTTGGAACAAGCGAAAGAGGTGGTTCAAATTTTATGCAGCACTTTGGATGGCAATATTGCGCCAAATCTGTTGCCGACCACGAAAATATCACAGTTGACCAAAGCTATGAGCTAACAACCATACAATTCTTAAATACACTATCCTATCTAAAGGCTAAAGCCGATTACGATAAGGAGCAACATAGAAAACTGAAATAAGACCGACCCTGCCATTTTTGGTGGGGTTAGTTATTTTTAGACCTTCCTTATATTTATTAGCGTGAGTATATCTAAAGCACAAATACAAGCGTTGAGGGAAGGCTTTATACAAAGCTTAGGCGGTAGCTTTAATAAGTACAAGCCAGGAGAACTTCCCGTTTTAGAAGATACTTTAGCTTTATATGGTAAAGCGTTTAACGATAAGATAGTAGAAATACTTGATAAGGATAATATTACAAGTTCTGGTAGATTAGCAGAACCGGCTTTACCAATCATTACTAAATTCGGAACAGGTTACATTTTAAGCTTAGGTTACGAACCAGGAACCGAAGCATCTAAATACTATGACTTTGTAAACAAAGGGGTAAAAGGTACAAAGAACGAGAAAGCAGACGGCAAAACACCTTATGCTTTTAAGGGTAATAAAAAAGCAGTTCCGGTCAGTTCAATAGAAAAATGGCTTGGATATAACAAGTTAAAATCTGTATCGGTTAAAAAGTACACAAAGCTTGGAACGGAAAGCAAAGCAATAGATAGCAAGAAGTCCTTAGCCTTTTTAATTGCTCGTAGTATACATAGGAAAGGTTTAAAATCTACACGCTACTTTGATAGAGCGGTAGCACAAATATTTAATAAAGAATTTATTGAGAATATAGCACTTGCAGTAGGGGGCGATATTCAAATACAAATAAAGCAAACAATTAACGAAAGTAAGAATGGCAATAACAGTAACAAGTAGTCCTGCACCTTATTCGTCTATGCACGATAACCTGTGGTTCGTATCAAGTTCTACTAATAGCGGAACTACAAACTTTAAGTTTGTTTATGATGTTTATATAAACGGAAGTCAGGTAATTAGGTCTAAGGTATTCCCTGCTCCAAGTGCAGAGGGAAGCTATGGGGTATTTAATGCATCTCCAATGGTAAGAAGTTTTGTAACTAATTACTTTGAGCCTTCAGGAAATTCAATACTTGTAGCATCAAACGATAAAATCAAAGTAGATTATCAACTAAGAATAGGCGAAGAGGTAAGCGGTGTAACGACTACAAACTTAGCATCTGGCAACTTCTCAGCCTATAACTTTGTACCGCCATTGTTTGCCGACGTATTCTTAACAAAAAACAAAACACCTTTGGTGCTATCGGACTATTACGATAATTTACTATTGGAAAACTTTACCGATGATTTTCTTACCGAAAGGGACACGGACGACATAACGCTTGAATACGGAGATAACTTTTACATTACGTTTTTACGAATAGCAACGGGCGGTTATTCTGCTTGGGTTGAAGTAGTTGGACAAAATGAAGCGGTAATAAATACAGTATCGGGAAATATAACTTTAGGCGGTCAGTTCAATATGTTTAACTTACAAGCCGGACACATAAACGATTGGGCATCTGGAACTATTATAAACGAAAACACATACGGCTATAACTTCTATTTAAAAAGAGGCATAGCACAAACAAGGGTTATTAAGATAAGACATAAGTGCTATCCTAAATACCAACAATTTAACCTTGAGTTCTTAAATAGGCTTGGAGGTTGGGATACTAAAAAGTTTGCATTAGTTAATAGAAGGTCAAGCGAATATCAAAGGGCATCTTATAGGCGCAGCGATTGGCAGCTTGTAGGTGGACAAATGACTAACATAGATGGATATAACAGATATAACGAAACAACTTTCAACTATGCTATCCAACATAAAGATAGATATAGGCTTACTTCTGATTGGGTTAGCGAACAAGATTATTCTTGGTTGGCTCAACTTGTATCAAGCCCTATTGTATATATGGAGGTTCTTGGTGCTTATTTCCCTGTTACAATAAGTACAAGCAATTACGAGTATAAGTTAGAAAGTGCAGACAAACTATTTAACTTTGAAATTGAAGTAGAAGTAGGTAAGTATTTAACAAGCCAATTTAGATAATGATTAGTACCGAGATTTATATAGAAGAGCAGAAGATTGATTTATTGCAAGATATATCTACCGAGTTTACTTACGCTATTGATGACGTAAGTGAGTTCGGTAGTCGCAATACTTCATTCAGCAAAACAATAAGCATACCGGGAACGGCAAATAATAACCTTGTGTTTGGTTACATCTTCGAACTTAACAACGCTAACTTTACGGATAACACCTTACCAAACGTAGGCTATAACTTCAACGTAACTAAACAAGCTAACTGCAAAATCTTTATTGACAAAGTGCAGATATTTAAAGGCACTTTACGAATATTGGAAATAGTTATAGACAAAGAAACTATTGAATACCAATGTAGTGTTGTAGGGGAACTTGGTGGGTTTATTAATCAGTTAGGAAATAAGCGTTTAGAAGATTTAGATTTTAGTGCTTACAACCATACTTATAGCGTAGCTAATATTAGTAATAGTTGGGATAATGCAGGGGGTTCTGGTTATTACTATCCGCTTATAGATTACGGAAACGTAAGTACAGGACAATATGGAGTAATTAAAAAGGACTTCCAATATACAACGTTTAGACCTGCTTTGTATGTTAAGGAGTATATGCAAAAGATATTTGCAGGAACAGATTATACCTTTAGTTGCCCGTTCTTTGATACGGCTTTATTTAACCGATTGATTATTCCGCATAACCAAACAAACATTTCTACTTTAAATAATACAAGTCTTAACGCAGCAGCCAAGTTAATAACTATAAATACAAACCTTAGTTCTATTGTAGAATATACAATGGTAACGGCAGGTAGCTTTACACTTGACGGGTTAGGTCAGTTATTTACTTATACAAGTGGAGTAACTATTACAACAGATATACAAGTTTTATTAAGAGGCAACGTAACATTTTACAATCCACCTTTACCAAACTTTTCTGTTGTACTTAAAAAGAATAACGTAGAAATAGGCAGACAAGATTTCGATGCAAGTGTTAGTACCTTTTTTAATTGTGATTTTACTGCAAGTGGAATAACCTTTGTTAATACCGACTATATGCAGGTAGAAATATTAGGTAACGGAATTATACTTGATGTTATATTAGGAGAACTTGGGGTAACTACAAGCACCCCTACACAAGTGCAGGTAAACTTAGGAGAAACAATTAAGGTAAACGATATTATTCCTAAAGGTATATTTCAAACAGATTTCTTTTTAAGCATTGTTAAGATGTTTAACCTTTACGTTTATGAGAATAAGTTTAACGACAAGGAACTGCTTATTAGTCCGTATGTGGACTTTTATCCTGTTACATCAGCTACGGCAGAAGATTGGACTAACAAAGTAGATAGGGCAAAACCTTTAAGCATTAAACCAATGAGTGAAGTTAATGCTCGTTACTATAACTATAAATTTAAAGCTGATAACGACTTTTACGGAGAAAACTATCGTAAGAAATACACCGAAGGTTATGGAGATTTTATATTTGATACTGAGTTTGACTTTGTAAAAGAAACAGATACCTTAGAAGTTATATTTGCTGCATCTGTATTGTTTCAACAAAACGGAGAGGACAAAGTATTCCCTGCTATATATAAGAAGTCAAACACAAATAGTGCAGAGGATAGAATGGAAAGCATCATTCGTATAATGCAGACAAAGAAAATAACAGGTGTTGGAAGTTGGAAAATAATGGATACAACATCAACTTTAGGAACTTTTACAAGCTATGGTTATGCAGGACACTTAGACGACCCTATTAACCCTACCAATGACATAAACTTTGGCGCACCAAAAGAACTACAATTTAATCCTAATAGTTATCCAATCACAAATGTATTTAATGCCTTTCATAGTCCTTACCTTGCAGAAATAACAAGCAAAGATAGTAAGCTATTAACCTGTTTTGGTTTATTGGATATTGTAGACATTTTCAATTTAGATTTTAGTAAGTATGTATTTATAGACGGGGTATTGTTTAGGCTTAACAAAGTTGAGAACTTTAACCCAATGGAATACAACACTACTAAACTATCATTTCTTAAAGTAATAGAAACATCATACTAATGGCACAAGAGAACGTAGGTATAAATATACAGGTAGGCGGTAACCAAGACCAAGCTTTAGGCTCTTTAAAAGCGCAGTTAAGAGAGGCAACGGCTGAGGTAACAAAACTATCCGAGCAGTTTGGAGCAAGTAGCAAGGAAGCCGTAAACGCAGCAAAGAGGGCAGCAGAACTTAAAGACCAAATCGGAGATGCTAAAAGTTTAATCGATGCCTTTAATCCAGATGCTAAGTTTAAAGCCTTAACTGCTTCGCTTAGTGGTGTAGCCGGTGGCTTTAGTGCCTTACAAGGTGCAACTGCTTTATTTGGTAAAGAGAACGAGGACTTGCAGAAAACTTTACTTAAGGTAAATTCTGCTATGGCTTTATCACAAGGCTTACAAGCAGTAGGGGAAAGTATTGATAGCTTTAAGCAATTAGGTACAGTTATTAAAACGCAGGTAGTAAGTGCTTTTAGTACTTTAAGAGGTGCTTTAATCGCAACGGGTATTGGTGCTTTAGCAATCGGGATTGGTTTAGTAGCTGCTAACTTTGACAAAGTAAAGAAGGCGGTACTAAGTTTAGTTCCAGGACTTGCACAAGTTGGAACGTTCTTTAGTAGCATCATTACAAAAGTTACTGATTTCGTAGGTGTAACCTCACAAGCAGAACGTGCTTTAGCTTCTTTAGAGAAAACAACTAAGCGTGGTAACGAAGGTATCGAGGCAAGAATTAAAGTACTTACTGCACAAGGCGGTAAGGAAAAAGAAATATTTGAACTTAGTAAACAACAAGGAGAAAACGAACTTACTTTTTTAAGGGCAAAGCTAAAAACCAAAGAAGGTTTAAACGAAGAAGAACTAAAAAAGTTTAGAGGTTTAAAAACAGAACAAGCAGTTTTAGATGCTCAAGAACAAAAGCGACAACAAGATATTTTAAAAGAAAATGCTAAAGCAGGAGAAGATGCAAGTAAAGAAGCTGCTGCAAGACGTAAAGCAGAAAATGATAAAAAATTAGCAGAGGATAAACAATTTTCTGAGGACTTATTAAAGAACCAACAAGACAGAAGGAAGCTATTACAACAAGATAATCTAATTAGTCAAAAGCAAGTTGCTCAAGATAAAAAAGATGCAGACGAAAAAGCTAAATCAGAAAAAGAAAAAGAAGATAATGATAGAATAGCTGGGCAAATGAAGGTTATGTCTACTACGACTAACTTTGCTTTGCAAGGTATTAAAAATCAACAAGAAGCAGCAAACGCATCAGTTCAAATAGATAAACTAACTGCAGAACAAAAGATAGCTTTAGCACAACAAAGTGCAGCAGCTTTAACTGCGGTTAGCGATATATTAGGTAAAGAAACGGCTGCAGGTAAAACACTTGCAATATCGGCTGCATTAATTAATACTTACTTAGGTATTTCTGCCGGTGTTAAATTAGGATTCCCTGCGGCTATTCCTGCCGTTGCTATTGCAGCGGCTACCGGTTTTAGTGCAGTTAAAAACATTATAGCAACAAAAGTTCCAGGTGCAGCAAGTGGTGGCAGTAGTGGTAATATGACTGCTCCAAGTGTTTCGGCAGCAGCACCAATAGCACCTCCACAACCTCAAGCAGCGACTACTAACCTAAGTAGCCAAACAATTAACGCAATAGGCAACCAAGCAATTAGAAGCTATGTTGTAGAAAGCGATGTAACAAGTAACCAACAAAGGATTGCAGCTATTCAGCAAAGAGCCAGGTTCGGTTAAATGATAACAATTTAAAACACTTAATATTTAAGATTATGGACTTACCTGTTTATTTATTAGACATTAGCGAGGATATGAATGACGATGCCGAGGTAGATTACGTTGCATTGGTAGACCGCCCTGCTATTCAAAAGAATTGGAATGCCTTTAAAAACCAACAACGCTTTGAAGTGGTTAGCGAAGATAAGCGTATTATTTCGGGACCTCTTATGCTTGCTGACGTACCTATTTTTCGCAGCGATGCTACTTATGGCGATTACTATGTGGTGTTCTCTAAAGATACTATTTTTAAGATTGCTCAAAAGTTTTTCAAAAGAGGCTACCAATCAAACGTAAACTTAATGCATTCTCCAGATGCTCAGGTAGAAGGTGTTACAATGTTTGAAAGCTTTATTACAGACGAGAGCAGAGGCATACAACCAATGAAAGGATTTGAAGATGCACCTGACGGGTCGTGGTTCGGTTCGTTTAAAGTAGATAACGAAGGTGTGTGGAACGATGTTAAAGAGGGTAAATTCAAAGGCTTTAGTGTAGAGGGATTGTTTACCTACAAGACAAAGCCAAGCAAAGAGCAAGAACTTATGAATGCAATAAAGGGAATATTGCAACGAGTTAAATGATAAACAAAATCTTTTATTAATATTTAAACAAAAAGAATGATGAACGCAAAAGATGCAATTATGCAAATTAGGGCTTTGTTCGAAGATATGCCAATGGTAGATGCTCCTGCACCTGCTGAAGCACCAATCGAGGAAGTACCTGTTACATTTGCTGAGTATAGCCTTATGGACGGAACAAAGGTTATGGTTAGCGAACTTGCTATCGGTGGGGAAGTTACATTGGCTGACGGAACACCTGCTCCAATGGGCGAACACCAATTAGCAGACGGCACTAAAATCGTATTAGACGAAGCTGCAAAAATCTTATCAATCGAAACTCCTGAAGCTGAAGCAAAAGAAGCTGACGAAACACCTGCCGAAATGGGCAATAAGATTGACGAGAAAATGGCTGACGAAATCGCTGCTTTAGTGTCTGAAAATGAAAATCTTAAAACACAAGTAGCACAATTAGAGGCAAAAGTTAAGAATGGCTTTAGTCAAGTAGCTGAATTAATAGAAGCACTTACTAAGACACCTAACGCTGAACCTATTGCGCAACCAAAAAACAACTTTTCTGCTAACGTTACTACACACGCAATGAAGTACGAAAGATTAGAAAAATTTAGAAACGCTTTATTAAACAAATAAAAATAAAATAAAATGGGATTTGATGTATCTGCATTAGCAAACTATACAAAAGAAAACGAAGCTCTACTTGTAACTTCATCTGTATTGGGTGCAAAAACTGCTTCTCTTATTAAGAGCGCAGGTAACGTAATGGTTGGCGTAAAGTCAAGCGAGAAGATTAACATTATGCAAACTGACGCTATCTTCCAAGATGGTGCTGCTTGTGGTTTTTCTGCTTCTGGCTCTACAACTTTTACTCAACGTACTGTAACTCCTGGTAAGATTAAAATTAACGAAGCTCTTTGCCCTAAAAATTTAGAAGCAAAGTACCTTCAGAAAGCTTTACCAACAGGGTCTTATTATGACTCTATTCCTTTTGAGCAAGAGTATTCTGAAAAGAAAGCGGTTACTATTGCTGCTCAATTAGAAACTTCTTTATGGCAAGGGGACACTTCAAGTGTAAACGTAAATTTAAACAAGTTCGATGGTCTTGTTAAGTTAATCGGTGCTGCTTCAGGTGTTGTTGCTGCAAACGCTTCAACTTACATTAGTGGTGCTCCTTTATCAAGCATTACTGCTGCTAACGTAATTTCTATCTTTGATGGTGTTTACCAAGCAATCCCTGCACAAGTTGTAGCTGCTGACGATATGACTATCTTCTGCGGTCAAGATTTGTTCCGTACTTATACTGTTGCTCTTAAGAATAGCGGTAGTTTCAATTATCAAATTGATGTAAAAGCTGATAGCGAATTTGTATTACCAGGTACTTCAATTAAAGTTGTAGCAGTTGCAGGTCTTAACGGAACTAATAAAGTTTACGCTATGCGTTTATCTAATATGTTCTTGGGTACAGACCTACTTAATGGTGAAGAACGCTACGAAATTTTCTTCGCAAAAGAAAGTGATGAAATTAGATTTGTATCTGAATTTAAGATGGGTGTAAACATTGCCTTCCCTGACGAAGTAGTGAAGTTTATCCTTGCATAATTTATAGGGGGATTGAAATATATCCCCCATTTTTTTCAAACTAATTTAATTCAATAACAATGGCTTGTGCTTTAACTCAAAATTATACCTTAGATTGTAAAGACAGTTTAGGTGGAATTACTGAGGTTTATTTTATGGCAGCAGCAGATGTTACCTCAACTACCGAAGCAAGTGGTGTAATTACCGCTTTAGTAAAGGCAGCAGGTAAGAAGTTCTTTAAGTACGAACTTGTAAAAGGCACTTCTCAATTAGTTGAGAATGTTAATGCAAACGTACAGAATGGTACTATCTTTTACGCTCCAGAATTAACCATAGTATTAAACAAATTACAAGCGAACACAAGGAACGAAATCTTGTTGTTGGCTCAAAACACTTTAGTATCAGTTGCCAAAGATAACAATGGCAAATATTGGTACTTAGGAAAAACAAGAGGCTTAGACCTTACAGGCGGTAGCGCAGGTACAGGTACGGCAGAAGGCGATAGAAGTGGTTACACTTTAACCTTCACGGGTGCGGAAGCTGCCCTTGCTCCAGAAGTTAACTCTACTGTTGCAGGTCAATTAACCACCGCAGGTTCTTAGGTTGTTTTGGTTTTGTATATAGATGCCCCTGCCTTTAATTAGGCGGGGGTTTTTTATTTTGCAAACAATCGCTATACTTTATATTTATAGTTGTGATAAGATTAACTAAGGGTCAAACCCAAAACATAATACTTACCTTGACTGAGAAGCAGCTTTTAACAAGTCCTAACTATCTATTTGTTTTCGAGAATAGAAGTACAAATACGGACATCAAA